>Ga0315279_10001858_pt1 | contig 33626 bp, 36 predicted proteins | sample YL17G06_20_MG_FD_203694 | JGI IMG/M metagenome (GOLD analysis project Ga0315279, IMG submission 203694) | Sediment microbial communities from Yellowstone Lake, YNP, Wyoming, USA - YL17G06_20 | ecosystem: Environmental > Aquatic > Freshwater > Lake > Sediment | place: USA: Wyoming | collected...
GGGATTTTGATTTACAAGAGTAAATTGTAAATAAGACATATCTATAAAAACAACACCTGATGCTGTATTAAAAACACTCGCACTTTCCACCAAAGTCAAACTTGATAAAATGCTTAGTACTGTAAGTAAATACAATATTTTTTTCATTTTTTATCACTCCTTATTATTTCACCATCTTTTATTTTTACTATGTTCTTAGCATGAGAAGCAATATATTGATCATGAGTTACAATAATAAGGGTTTTTCCACTTTTTTTTAAATTAGTAAAAATTTTCATAACTTCATATCCGGATTTTGAGTCCAAATTGCCTGTAGGTTCGTCTGCAAGAATTATATTTGGGTCATTTGCCAAAGCTCTTGCTATTGCAACTCTCTGTCTTTCCCCTCCTGACAGCTCTGATGGCAAGTGCTCTGCTCTTTCTTCCAGTCCAACGGTTTTTAATAATTCCAACGCCCTTTCTTTTCTTTCCTTTTTATTCTTTTCTACTATCATCATAGGCAATTCAACATTTTCCAAAGCAGTCAAGGTTGGATATAAATTAAAAACTTGAAACACAAAACCTATCTCCTTTCCTCTTAACCTAGCCAACTCAGAATCATTTAACTTGGATATGTCCACACCATTTATAAATATTTTTCCAGATGAAGGTCTATCTAAACATCCTATCATGTGTAATAATGTTGATTTACCAGAGCCACTTGGACCCATAATTGCTACGAATTCATTTTTATTTATTTTCAAATCTACATTATTCAAAGCCTTAACTTCAACTTCATCCATCTGATAGACTTTTTTAATATCTTTTAATTCAATTATTTTATTATTCATGGTATTGCCTACACCTATAAATATCTGGAAAAATTACCGCCAAAATCAAATACAGCCCCCGAAACTGCCACTAGTCATATGATCAAAGCTGTTGTGCATATTGACATTTTGTTCATTTTTATTTTTCACTTTTATTGTTTTTTGATTGTATGGTTTCATATACATGAAACCATATATAAAGAGTCACTGAAACCATCATGCAAGGTTTCATAATGTTGAAACCTTTATAAATTTTAATTTTCTATCATTAAACATGAAAAATAGAAGATTGTTATTAATTTCAATACCGGCTATAATTGCTTTTTTAATTATCTTTTACTTTAATGTTTACGAAGTGTCTGAAGAAGTACGCCCGTCTAGAAATGAAACTAGATTCGGACCCCCGTCACCAATTCCAATTCAGTATAGAACATGGCTATCTCCACTATTGTTAATAGTTGCAATTGTTCCAATATCGTACTACCTCATATCAAAAAAATTAGAAAATAACATGAAAATAATTTTAAAACTTATTAACAGAAATGGTATAAAAGGAGCTAATAATTTAAAAACAAGAGGTTCAACTGAAATAAGTAACAAAAACACTATTTTAAAACTTTTAAATTTAAATGAAAGAAAAGTCTTAGAAAGATTAATTGAAAGAAAAGGCGAGATTCTACAATCAGAGATAAGTCAAACAGAAGGAATGAATAAATTGAAAACTCATAGAGCTATAAGAAATTTAGAATTAAAAGGTGTAATTAAAACAGAAAGTTATGGTAAAACTAAGCGAATTTTTCTATCAAAGGATATAAAAGATATTTTGTGATAATGCTAAAATAATGATAATATCTTATACTTATATTAGTTAGTTGCATACACTATCTAAATCAATCGATATGAAAATGATAGTTAACTCTCAGGTCCTGTTACCAAAGAAACTTTGGTAAAGCCATCTCTTTCCTTTTCCCTCTCCAACCTGTAGAGATAACCTGAGACTGCATTTTCTAGAGAAGAATCATGAGTTATTAGGAAGACTTGTTCAACGAAATTAGTTATCTTATCCCTTAGAACGTTTGCTAGAACCTCTATAGTTCTCGAGTCAAGGTTTGCCGTAGGTTCATCAAGTACTAGCATATCTATGTTTGGAGCCAAAACCAGAGAAAGTGCTATGCGAAGAGCCAAGCAAGCTATGGATCTCTCGCCGCCAGAAACTATTCCATCAGCAGTAACCCATCCAGTGGAATCCTGAAGTTGTAAAACATAATCCCCTTCTTCGATGCCTAGTTTTATGCTGTAGATATCCTTGTATGGATAAAGTTCAGGCCATATTGATTGCATTGCCTCGTTGACAGCGGTTACAAAATCTTTCCTTAGTTGTTCTTGCGTAGATTCTAAAGAGTTTTCCAAAAGTTGCAGTTGTTCAGATATCGCTTCTAGTCTTTTTATCTCTATTCTATAGTTTTCTAAAACTTTCTTCTTGTTCTCGATCTCATTCAAAAGTTTCTGTTTTTCTTTAACTATATCGTCTTGACTTGATAAACGGGTTTGCAATTCTTTCTCCAAGACTATTACATTTTGATAATCTTGCTCAATCTTTTCAAGAACTGATAGTGAGAAGGATGATAACATCTCTCTTTCAATAGAAAGTTGAGAAAGTTTTTGTCCATACTCCTTAAGTCTATCCAATTTTATGTTTGCCTCTTCTTTCTTAGAAATTACTTGTTTTATGCCCTCTCGCCTCTTTTTCAACCCATTTAGATTATTTTCAAGCATCTCAAGGTTTTTCTCAAACATTTTCTTTTGACTTATGAAAACCTTCACTTTATCGTTCAAGTTCTTTAATTCATTAGTAAGGGCTTTTAGTTGTTTGTTAGAATCCTTTATTTGTTCAAACCTTTCCTCTAATCTCTGTGTTTCTCTAAGTTTGATATCAAGTTTGCTTATTTCATCTCTTAGCTTTTCTGTTGATTTTTTGTATGTTTCTGTCGATTTGTTTAATTCCTCTAACATTTTCTTATTTTTAGATAACAAACTTGATTTCTTGTTTTCAGTCAACTTACTGTTGCACACTGGGCAAACACTCCCTGCCAAGCTTAGTTCATGAACGCTATCTTCCAGCTCTGATATTTTAGCCAAAGCCTTTTGAGTATTTAATTGGGTTTTTTCTAAATCTTTTTGTTTGACTTTTAACTCAGACTCAATCTTCTTCAAAGGATTTTTCTTTAATTTTTCTGAAATATCTTCAAGTTCTTCAGCTTCTTGCTTAATTCTTGTCAGTTTTTCTTCTTCTATTAACTTTATCTTTGCATTATCTTCGGCATATTCTTCCTTTAGCTTGTCAAGATTCGTCTTCTCATCTTCTATTGAGAAGTTCAGTCTTTCTACGTCTTGGTTAATTCTATTGCTCTCATCGTTTAACTCATCTGTTGTTTTTTCTGCAAAATCTACAAGATCTGTTTTTAATTTTTCAAGATCAGTTTCTGTAAGCTCCATTAAAGCAGTATATTTTTTCGTGTCCTCCTCTATAGTCTGCATTTTCTTTTGTTGGTCTTTCAGTATCATCAAGTCTCTGGCTGTACCTATTTTTCTTTTAACAACGTCTTCTAGCTGCCTGTTTAATGCCTCTTCTTTCTCCTTTATTTCTACAAACTCCCTCTTAATAATCTCAATTTTCTTCAAACTCTCGTCTGCCTCCAAGTTCTTAAGCAAGTCCTCCTTATCAGACATAAAACTTAAACACTTGTTCTTAAGTAACTTAGTATTAAGTCTTGCTTTTTCAAACTTGTCTATAGCTAGAAGCTCATCTATCTTCTTCATTCTCTGACCTTTTGGTATGGTTAGAAACATGTCAAGCTGGTTTTGCTCGGAGTAAACCGCCCTAGAGAAGAGCTCATAGTTCATTTTAAGGATTTTCTCTACTTCTTCGGTTACTTTAGATGATTGAGGACCTTCAAACAGCTCGTTTCCTTTCCTTAATTCTGCAGTAGACTTACCTTTTGTAACTGTCCTTTTAACGCTCCACTCACTTCCATCGACATCAAAATAAACAGTCACCTCAGCCTGATCCTTAACAACAGGTTTTTTCATTATTATGTCTTCAAGCTTCAATTTTTTCTGCTGCAATTGTAAGAATGTTCCGAACAACCCAAAACATATTGCATCCATTATGGTTGTCTTACCACTCCCTACATTTCCTATAAAGCAATTAGTCCCATCTGAAAAATCTAATTCAGTGTCCAGATGCGATCTCCAATTTTTTAGTTTAACTTTTGTTATCATGAAGTCCACTTCTCTAATCCTGATTTCAATGTCTGCTGGTTTCCTATTAAGATATTGAATATTAAATCAGTGTCCCCTTCTATCAAGTATTCAAAAATTTCATCAATCTTTATGCCGCAATTAGATTCTTTTAACTTTTCCTGTAGGATTCTTAACCCATGCTCTTCTGGAGAAAGTTTTTCGTTTCTTAAAATCTTAATCATTTCTAACTGTTCTTGTAAGTTTTCAACTTCAGTCTCTTTGTTTATGTTTATTATAGCCTTCTTGCTGAATTTCTCTTCGATTTCATTGAAGTTAGAGAATAAAGAATTTTTTACTCCTCTTATTTTTATGTTTACTATTGGCTTTGGAACTGATGTAGATAATGTTTCAATGAAGTTTCTCACAGCATCCTTTGTATTCGAATTAAAGTCGTACTCTTGCCAGAAAATCTTTCTTTGGAAATCTAAAGGAATTTTTTGGATATCATTGTTAAACTTGAAAATGCATTTTTGTTGTTCAGACTCTGTTTTCCTGATTGCAGTCGGTATGGTACTACCTGTGAGCAATAATTTTCCATCCTTCAATGGTCTTATCTCATGCCAGTGCATATGACCCAAAACATACAAATCAAAGCCCTTAGGCAAACTCTCTATATCCATGGAAGGAGGTTCTAAGGGTGAGTAAATGTAAGGAGTTATGCTGTTGTGAAGCATTAGAATATTTACTGCATCTGGAATAGGCTTTGGGTCCCATTGCATAAAGCAATCCTTAGCATATCTGTCTGGTACGCCGGACATGCCGTGAACAGCTATCTTCCTCCCATCTACATCAAAGACAGCTGTTGCACAGTGCAAATGGACTAAAAGACCAGCATGCTCTAGAGATTGTATAGGATTTATGAGGTACCTACTTCTTCTTTCGTGGGTGCCATGTATTGCTACAATAGGTGTTCCTCTTAAGGCTGATGGCGATATTTCATGTTTTTCCTTGTTTACTATTTCTAGAAAATTTGCTTTGGAGGTAAAGCTTTGAGCTTTTCCAAGAATCTTTGCCACTTTTGCAAAAATCTCTGGTCTAGGAACTCTGGTATCAAACAAATCTCCTGCTATAAGAATCAAGTCACAATCTGAAACCTTATCTAGAGCCTCATCTAAAGCTATAAAGCTATCTTCACCTCTTTCTTCTCCAAATTTATAGCCACAGTGGCAATCAGAAAAAATGCCGACAAGCATAGAACCACTAGATAACTAATTAATATATAAAATTAATAAAGATTTGAACTCCTCAAAAAGAAAGCTTTATATGTTTATTTATAGTAATAACTGTTTAGTGATAATATGGGAATATATATAGATGTAGATTCAGCCTTACAAGAAAAGGGTAAAATACCATTTGGAGAATGCGCATATTTGGGAAGAGGATGTAGTGGTCTTCTCCCTCAACATGGATATAGATGTGAAACTAGAATGGGTGCAGGATGCTATAATAGAGAAATGTTAGACAATGCTGTAAGAGAAGTAGTAATTTATCCAGCATCTTCAAGATTAATGACTACTGGAAATTTCTAAAGTTTTAAACTGTAAAAAGATATTTATTAATACTGTTTTATAATTATTTGCTATGTCTAAAGAGCTTGGATTGACTGTAAAGAAAACTGAAAACTTCGACGAATGGTACGTACAGATTATTTTAAAATCTGAACTAGCTGACTATAGCGCCGTCTCTGGTTGTATGATTTTTAGACCAGATTCTTATTTTATATGGGAACAGATACAGAAGCTTACAGACGAGAATTTTAAGAAATCTGGAATTAAAAATGTATACTTTCCTTTATTTATTCCTGAAAAGCTTTTGGCTAAGGAGAAAGAACATGTTGAAGGGTTTTCTCCTGAAGTGGCATGGGTTACCCAAGCTGGTAACAGCAAATTGGATGAGAGATTAGCCATAAGGCCTACTTCAGAAACAATAATGTATCCTAGTTATGCGAAGTGGACAAGATCATGGAGAGATTTGCCTATAAGATATAATCAGTGGAATAATGTAGTAAGGTGGGAATTCAAACACGCCGTTCCATTATTGAGGACGAGAGAATTCTTATGGCAAGAAGGTCATACTGCCTTTGCAACCGAAAAAGAAGCTTTAGCTGAAGAAGATGAAATAATAGAAATTTACAGAAAAACTACAGAAGACTTGCTGGCTTTACCAGGAATTATGGGAAGAAAAACTGATAAAGAAAAATTTGCAGGTGCGGTTTTCACTTCTAGCATAGAGCATCTAATGCCTGATGGGAGAGCTATACAAGGTCCTGATTTTCATCATGATGGTCAAAATTTCTCTAAAGCTTTTGATATAACTTTCTTAGACGAAAATAAGAAAAAACAATATGCTTGGCAAAATACTTTTGGAATGTCAACAAGAGAAATTGGTGTCATGGTTGCTATTCATTCAGACGATAAGGGTTTAGTTTTACCTCCAAAAGTCGCACCAATTCAAGTAGTGATAATTCCTATATACGACTCAAAAGCAAGGGATGAAATTTTAAGTGAAGCAAAAAAATTGGAGGGTGAGATTAAATCAAAGTTTAGAACAAAATTAGATGATAGAGAAGAGTTTTCTCCAGGCTTCAAATACAACGAATGGGAATTGAAGGGCGTACCATTAAGAATAGAAATAGGTCCCAAAGACATAAAGAATAAGCAAGTTGTTCTAGTTAGAAGAGATACATGTAAAAAAGAAACTGTAAAAATCAGTGGTGTCACCCAAAAAATAAAAGATTTGTTGGAAGAAATTCAGAAGAATGTTTTTAATAAAGCCAGAGATTTCTTGAAAAACAATACATATGAAGTAAAGACGTATGATGAGTTGAAAAAGATCTTAAAAGCAAGAGGAGGCATATTACAAGCTCCTTGGTGCGGAGGGAGAAGCTGTGAGGATAAGTTAAAGGAAGATACCGGCACTAAAATCATAAACATTCCTTTTAAACAAGGAAAAATAACTTCTAGTTGTATCATCTGTGGAAATAAGGCTAAAGAGATTGTAAACATCGCTAAATCTTATTAAAATTAAAAAGAAAATAAAAAATTATTTATTATTTTTCTCTGAATACCTGACCATACAGACTCCAGGTTATTACACCTGAAACAAAGAATGCTATTGCAGAACCTATCCATGGAATGAAAGCCAAAACGGCATTCAATACTACAGATATTACTCCTGCTACTATCCAGATTGTGAAATATTTTAATGTCAGTGCTTTGCTGAAAACAGCCCCGAAATCAAATGCCTTTCCAAATCCCTTGTTTTTCAGATAGTTTAGAACTGCTATTGGAGACACATAAGCTGCAACTAGTAGCAATACTAATCCTAATAATATTACTGGAGTTGCTGCGGCCAACGTTGGCAACATCATCATCCAATTTTGTGAAAAGAACTGCTCTAATTGTGTACCTGCCACTTGACCTGCCATTAAAGAGTTCAAAAGGTCTTGAGGCATTATTCCAACAATTGTAGTTATCATTGAAATTGCTGCATAACCGACCCCAATAGAAAATAATATTATTGCTGGTAGTGCGTAAATGACCATTATTATGACTGAGAGTAAACCCTTAACAAAGTAGTCTAAATAATCTTTCCAAACAGGCATATTTTTTGAAGGCTTGTTTTTTCCTACTCCTGAACATTCTATGGCAAATCCATAAGCAACCAACTGAATTATTGGAATTATGCTTAATATTATGCCTAGAACTAACTTTCCCAAATCTGTAATTGGCTTCTTCAAAGCTTCTTCATAATTTACCATTTGAATACCTCCTACTAACCTATTATTTTAATTTCTGATTTATAAAGTTTCCAAACCATAACCTTTATAAATATTGGTTATAAATTATCATAAGAATTTCTGGTGAACTTATGGATGATGTAAAAAAAGGAACAACAACCATTGGTTTAATTGCTAAGGACGCTGTCATTTTAGCCGCAGAACAAAAATCTACGATGGGTTATTTGGTAGACTCGAAAGTGGCTCAAAAGATATATCAGTTAGACGATCACATCGGATTAACCATAGCAGGATCGGTTGGCGACGCTTTAGCAATGGTAAGATTATTAAAGGCTCAGCTTAAGCTTTACAAGTTAGAAAGAGGCCCAATAACTGTTAAGGGAGCTGCAACTTTAATTTCAAACATCTTACAAGGGTCTAAATATTTCCCTTACATGAATCAATTCATCCTAGCAGGTTATGATAAAGAGCCGGCTGTATATTCAATTGATCCTTTTGGCGGCTTTGACTTTAAGGACAAGTTTTATTCAACAGGTTCTGGTTCTCCTTTTGCATACGGTGTATTAGAGGCAGAGTTTAAAGAAGGCATTAGTGTAGAAGAAGGTATTGGCTTAGTCATCAGAGCTATTAAGACTGCAATTGAAAGAGACATAGGCTCTGGAGGAAAGGAAATTCAAGTTGCTATCATAGATAAAAATGGTTATAGAGACTTGAATAAACAAGATTTGAAAAAGTATTTGTAAAATTTTTTATGATTTAGAAAATTCTGAAAACTTAAACAATTTTTGGTGAATTTGTGGTTGAAGAAAAAACTACTGACTTATTCGAAAGAGTGAAGAGCAGTATTCCGGAAGAAGCAAAGATATCTGATATAAGATTTGAAGGTTGTGAAATAGTCTTATACACAAAAAGCAAAGACTTCTTCATATCAGATTCTTCTACTATTAAGGATCTTGTTTCTTCTCTAAAGAAGAGAATAATACTCAGACCAGATCCTTCGATTTGCATAGATATGGAGAAAGCTACAGAAATAGTAAAGAAAATCGTTCCGGATGAAGCTGTATTAAAGGATATTAAGTTTGAACCAGAGTTCGGATCGCTCATAATTGAGGCAGAAAAGCCAGGTTTAGTAATAGGAAAGGGTGGAGAAACCTTGAAGGAAATAAGAAAGCAAACCTTGTGGCTACCTATAATAAAGAGAGCACCTGTTATTGCGTCTGATGTTGTGAAAGTCCTAGATGATTTGATACATAAAGAATCTGCTTTTAGGAAAGTATTTTTGGATAAGGTTGGTAAGCACATCCACAGCGGATGGAAGTCGACTGAGTGGATACGTCTAACTGCTTTAGGCGGTTTCAGGGAAGTGGGTAGATCCTCTATGCTCTTACAGACTCCGGAAAGTAAAGTTCTGATAGACTGTGGGATAAAACCAGGTACGAACGAATATCCTTACCTTAACATTCCTGAATTTGACATAAGCAAATTGAATGCTATAGTCTTGTCTCACAGTCACATGGACCACTGTGGAATGGTACCCTATCTTTATGAGATGGGATTTGACGGTCCTTTATATCTAACAGCACCCACCAGAGACTTGATGGTCTTGATGTGTATGGATTTTATAGAACTTACACAAAGGGAAGGTAAGACTCCACCTTATACAACTAAGGGCATAAAGGAAGCTGTCAAGCATGCGATATGTCTAGACTACGGAGAAGTATCAGACATTACACCCGACATGAGACTAACTTTGCTAAATTCCGGTCATGTTCTAGGTTCATCATTGGTTCACGTCCATATAGGCGAAGGAATGCACAACTTACTTTATACTTCTGACTTTAAATTTGATAGAACAGCTTTATTCGAACCTGCTAGCACTGACTTTCAGAGGGCAGAAACTGTCATAACTGAAAGCACTTATGGAGCTAAGGAAGATATCATGCCCAAGAGGCAAGATGCGGAATCACAGTTGGTTGATATTTGTAAAAAGACTGTAGAGCGTGGTGGTATATGTTTAATACCTTCCTTTGCAGTCGAAAGAAGTCAAGATGCCATGGTAATACTGGCTAAATCAGGATTTGAATATTCAGTCTACATAGATGGTATGGTCTGGGACGTTAATGCTATTCACACAGCATATCCAGAGTATTTCAACAAGGACTTGCAGAAGCAAATTCTATCCCAAGGAGATAACCCCTTTACCAACAAAATATTCAAGAGGATAGGTTCAGAGGAGGAAAGAAAGAAGATTTTAGAAAACAAGGAACCTTGTGTTATAATTTCAACATCTGGTATGCTAACAGCTGGACCAGCGGTTTGGTGGTTAAAGAATCTAGCTGAGAATAAGAATAATTCTCTAGTCTTCATAGGATTCCAAAGCGAGGGAACTCTTGGAAGAAGGATACAAAAAGGTTGGAAGGAAGTACCTATGGAAGAAGGCGGAAGAACTATGGCAGTTCCGATAAATATGGAAATAACAACTGTCTCAGGATTGTCTGGTCATAGTGATTTCAAGCAATTGATAAACTATCTTTCTAGATTGAAACAAAGACCTGAGAGAATTATAGTTAACCATGGAGAAAACAGCAAGTGCATAGACTTTGCTAGAACTTGTTATAAGATATTCAGATGTGAAACCCTAGCTCCTAAACTGTTAGAAACTATAAGGTTAAAATAATTGTTTAGAACAATCTAATTTATGCTTTATCTGATAGGACTAGGACTAAACGACGAAAAGGATTTGACACTAAAAGCAGTAGAAATAGCTAAAAAATGCGAATGTTATTGTGAATTGTATACCTCTATCTGGAAAGGTTCTTTAGAAAATTTAAAAAATATTATAGGAAAGGAGGTTATACTTCTAAAAAGAAAGGATTTGGAAGAGGGGCAAGAAGCATTTTTAGAAAAAGCCAAACAAACAGACATCGTTTTATTCATGCCGGGAGATCCTTTGGCTGCGACAACGCATATAGACCTGGTTTTTGAGGCAAAGAGAAAGAGAATTCCTGTTAAAATAATTCATAATGCCTCGATATTCTCTGCTATCGGAGAGACGGGCCTTCAGATATACAAGTTTGGCAAGACTGCAACTATACCTCTGAACGGCAGGTTAGAGAATGTAAAGTCAACAATAAAGAATAACAAGAAACTAGGTTTGCATACTTTATTGCTTTTGGACATAGACAATGAAACTAGCTTACATATGACTGTTAAGGACGCCTTGAAGTTGCTACTGAAAGCAAAGTTAGTAAAGGAGTTTGACGAGATAGTTATCTTTTCTCAAGCAGGAGGCGAATCTAAAGTATATTATAAAGCTGCTAAGGAGTTCTTAACCAAGGAAGTAAGCTTACCAGCAGTATTAGTAATCCCAGGCAAACTACACTTCAGAGAAAAGGATTTTCTGGAGTTGTTCTAATGGAGATAAAAAACGAGATAGTAAAGATGATAGAAAAAATCGAGCCTTTGATAGGTAGAATAGAGATTAAAGATGAAAGAGGAGAGGAGATGCTTGTAAACATGAAAGCTTATATTTCCGACAGTAAGCATTTTCTTGGGGATGGGAATTACTTGAAATCCTTTGAAGCCATAGTCTGGGCATGGGCCATACTTGAGATTTGTGAAGAATTGAACATTTTTAAGATAGAAAGATGATACTCACTTTCCAGTGATAAAAATAGATAGATATTTAAAGTTTTCTATCACAGTATTAGATAGTGATTTAATGGCCTTTTTAACAGAACTTGTAAACGATGCGGCAGAACTTTTAAGACGTGTAGAAAAACCAGATTATATTTATGATAATGTTTTGGATGTTTGTTCACCAGGAACTTATGTACATGCAGTAGAGGGACAAATCGGATATGGTATAGCCGATTATGAGTGATAAAAATGCCTCAACCTCAACTCAAAGAAACAGGTGGAATTGCAAATATAGCACCTTTATCTAAAATTATTACCATAGATGTTCCTTTTGTTCTTGGGGAGTTAGTTTTGCCAGAAGGTGCCTTTGTTGAAGGTATTTATAAAGCAGCTAGAGATCCTATAAGAGGTTTTAAGAAAAATCTTAGAGACGAAACAAAAGAAGCGAGGTATGCGGGTATTGACCCGATGTTTAGAGCACTTGCTGAAAGAGAATTAGCTTTAGAATCAGCTCATCTTCAAGGTATTAATGTACCAGACCTTCCCGGTCCTGGTATGTATAGAAGAGGAATTTCATATTATAATGCCGGAATAGACGGAGGTTATGATGATGGAATTTCATCTTTGCTTTTAGGGTATACAACTCAGGCAACAGGTAACCCAAATCTAGAAATAGGCAAACTAAAAGATGAAGTTGGACCTCTGTTACCTAACAGTGTTGAGAGAGGAGCACAACTCTTTAAAGCAGGACGCGATGCTGGAACTGCAATACATGAATATCTTACAGAACAAAGAATATTAAATCAAAGAATGTTTAGAAGATTAAGCGATTAATATGATAAATTGGCCACATCCATTTAGAAGAATTCTACAACCTCATTTAACGAATGAGTTTAAGAATCTGGTTGATCAAGAAGCTCAAACAATAAAACAGGAAGTTTATAAGAATGGATGGATGGAAAGTTGGATAGCAAGCAAAACAGCTGCTAATCAGCACATTCGTGGTTACAGGTCAACAGACATCGATTTAGGACCAACACCAGAATTTATATTAAGAGGAATGTCTGATAGAGAACATCATGTAGGATTTGGAAACGCAAGGGACTATTACACTCATTTAAACTTTAATGATATACAACAGCAAATAATTAACAATCCACAACTTCTTAAGAAACTTTATGAAATTTCTGATAAAGTTTATAATGATTTTGTAAATCAAGCAGAAGCAGCAGGTATAACTCTGACTGATGCTGTAAGAAATGACTTTAGAAAGGCAGGAGTAAGAAGTGCCTTAATGAACACTTATTATTCTGATAAAGATAGCCTGATGGGTGATATACAAAAAGATGCTATAGTCACTCAATCTCTAATAACTTCTGTTGCCGAAAGATCGACTCCAATACAACATACCCTACAAAAATTCAAACCAGAATATATGATGGATATGTTTCCAGAAGGTATTTTACCTTATACTTCAAAGAGAGTTTTAGAGTTAACATCAAGAGGAGTATCACCAGAAGATATTAAAAAACAGATACAGGTCGAAGAAAACTTTTTTAGAGCAAGAGGTAGACCAGTTGACGATGATAACTTAGCACGTTTTAACACTTTTATAAATGCATGTGCTACACAGGCCTTAGCAGACGAAGCAGGATTAAGGGAACTTGATATTGATAATCTAAAAGCCTTAGATGCTACATATGTTTTAGACCCAGAAGGAACAAACATAAAGGAAAGAGCACAGAGAATTATGAGGCATGTTAAAGATCCTAAAACAGCTTACATGTGGCATTTTCTTGAGCAGGAAGAATTGGAAAGAAGAAAGAATTGGTTTAAAAAGCACATCTAATTCTTCTCTTATTAAAACGATTAATTTATATATAAAATTTTATATAAATCATTTATGGCATCTGATTTAATCAGTTTAGTACTAAATGAAATTCTTAAGATTAGCCCTACTGTTATGACAAAATATACAACCGTTCAGGATCAAGTCTTATACCTTATATTTATTCCTTCAGTCATTCTGATTCTGTTTATCTACGCTTTTGCAAAGCAGATAGTTGGAAGAATAGTAGGAGAACATAAAGGATTCGAATATCTTATTAGCATAACCTCGTTCATTTACATTGTTTATAGCGGAATGTTTGGAGCAACTCTCGTCCCTATATTCATAAATTGGTTAAATATCGCTATAGTACTGTCTTTAATAGTTTTCGTAATAAGCGTTGTCTTTCATCCTGCCAGAGGTCCTGCTTTGACAAAAGCAGCTGCAGAAGCTGGTAGAATGATTGGTGAAAAAGTAACTGCTAAGGAAAAAGAGAGAAAAGCTATAGAACAAGAAGTAGACGCAATTAAAAAAGAGTTACAAGGACTTAGGTCTGAGGAGTCTAGAACATTAGAACCAACCGCCAAAGCCTTTATACAAATGCAGATTGCAAACCTAGAAGCCCAGAAAAGAAGATTAGAATCAAGGTTATGATTTTTATGATTTTGGATTTAGCTTTTTTAATATCAGAACAAACTTTGATACCGTTTTTATTTGTTCTAGCCATTATTTTTGGTTTTTTAGACCTTCTGAAGATTTTTGGTAGAAACGTAGCTGTAAATTTTTTAATTGCTCTCTCAATGGCATTCTTTTCAATTACCAACGCTACCTTCGTTAATATGCTTTGGTCTTATTTCGGAAGCATAACAACCTTTTTCATTGTAATGTTCCTTTTAGCCTTTGTTTTTGAGGTTTTTGGATTAAGAAAAGATAAAAGAGAACCCGCTTCTTCTATAATCATATACGGTGGAATTCTGTTTTTACTTTTATCTTTATGGTTCCTCTCTGCTAAGTACGTACCAGACTTGCCTTTCATAGGCTCGGGTCAGAATCTACTCTTCCTATTTGCCATAATATTTGTACTAGCTATCTTCTGGGCTGCCTATAAGATGGGTGGGGGAGGACCTAAAATAGTACCTGTAAGAGGCGGTTAAAAGATATCTTTATAAATAGGCTCTTATAGTATATTTACTATAAGGTAGTAACTATGAATATGAGAAAATTTGCATCAGGTTTGGTCGGATTTTTGTTAGTTGTATCACCAGTCTTTGCTCAGAACCCGGTAGAGAGCTTGATAGTTAATCTAAGGGCAATAGGCTTTCAATTGGTCTTGCTCTGGCTTTTAACTTTGGCAGTAGTTTATGGCATATTATCTCACATGGAATTGCCAAAGTCATTGTCTGCCAGAGGGGTAATATCAATAGTATCTGCGTTTATGGTATTGTTAGCAGCTGCAGGAACCCAAGCAGCTGACTTCATAAGTAACTTGGTAACATCATCTATTTTGGTAGCATTTGGGTTGTTAGTTGCTATGATATTTTTAGAGATAACTGGAACAAAGGTCGGAGGGGAGCATATCTTCGCAAAGCATCCCAAGTTTTTTGCAGCTGCCTTATTGATACTTGCAATTTTAATATTCATAGGAGCAGGTGGATTGAGCCTGCTCAATATCCCCGTATTCGCATTATCAGATCCGTTAATCGCAATAATCTTTTTCCTACTTATCATGGTGGCAAGTATATGGATATTGATTAAAGAAAGCGGAGGAAAATAAAATAAATTAATAAAAAAGGTGAAAGAAATGGTAGATGTAACAACCGGTATGGCATTCCTAACAGGTTTAGGTTTGCCCGAAATACTATTGTGGGTATTAGCATTTGCAGTAACATTCGGAATCTTAGTAGAACTTAAAATCTTTAAGAGAGCACCGTCTGCTTTGATTTCAATAGTCATAGGATTTTTCGTCCTAATGGCTGTACCAGCTGCAGCGATATCAGTAATAGCAACTATGTCAACAGCATTAATACTAGCGGCTATAGGACTTTTGGTATTAATGACCTTACTAGTTTCAGGAGGCGTAGGTGGTATTTACAGAAAATTTAGCTGGGTAGTAGAATTAGCAATAATAGCATTAGTGGCTTTAGTATTCGTTGGATCAGGTGGACTAGCATTGATAGGAATATCATTGCCCACTTTAGCATGGTTAGGTTCAATACCTTGGATTTTGGTTGTCGTAGGGGTAGCAGTATTATGGATGATATATGAATCTAGAGAACAACCAAAAGTCGAAGCTAAACCAGCTACACAAACCAAATAATTGGATTAGTTACTTTCAGTGACTTTTTCATTTCTTTTCTTCTTTTACTTTTTCAACAAATTCTGTCATACTTTTAATGTTTTCTGATAGCTCTGGCAATACCTCTTTAAAGACCCTTTCTATAGAACCGATTCTACCCTCTATGTTCTCCATTGAACCTCCAAACTCTTCCATTTTGCCAGATAATCCTTTTTCTCTTTCAACTAAAGAAACATCAATTTCCTTGAATCCCTTCCTTATATCATCAATCTCAGACTGCAGTTGCATATCTTTTTTCTCAAAATCAGACAATCTTTCCTCAAAATCCTTCCATCTCTCGGTAACTATTCCTTCTATAAGCTCTTCAACCGTGATCTCCTCGATAGGAGACTGCGGTTCTTGAACAGCCTTGGGTTCGAAAGTAAAGGATGTCTTAACATCCTCTAGAGACATGGGTTTAGTCTCTTCTGGTGAAACTATCCTTTCAGGAGGATAGCCTAAGGGTGTTGGATGTCTTGTTACAACTGGTTCAGGAGCGGCTCCGTAAAAATCGGTTGATCTTGGTAGAGATGGTTCAGGTTGTCTTAGCTGTACGCCTGGAGCAGCTGTAACCCTTTCTTTTAATGCAATCTTCAATGCTCTGTCAATGTGTTCGGGCTCGAAACCTTGAGCTTGTAAACGGGACATAATTTCCTGTTCTGAAAATCCCTGAGCTGCATAGTTTAAAACCAAGTCTACAGGGATGTAAACCTTCTTAGGCTCTTCTGGCTTCTTTTTCATAAAGGGCAATGGAAACATTATTATTCTTCTCCTTTTTGTTCAATCATTCTTCCAACTTCTTCTCTTGTTACAAAATTTGTTTTCAGTGGATTAAAAAATGATAGCATATTTTCTATTTCCTTTAGCTCGGTCTTTTTTGCCATTTTCTCCAAAATTTTATTTATCTTAACTAATTCATTATCTATTCTTAAAATACTATTTTCTATATTAATTAATCTTTCATTTAACTTCTCATTAAATATTTTCCTTTCTTCATTCATCTTTAAAAAGGAGTCTTGCAAAGTACTGGCACGCATTTCTGTAAGAGAAGACCTTTCTTCCAAGGCTCTTAACCTTCTGGAGGTTTCATTTTCCCTTCTAACTAATTCAGTAAGAATAGCCTGTACATCCCTTTCAACCATTGAATCACAAATTATATTTTAAGTTGCTATATATATAATTAATTAAGATTCATATAAAATTAGGTGCAAAAATGGTCTTTGAAACCGAAATTACTGATGGTATTCTAAGAATGAACTGCTTAGGTTCTATATTCGGATTTACAGTGGAAGACTCGGATGTTGTAATGGCAAGGATAATTGAAAAGCTGATAGAAGAGAAAAAGGTCGTTGGAATTGTCCTTGCAGAAACAAGGGAGTATGAATACGACTCGGAACAGACACAAAAGCTCGTTGAAATTGCAAATGTGATAACAGATGTAATAAAGGAAAGAAAATTATTATCAATAAAAAATATAGCGGTAGAGCCATGCACAAAATATATTCCAGCATGGTATGGCTGGTTAAGAGATCTAGTGACTTTGCAGATGAGAGGAGATCCTATTGGAGCTTACATTAATTTAACAAGAGAGATAAGACATTTGAAAACCAAAATGGCTTCTTCTGATGAATATGGAAAGTGCATATCATACTACATTGAAAATGTGTTAAGCCCTTTACAAGAATTATTTGATAAATGCAAGCTTATACAGGAAGCAAAACCTTACTTGTCTGGATATCATATAGGCGATAGAACACTCTATAGAAAGTTCTTCAAGCCAACAGTAAGACCTAATTTCATGTACACAAAATTCATGGCACAGCCTCCTCCAGGTGAGACTGTAGCAAAGTATAAACTAGGGGATACTGACATAGAGATTTTCAAAGTCCCTGAAAAGGTTAGGTATGTCTATCACGTCACTCCGCCAGAATTTAAACTAAGTGAAGAAGAATACACGTTGTTGGATGCTGCCAGAAGAATATTAGAGCAAAGAAGACCTAAAGAGCTAGAAATAACAGAACAGGAAAGAATGAGAGAAATCTTTCATACACTAAGCTTGGACCTATTAAGAGACTTGTCAGAACAAATGGGAAGAACTTTTGAAGTAGGTCAAATGGAAAGATTAGCAGATATTCTTACAAGATATACTGCCGGTCTAGGTATCTTAGAAATCTTGCTAAAGGATGATAAAATACAAGATGTTTACATAAACTCACCCATGGGCGACATTCCTATTTATATTTATCATCAAGACTACGAAGAGTGTGAAACCAACCTTGTTCCTACGCTGCAAGACGGTGATAGATGGGCCACAAGATTTAAGCTAATCTCAGGGAGGCCTTTAGACGAGGCTAACCCTGTTTTAGATACTGAAACCACTGTTCCAGGTGGAATAGCCAGAGTTGCTGCAATAAATCCAAGACTTTCACCCGATGGCTTAGGATTTGCATTAAGAAGACATAGATACAAACCATGGACATTCCCACTGTTCTTAAGGGAAAGATACTTTAATCCTTTGTTCGGAGGGCTAATGTGGTTAATTGCTTCTTATGGCAGAACTGTTTTGATTGCTGGATCAAGAGGTTCTGGTAAAACTTCATTCTTAGGAAGTTTCATGCTACAAATTCTTCCTTATTATAGAATAATCTGCAGTGAGGATACTCTAGAGCTTCCAGTCGAGAATCTAAGAAATCTAGGATATAATATTGAAAGGATGAAATCACGTTCTGTCATAACAAGAGTAGAACTAGAACTTCCTGCTGAAGAGGTTATTAGAACTGCCTTAAGGCTAGGTGACTCTTGCCTAATTATGGGAGAAATAAGAAGCGTTGAGAGTAAAGCCTTGTTTGAGGCAATGAGGATTGGAGCTATGGCAAACACAGTAGCCGGTACTATTCATGGTGAGTCTGCTTATGGTGTTTTTGATAGAGTTGTTAATGATTTAGGAGTCCCCCCAACAAGTTTTAAGGCAGTTGATTTTATTGTTGTCTGCAACAAGTTAAAAACACCAGACGGGTTAAGAACTTTCAGAAGAGTTACAGAGCTAACAGAAGTTAGAAAGCACTGGAAAAAAGATCCAATGGATGAGGCAGGATTTGTAAATCTAATGGAACACCGTTCTGAAGAAGATAGACTTATACCAACAGACACCTTATTGAACGGTGAATCTTATGTTTTAAATCAGATTGCCTCTAGAGTTCGAGGATGGGGAGGAAGATGGGACCTTCTATGGGACAACATCCAACTAAGAGCAAAGATTTTAGAAACAATAGTTGATATTGCTAACAAAACTAATAAACCTGATTTGCTTGAGGCAGAAACAAGCGTTAAAGCAAACCAGATGTTTCATATTTTATGTGAAAAATGTAGAGAAGATATAGGAACCATAGACAGTAAAAGAGTTTACAATGAATGGTTGGAATGGTTTAAGAAACGTGCAAAAGAATGATTTGAATGGTATTTGATAAAAAGAAAAAAATGGAAGAATTAGAAAAAAAAGTACAAGAAGCTAAAAAAGAAGAATTAAGAAGAGCATTAAGCATTTCTGAAATACAAATGCCTTCAAAAAAAGAGCTGGAGGAGTTAGTTCCTTATCCATCTGAGTACTTAACTTTCCTAGAGGAACTAAAACAAAAGCCTATTACAATTTATGAAAAAGCCTGTGCATTTGTAGAAAAATACCTTGCAATAAATCCTGATGCAAAAGCAAAAATTAAAATTGAAGAAGCTTTGAAAGCAGGATACACTAACGCGACTCCAACAGGAACCTTTTCCTTAGCAATTTTAGTGGCTTTGATAGCCCTAATATTTATTACCTACAGCATATTTTTTCTAAACATTGGGATGATTTTTGGACTTTTTGGAGTTATATTCGTTTTTGGAACTTTCTGGTATTTTTACAATTACCCAAATACAAGAGCCAAATCAATGGGAATAAGAATGTCAGCAGACACTGTTCTTGCCATTTTGTATATGATAATTTACATGAGAAGTTCTCCTAACATGGAAGGAGCAATAAAGTTCTCTGCTCAGAACTTAGAAGGTCCTTTAGGATGGGACTTGAGAAAGTTACTCTGGGATATCGAGACAGGTAAGTACGCCTCTGCTGATGATGCTCTAGTTGACTATGTATTCAAGTGGAAGAACAAGAATAGGGAATTCTCAGAGGCTTTGAATCTGCTAAGAGGTTCTTCTGTTGAATCTAGCAGGAGGGAATTAATCTACGAAGAAACTTTGAACGTGATATTAAACGGTACAAGGGAAAGGGCAAAACATTACGCTGCTGGACTAAGAATGCCAATGACCATGATATACGCGATGGGAGTCCTTTTACCTGTAATGGGTTTGGTCCTATTTCCCATAATAATAATTTTCATCGCAGACTACGTTAAGCCGTCATTTGTTTTGTTTGGATATGATATTCTTTTGCCAGCTTTTCTATATTTTATAGTAAATTACCTGCTTTCCTCAAAGCCTCCTACATTTTCACCGCCTGACATATCTAAAGCCAAAGGAGTTCCTCCAATGGGTCAGTTTGAATTTTTTGGAAAATTCATTCCAATTTGGCCTTTGTCATTGCTATTGGCAGTGCCGATTGTACTTTTAGGGTGGGCTGGGATTTCAAGCGAAAATGCTTATGAATCTGTTAACTATTCTCTATTGATTATTTTAGGTATAGCTTTAGCAATTGTAGTTTATGCATTCTTGGATAGCTATCAAAAAATTAGAGTAAGAAAGGATATAGAAAGAATTGAGGATGAGTTTGCAACTGCTTTGTTTCAACTTGGAAATGCAGTCTCAGGAGGCGCTCCTTTAGAGACCGCGATTGATAAAGCAAAGGCAAACTTAAAAGATATGAAGATAGCTGATATGTTTGATATCATCAGCTTGAACATGAAAAAATTTGGATATACCTTTGAAGAGGCTATTTTTAACAAGAACGTAGGCGCTATCTGGTATTATCCGTCTAAGCTTATACACTCTATAATGCAGATTGTAATTCAATCTGCAAGAAAAAACATTAAAACAGCCGCAAACTCGATGATTGTAATCTCCCGTTATCTAAAGGGTGTTCATGAAGTAAAAGAGGAAATAGATGAGATTCTAGGCGAGACGACCTCAAGCATGAAATTTTTAGCTATGTTCTTGGCTCCAATGGTTTCTGGTGTAACCGTCACTCTAGCAGTAATCATATTGAGAATATTACAAAACTTGGGTGCATCAATGCAGAATATAATGGCAAGCGCAGGAAATACAAATAGCTATCAGACCTTCTTCCTAGTACCTTGGGCCATGGGAGGAAATTTGCCTATAACTCCCCCGTTCTTCCAGTTAATTGTTGGAGTTTATATGATTGAGACCGGAGTGTTACTGGCGGTGTTTTTAAACGGTATAGCCTATGGAGAAGACCCTATTGGGATGAGACAGAACATATGGACAATTGTAATGTTTGCAATATTGATATACATCATAAGTTGGTTTGTTACATATTCCATGTTTGGAAGCACAATAGAAGCATTGTTGGCGTCTACATCATAAATATAAGTAGATATAAATAACTTTTTTATATGAAGGCAATTGTATTTAGATATCTTTTTGTTGCTTTTGCTGCAGTCTTATTTCTTATTGTTGCTGCCGGAATCTTTGATGTCTCAGCTAAAATGTTTGAGGAAAAGTCATTAGAGCATTTGAGGAGATTCATAAAATACAAGTCTTATTCATTCAACATAAACGACTTGTTAGTAGACCCTAACGATCCAACTGCGTTTGACTCGGATAATCAAACTAAATATTATACTTCAGGTGCTGATCCAACTTTCTGTAAGGATGTTAGGAACTGTATAGAAATGAACATGAAAGAAGGAGAGAGATGTGTCATAAAATATAAAGTAAAACCTGGTACTCCTTTCATCATAGACTCTTTTAAAAGTGCTTTAGCAGCCTGCCCACCAACCACATTAAAAGAAGAAATGTACGGCAACACTCAAAGGAAGATATGCGATTTTAAGCCAATCACAAAATATAACGAGATTAGAGAAGATAATCTTTCAATTATAGATTATGAGCCTTCCATTCACAACTGTTATCTTCCAGACAATCTTGGCTCGTTGAATGTTCTAAATGATGTTGATTCTATAAATTATCTTTATAGCGGTAGAGGGACTAAAGATGAATACAGTTTTGAAAACGGTGGAATTGTTAGGATAGTTGTAACAAATGTTAGTTTGAAGAAAGATATTTATTCAACCTGTTCATACAGCATTTATGTCTGCGGGCAGAATTCTATAGGAACGAGGGCGGACGAGACCACAGTCCAAGTTTTTAAGAAAATTCAAAATCTAGATGAAAGAGAACTTTATTACAATGAAACGGTATATTGGGGAGGTCCTACACCTAATATACCTGATGGTCTTACTATAGAAACTTCAGGAGCATTAATATCTCCTGTATTTTGGGTTATATACACAATTTATCAACTTTTGTTTGGCTGGCCACCGCCACCAACAATAAATAATCTTTATGGATATTATCCCCGTTATTATGATTTTACATTTAAAAGTCTTGTTCCAAACAAAGAAAAAGCTTTGATAGATGCTGTTGATGCAGGGATGTGGGAGTGGAATAAAATCAATTATATTAACAGAGATAAAATGAAATACTTCTTACATATTGAACCGGATTTAAAATATATTTATTTTAGTTACAGTCCTATTGAAGCTAATCATATATTAGAAGATAATACAATATCTTCTAATTCGGGATGTTGGAACACAAACTATGAAAAAAATGATGCTGATAATAGATTAAAAATAGATACTAGTAATCTTCAAAATTCTGACAGTCTAAAGCATAGATTTATGTTAAATAATATAAACACACTTATTGATGGTAAAAAAATTAATATGACTTTAGGTTTAAAAAAGATTTTTATTTCAGATGACGTATTTACTTTTAAGATTACTCTTTTTGGGGTTCCTTTACCGTGTTCTCTTATACCTTATAAAACCGAATGTACATATTCAATTACTCAAGATATAAAAGAAAAAAATCAATTAACAAAAGATTTTGATCCAAGAGTTATATTAGTTTTGGATCCAATAACATTCTGTAGTGAATAATATGAAAGGAATGGAAACAGAGACGATTATAATGGTAATTGCTTTGATAATAGGGGTTGCAATAATTTTACTTTTTTTATCTGGTGTATTAAAAATTGATTTAACAACTTTGTCACCAGCTTAATATTTATACTGGAGATTTTAAATAAAATTTATGAAAGGTCTAGAAAGAATTATATTATACGTTTTTCTAACAATAGTTGGAATTATTCTACTTTATGCTGTTTTAAGGTCACTCTTTGTTTACAACCCCGAGAGCACCAGCGCCTCAATCATATCACCAACTATAGATTCAAATGACAAATTTGATTATACTTCATATATCTTATCTAGTAGTCCAATTGACTTGTCAACATATGATGAGTGTAAAAATCTAAAGAATGCTATTAAGTATGCTATAATAACAGGAAAGCCATATAAGGTTGAAGAATTAGCATACGGCAACGACCTTTCTAGTTCAATTAACTTCCCTTTCATAGGAGACTGTCCTGAAGGAGATATAGTAATACCAATCGGAAGTGGCATAAACCAAACCGTATGCAGATTTAAACCTATATCAAATAACCCAGTAGTTAGTGCCAGTAGTGGAGGAATAAGCGATTCAGCATTTCTAGACTTTGATAACTGTATATATGATTACAACCAATATTATACTCTTCCTCTACTTAATTTGGGGCCTAAGGTTGAGGAACTTAACTTTAACCCAGGAATCATAAATTTATACTATTCTCCTGAACACCTTTACGTAAGAAATGGAGATTATTCTCATTATCCATCAATAAATAATAACACTGCATTTGGTAATGCTTACAACGGACCAGGAAGGCTAAAAATCTATGTAGGCAATGCAACCTCCGATAACGGTGAGTGCAAATTTAACATTTATTTCTGTCCAAGACCAGCAATAGCTAAAAGCAAAATAAATAGCACTATAAGTATTTTTAAGATTTTTAGAGATTTGGAGATATATGACATGCCACAACTCTATTATTATATAAAAGATTTTTCTAAAGACAATACTTATAATAACATGGCCGGTTATTCAAAAGGAGTTTATTATTGGAATTCTTACGACGTTAAATTAGATGGAGATTACAGAGTTGAAACCATTATAAATGCTATAAAGGCTGGTCTATATTTTAATGTCCGTTCGAGGAACTATTTCTTTGCTCATCCACACTGGGATATATTAAGAAATTCTGCAATTGATAAAAGCACAGAATGTTGGAATACTGCTTTTGAAAACTATCTAAAATCTAGTTCTGAATTTGAACGAGCACGCTCTATAAGATTCAACTGCGGTAGTGATGATATTTGTAGCGGAGATTTAAGAGTAAAAATAGCAATAAGGAAAGATTATAGAACCGATATAGACATAGATGCAGACGACAAAAATGACAAAACAACTTATATTTCAGGTGTAATTTCTTTTTGTGACGATAGCTCTAGCTCTATACCTGCTTGTGGAAATGATGAAATAGAGCTTGGAGAACAGTGTGAACCTCCGTTGGTTATTAATTCTATTCATTGTGATCAAGCTTGGGCTTCATGCAATTATGGTAATAGAAGATACGGTACAAGAGATGGTTTTGGAGATTGTGACAATAATTGTCAATGTATTGAAGATAGTTGGAATTGGGGAGTGGTTGATGGTGCTGATTATTGTGCTAACTGTCCTAATCATTGTGGTGATAAAGCACAAAATTGTGGTGAAGAGTGCGATCCAGGTGCTTCACCAACAGGTTGTGATCTAGGTGAATCATGTAAGGCTGACTGTACATGTGGTGTTTTAGGCACTTGGCCAGAATCACATGATTTATTAACAGAAAATGCTAAAATTGGAACCATTGAATATGGTGCATTAATAATCTCTGTTCTTTTAACAGAAAATATTGATGCTAGTGGTGTTGATATTGTTTGGTATGACTTATCAAACTTGTTAGGAAGCCCTCTACATCGAATTGATAAAAATATTAAAGAAGAAGGAGTACAAAGTATAAATTCTACTCTAGATTATATAGCTTTCACATTTATTAATAATGCGGATCCAGTAACTTTAAGTTCGATAAATATAGATCAATTTAAAAATGTTAAATTCTTTTTAATGTTAAATTCTTCATACTTTGATACAATTTTTGATGATATTTATTTACAATTTGAAGATATAAATAATAAACAAGCAAATATTTCATTGGGATATGCAGATAAAAATATATTGAACAGTTATATAATATCTTTAACAGATTCTAATTGGCAAGTAGATTCTGGATTTGATAGAACGAAAGTTTCTTTAGTAAGAATTGGAAATATAAAAGGATCACATTGGATTGGAGACTACGCGTGGCTTGATGATTTTTACTTTACAAACTAGCAAAACAATCCTTTAAAAAGATAATATTGACAGCAATTTATATACAAAAAATTAAAAATATAATATGATACTACCAGGAAAAGTAATTTGGTGGGTTTTGATACTAGTTTTTCTATTAATAGTTGGTATGGCTTTTTTATTGCAGAATAAGGATTTGTTTGCGAGAGCTGAAACTCAATTTTCTCCTTTAAATCAATCTGAAAGGTCTTCTAATGTTGAAGGAGAATCAGAGACTATAACCTACAGGGGTTTGGATATTAGTCCAACAGACTCGCCAGACACTGTCATATATAAGTTGTTCAGAAACTTTGACCCTCTATTTCTAAACGAAACTAGAAATAATAAGATATTCTACGGCTCTTTTATATTAGACTTAAAAGGTAACTCCTACAACATTTACAACAGTGATCTAATTAGCAAGCTAAGAGAAGGTATTAGGAATTTTAGTAGTTCAGATCCTTCTTATCAGATAGGTTCAAACTGGCAACAACCACCTAATTGCGGAAATGCTAGACCAGATACTCGCTTAACTTATGACAATGGATGCTGGATTCCTGCTCTAGATATTCAACCAAATCCATGTAGGATTTATGTTAACTCGACCACTAACGACTTTGATGGAAAAGTAAAAATAAAAGTAGTATGGTATTTAGGTAGCACTGTAGGAAATAAAAGAATAATATACAACATAATAACGTTATGTGACGGTTGATTGAATGGAAATAAAAATAACATTTTCAACTATTATTGGAATATTGATGGTCGTAATAGTTACTTTGGCGGCAATCGCAATTTTGAGCAGCTTGACAAAGGTGTCTATTTTTTATAATGATACATCATCCACATCATTATGCTCAGTTTATACCGTATCTGGTGATTGTACCAGTGATGGTTGTTACTGGTGTCCGCAATGCTCTGGATACAAAGTAAACCTATGGAGAAAGGATAAGTGCGTCGGTTCTGATGCAGAATGTGTATATAAATGCTATAATGGCTATTGTGGCGCCCCTGAAAAGTGCGACAAGTGTTACTCATGGCATCCAGACACCTGTGAATGTTTGCCACATGGCGGTTACGGCTGCTAAAGTATAAATTGGCTAGATTAAATATTATCTATGAAAGGACTTTGCACTGATAGCACAAAAAATATATGTGTAAGAAAAATATAAGAATTATTAATAACAAGTACTGTAAAATTATCAAAATAAAAAGGTGATTTAAATGGCTGGGCCCGAAGGAGCAGGAGTGAGTTGGATTGTTTATGCTGTTATAATGCTAGTGTTTATCTCAGTAGTTATTTTAGTTCTACACTCTTTTGGAATAACAAGCAGATACTTTGGTAGCATGTCAATTATAAATTCAATTGTATCTGCTTTCTTAATAATTTTAGGAATACCTATGGGGTTGAGATAAATGGTATCAGGACCTATTTTAAATGTCGTCGTCTTAATCTTGTTACTCGTAGCATTAGTTTTATCAATCTGGTGGGCAATTAGTATTTTAACTGGTAACACCATGAATGCCGTATGCAAGGAGGGAGCTGGTAGAATTCTTACCATTCCCCTAGTTGGTTATAAACCTTTACAACCATTATGCGATATAATTGCTCCGGGTGGCGCTGGAAAAACTCAAATTGTATGAGAGTGATGATATGGAAACAGCAATGGAAGAGGAAACATATAACAAAGTGATTTACATAATAATAGGAATATTAGCGATTATAATATTCATTTTCGTTCTGGATGTTATGACCGGAGGAACTTTATTCAGTTCGATAGTATGCGCAATGGTGTGGTATCTGCCTTTTAGCGGTTCTGTGTTATCAGGATACCTTGGTTGCGGCGGAATTCCTTTGTGATTTTTAGTTAATTTTATATTATAGCAAATTAAATTCAGAATATGAAAGCGGTTATTGATGTTTATACAATAGTTGTTATAGCAGCTGCAGTAATTCTTATTATCGCCGCTGTTTTTATTTATACTCAGATTATTGATGCTCCTCTAGCAGACTTTCTTTCTTCAACCTTTGCTGGTTGTGGAAGAGGTGGTCAAGAGTGTTGTAAAAATGATTGGTGTGCCACTGGCTTTGTGTGTTCTGGAAACGTATGTATAGAAGACATAACTTATCAGATAATGATTGATGAAAGTTACTTGATATATAATAACATTGAAACCGCTAGCAGGTCTGGAAGAGATGAATTTTTCTCATTAAGAACCGGACTAGGTTGGGAAGACTGTTCGAATGGTCAAAACTGCCAGAATTGTCATAAGATATTTAATTTTAATTACGCCACAACCTGTACAGATTGTAGCTACTGTGATTTAGACAGCGGAAAATGTAAAAATTGCTTAGCCTGCGATTCAGCAGAAAACGGCAAATATGGCGAGCTTTACGAATGCTACGACTGTAGTAATTGTCAGAACGTTCTGGATGACTTGGCTGATAGTTGCTCTCAATGCTCTTTTTGCAATGTAGCAAATGTAACCACATATGAGAATGGTTTAACGTGCTCTAATTGCTTCCAATGCGACGAAACAAGATGCTACTCTTGTTATGATTGTGGTACAGAAGATTATGTATGTGACGAATGTAGTGGAACAGGCCCTGCCAACTGTAAAATTAGACAGGATTATGAGTTGTGCAAGAAAGTAATAGATTGTATAGCTTTTAATGAAGGAGAAGCTTGTGAGATTGAAGAGATTTTGCCTTTGCCATGGGAAAATGGAATGCGTTTTAGTTCAATAGTATCAAATATTTTAACTAACTGCCTAACAAGAGAGGCTAAAAGAGAGATTACTGATAGTATAAGTCAGAAGATTTGTAGCTATGACACATCTAAAATCAACTTTATCCAAAATGAGCAATCATTCGTAGGTCCTTTGAATTATTTAAGAGCTTACTTTACAAGCGATGAAAGCACGCCTACCTATTCAAGCTTGCTTGAGATGTTAACCTCAAACCGCGACTTTAATGGTATAACTGGAGAAAACAAAGGAATATTGTTTAACGACTGTGGTATTGAAAAGATTGATTCAACGGCTTCAATTCCATTAGGAACTGAAATAATTTATAGTAATGATCCTGAAATCTTTTCTCCAACAAATCCCACATCGACACCCAGAACTCCTGAGGGCGACATACCTGTTAATTTAAAAATAATTGTTTCTAATGTGTCGTGGAACGAACAGTTTGGAAATGACTGCTCTTACAATGTTTATTTATGTGCCCAAGAGGCTATAGCAACCTCTGAAGATGACCATATACTTTATTTGTATAGAAATTTCAGTTACTTTAACGAATCTAATTATAACGTTCAGTTTAAGGAATGGGCTCCGTCTAATTTTAATGAAGACCCACTAGTTCAGATTAACGTAACTGCCATAAAATATCCTAAATTAAATTTAAACTTAAGCGGAAGAAATGCTAATATATCTCATATTGCAAAAGCGTTTATAGCTGGATTAAGAGAATACTTCATTTTTAATTCCGACTATAATAGAACTGTGAATTTCTTCTGTGTAAATAGCGGTTTGTATCCAGATTGGGAAACATGTTATGAAAACAACGTTTCTGTCTTATTAAATGACAACGTTCCATGGAAATTAGAAAGTACTAGTTCGGTTATTGATACTTTCTCAAGCCTTCCAGATTTTAAATATATATATTATGATTCAAGTAAAACTTCCTACAACATGGACTTCAATGTTGAATTAACATTTTTTGTTTACACCTCAAATATACCCAAGCTAAATAATACTATACTTGTTTCACCTGTATTAGTTATCACTCCAACTGTTGAATGTGTAAACCATGATGAATGTTCTCAAATATGTTCGTCCTTATGCCCATCTAAAGTATATGGTTGCTGCTTTGGTTGTAAATTAGGTCAATGTCAAAGCGGTCAATGTAAATGTGTAGATGCCTATACTTATTGTTCATCTAGTCCACCTTATCAAAAGGGTAGTGAGTGTACAACACCACCATGCTCAAGTTATACTTCACCCAGTGATTGTACAAGTGCTGGTTGTAAATGGTGTCCTTCATATGGAGGAAGATCAACAAACGGTTGTGGAGACACTTGTAGTCTATGGAGTTTTGCTTTGGGATATCCAACTTGCCTTGATTTATGTTGGAATAGTGGTTCGTCTGGTGAATGCTTCACAACAGCTCAATGTATAGATCCGACCTCACCTACACCATCATGTACTTGGTCAGATAGCTATGTTGGATGGTGTTGGGGATGTTGTTCTTCAACAAATACATGCACCATTCCTGCAGCCAACTGTTATTAAAGTATACGATTTCTGCTTTGGTTGTAAGATAGGTCAGTGTAAATGTTCTAAGTCTATTGACAGTAATTTATATATTCAGTAAATAAATTTTAAATATGAATAATGTTTTACAATGGATATTAATCTCAGTATTATCATCTGTTATTATTTTGATACTTGTTTATAACGCCGCACCTACTTTATTTAAATTCGACTTTATTAGTTTTGTATCTCAAACTCCGGCTAATTTAGGAGATATATTCCAACCAAAAGACTTGACCGCAGCCAGTCAATATGAGGGATATGAATTAAGCTATGATGGTATGGTCCTTGAAAAGGACGCCGGATATGATAATATTGATCAAGTTTTAAAGGCTAACATCAGTATTCCTGATTGTAGCATATGTCCATCTTCTTATTGTCAGAGCGTTAATTTGGGAGGATTAAACACTTACAAATGTTCTGAATGTGGCATCTGTAATGGGATATCACAACCTAATAGATTTAAAAATTGTCTAGGATGCAACATAACTACTGAGACTTGTATACTCTGTACGGATACAGATAAAGAATACGCTTTGTGTAATAAGATAAAAGAAACTTGTATCTTAAGTCAGTACCGCGAAAATAATCAAAATGGTTGTTACATAGGTGAGATACCACATAATGATGGAACTTCTTTCGATATCAACACCCTAATAAAGGTCCTAAGTTCTTGCAAGAGCGAGTCAATAAAGGTTAACATGGGGAATAATTTTATGAAAGAACTATGTTACTTTAACAGCTCGTCTATTTCTTATTATGATTTTGAAAGACCGAATGATTTCTACCTTAGTTACTCAGTTCATTCTGAAGGAAGTAGTGAAGCACAGAGCGACAGCTTAAATCTAGCGCCATTTTATAAAGAAGGTGAAGATTCTTTACCAAAATATAGAATTTATGTAGCGATAAACGGAACTCCTGATAAAGATTATAGTGTTTTTGTGGGAAAATTTCCAATATATTGTTTTGTTCCGCCTATTCAATGGAGTAAATGTGGATATCAAGCTAAAGGCGATGGAAGTGATTCAGTAGGAACAATACATACAGATGCTACTGGATTTGGCTATACAGAGATTATAGAACTTCCAGATCAAGCTCATGCGTGGGACATGATACTTGGTAATCCGGAATTATTTGAAGATTATGATTGGAAAAAGGAACCAGAAAAATATCCTATAAAAGGAGTAAGTGTGTCAACCTCTGGAGGTAGTAGTCCTCAATTTATAACTGCTACATTTTATGCTAACAAGCCTGAAAGCAATGGTCTTTGGACTAACGAACTCAGATATCCAAATTGTAATTTTAACACCGATATAGAACCATATTTAAAAGATAGACCTTGGTGGGCTTCTAATCCTGACAATTTGAATTCATCTTGGTATATAACCAATGGAAATCCAAATTCATCGATAAAAGTTTTTTATGATTCGTCTATGCCAAGTGGAGGAAACAGCCTTAATAGAGGTAATATAAAAATACAGCTTGGAAGATTAGATGTGGATTTCCAAAGAAATTGTAAGTTTGATATTTATGTTTGCTCTCAGGACGCCTTTGCAGAATATGAGGGAGAAAGTATTTTAAATCTAAATGACTTTCTAAAAGATTTTAGTCCTATAAACGTTTACAAAACTTATAGCTTTGGAAATAAAGAAATAATTTTGTATAACTATTTTGAATTTAATTTAGACAAGGAATACACTGCTGAAGAGATAAAGTCTGCTATCAAGACAGGTTTCAGGAACTGGGAGCAAAATTTATTCCCATATTTAAGCTCTTCAACAAGTTTTGATTGGTTGAAAAATAACGATGGAATTTATCAGGGTTCATGGAGAGATACAACTAGATCACTTGTATATGAAAATGATTGTTGGGACAACTCTTTGAACCTTATTATGGAACGCCTTAATGGAAGATTCATAATAGGAAACTGTCAAAATAACATTTGTAAAGAAAAAATAAAGATTAGAATAGCTTTTAAATATATAAAACCTGATAGCTCAAACCCCGAAAGAGACTTTTTATATCCAACTGTGACATTTTGTGATGCTTCAAACGTGCCCGCCACTCCACCCAGTCCATGTCCAACTTATACTTCAGACAGCGATTGTGTCTTTGCTGGTTGTAGATGGTGCCCTTCATACGGAGGAAGATCAAATGGATGTGGAGATACTATTGAAGGTACTGGGTGTGATGGAACCGAATGCTTTACAACAGCTCAATGTACAGACCCAAGCTCACCTCTACCAACATGCCCTTGGGTAGATTTATGGTGGGCGTGCGTATGCTATGCTTATGGTGTACCTTATCCATGCTGTTGTTCTTCAACAAATACGTGCACTGTTCCTGCTTCAGTTTGTTACTAAGCGGAAATTGAAAGCAATTTATATATTCAGTAGACTGCAATGGATTTGGAGAATATGCTATGCTGGTTGAAATTCATGAAATATTAATTTATACACAGCATAAATGAAGACTATATTGGTGAAACAAGATTAAAATTAGGTAAAAAGTTTTCTAATACTCCAGTTCTTACAATCCATATGAAGCCAAGTACTATAGCCAAAATTATCACGCCAACTACTATCCAATATAACCATGGAACAGAAGCTTTCATTATGTACACCTATTATTAACGCATACGGATGGCAGACCTCCACAATCTATATCCTCAAAACATCCACAAAAGTTTGGAACTCCGTTTATGCTCATACATATGCCTTTTGCACCACAATCTAACTTGGTCTTACAAGCACCAGTTTGTGTAGGTGGAGTATAACCTCCCGGAGTAGACTGAACCTGATTTACAAACAAGAAGCTGACTAAAAAAACAGAAACTATAATTAAAAGGAACACTGTCAAGGCAGTATATATTGAAACCTCCATTGCTCTCATAAATGTTATTAAAAATTTTTACTATATAAAACTTTAATAGTCAGCTCCACTTAAATTAAATACATGAAGGGGTTAACGTTAGAAAGGGATAAAGCTATAGGAGTTGTTATGCTTCTAGTTATAATAGTTATAGTTGTAATTTGGGCTTTTAATATAAACACAGCTCAAGCTCAATTTGCATACGCATCTATTTTATACATGCATTGCAAAGAATGGCAGGACACACAATGCGACTCAACAACTGCTGATTCTATAATGATAGATATAGAGGGCGAGTCCGAACCAGTATCATTTGCTACATTATGCGCAAGAGAATATGACAAAAGACCAGGTATACCCATAGCAAACAAACAATGGAATCCGTATGGTTATGATGGTTGTAAAAAATTATGTATGGGCTGTCCAACATAAATAGGAGGTGCTAAAGTGAAAGGTATTCAGTTGTCAACCATGGCTATAATACTAATAGTGTTGGGAATTATAGTTCTTCTAGCATTTTTCTACTTGATTACAACATCCAAAGGACAGGTTGATGTTATTCAATATCAAACAGCCTTGAGAAGCTGTTGCGGTGACCGTAGCATCTACGATTGTAATAATATTAATGTTAGATGTAAGGTTCCGTGGGACGATGAAACTTGGTCACTTACTGACCTAGCAGAAAAGGCAGGCGTAGATCCAAATAATAGAGATACTTTTAATGGTTTTTGTTTCTGTCCTAGTACTACTTAGGTGTTTTATTGGTAGCAATTTCACAAGCATTAGAAACTGCGATAGCAGTAATAATCTTTATAGTTCTAGCCATGATGTTTTTTAGCGTGTTTGGTAGCACCGAGTGTGATAAACTTTCAAACACCACTGCGATAGAGCTTACGAATGCCATAAACAAAGTCGCATTGGAATATGGAGTAGAGCCTTGGACAGGAGGAGGCGTTCCCACAAACGATAAACCTGACAACTTCATCTCCGTCCCAATAAGACTCTGTGAAAAAAACATGATAAATTCATTTGCAGCTCAGTTTGAAGCTCAACAACCTACTTATATCTTAACTTATGAAATCTTCCCAGAAGCAGGTTATGCTTGGAGCGAGTCTCAACCCTTCAGCGGAGGTGCAGCTGAGTCAGTATTAAATTACTTAATTATGTCTCGTGGCATCAAAGCTTTAACTTATGCTAGTAAGTACGTAACAAAAGCAATAAAAAAAGCAGGAAGTTGGATAAAGACAGCTATATTCAAAGGAGGTTTCTCTCTTCTTGGAGTCAAAATTACTAAATTCT
>Ga0315279_10001859_pt1 | contig 33601 bp, 24 predicted proteins | sample YL17G06_20_MG_FD_203694 | JGI IMG/M metagenome (GOLD analysis project Ga0315279, IMG submission 203694) | Sediment microbial communities from Yellowstone Lake, YNP, Wyoming, USA - YL17G06_20 | ecosystem: Environmental > Aquatic > Freshwater > Lake > Sediment | place: USA: Wyoming | collected...
TGGAGCGTGCTGCGGCGAAGCGGTAGCACGCTCCACGGCCGCCAGGAACGCGCCGACATCGTCCTCGCCGGCGACGCAACGCACGAACCAATCGATGGAATCGCCCGCCGCCCGCGTCACCGCGAAGGCGACGGACCGGGGACGTCGGATGGTTCGCCCGCCGTCCTTCGGCGAGCGCTTCGCGCTCGCCCTTCCCGGCTCACGTGGCCGCGGCGCGACATCGGGGAGAGGGTAGCAGAGGAACGCCTCGACCGGACGCGCGGGCGATTCCCGCACGAGGCCGACGATCTCGGACGTGCCGCTCACGTCGCACACGTCCCCTTCCTTCTCTCCGCCGGAGCCGATGAGGCCGGCGAAGGCGTCGATGGTGCCGCAGCCGACGGGCAGCCCGGCGGGAAGCCCTGTCTCGGCCGTCTGCGCGGCCTTCGTCCTGCCGACGAGCGACCACGGCGCGAGCATCCGCGGGATGAGCGATCGCCGCAGGCCGAGCACCTCCGCATACCACGGGTCGAACTCGCCCGTCTCGGCGTGGACGAGGTCCTTGAGCCCGTACCGATCGGAGACGATCTCGCCGGTGAGCCGCAGCGTCAGGTAGTCCTTCGGCTGGATGATGCCGGCGGCGCGGTCGTAGCGCCCGCGTTCGTGATCGCGGAGCCAGAGGAGCTTCGACGGCCCCATGTTGGGCGCCATGGGCAGGTGAAGGCCAAGGGCCTCGAAGCGCCGCTCGACGGTGGTGTTCGCGGCGACCCAGTCCGCCTCGGCGCGCGCGCGGACGTCCTGCCAGATGAGCGATCGGCCCAAGGGGCGGCCGTCGGCGTCCACCGGCAGGTGGCTCGGCCCGTGTCCGACCGGGATCACCGCGCGGATGTGGCGCGCGTCGATCTCGCCGAGGAGGGCGCGGATGCAGCCGATCGCGGCGCGCCACCAGTCCTCGGGCTCTTGCTCGGCCCAGCCGGGATGATCCCGGTGCGTCGGGTACGGCGGCGACATCGCCCGCGCGACGACGCCGCCGCCATCCTGGATCGCGACCGCGCGGCACTTGTGCGTGCCAAGATCGAGCACGAGGATGGCAGGGCTCATGCGCGAGCCTCCGCCGGCTCGACGATCACCTTCAGCCCGATGAGCGCCTTCGCCACCGCGAGGGCCTCCGGCACGGCGTCGAGGCCGAAGCGATGGGTGACGAGCGCCGCCGCGTCCACCTTGCGCGAGAGGAGCAGCCCCAGCGCCTCGTCGCCGTGGCGCGGCGTCGAGCCGAAGGAGCCGTGCCACCCGAGCTGGCTGTAGTGGATGACGTTCATGTTCACCTCGAGCACCTGCTTGTTCCTCGGCAGCCCGGCGAACAGCAGCACCTGCCCGCCGCGACCAACGACGGCGAAGGCGAGATGATACGCCGCCGGCGCGCCCGCTGCAACGATCACCACGTCTGGCCCGGACCCGCCGGACCACGCCCGTACCCGTTCCTCGACGTCCGCGTCGCGCCCGTCGAGGGCCGTCACGCCGCGGAGCGCGCCGATCATGCCCATCCGTTCGTCCGCGACGTCCATCATCGCCACGGCGTCCGCACCGCGCGCGCGGACCAGGGCCAGGTGCATCATCCCGATCGGGCCGCCACCGATGATCAGCACCCGATCGTCGGGTCGCCAACGGATCTGCTCCTGCCCATTGATGCAGCAGGCGAGCGGCTCGGTGATCACCATCTCCCCGAGGTCGGCCTCCGGCGGCAGGCGATGGAGGCTGCCGTTCGTCACGAGCGGAGCCGGCACCGCGACGAGCTCTGCGAGCCCGCCCGGACACTCGTACGACAGAGCCTGCCGGGCCTCGCATAGATTCTCCTGCCCCCGGCGGCACGCGCGGCAGGCGCCGCATGACCAGCCGGGAGGCGACAGCACGACTCGGTCGCCGACGGCCCAGCCGCTCACGTCGCTCCCGACCGCCGCGATGGTGCCGGCGATCTCATGGCCGATGATCGCCGGCAGCGTGACGCGGTGGTGGCCGTAGGCGAAGATGCGTAAGTCGGTGCCGCAGATGGCGCACGCGCCGACCCGTAGCACCACGCCGTCGGGCGCCGGCGTCGGGGCTGCCACCTCATGGACCGCGATCTGATGGGGCTGCTCCAGCACTGCCGCACGCATCGAGAGCCTCCTTCGCGTCGACGATCATCGCATCGGGCAGCGCGATGTCGCGGCGCACCGTGTACCCAGCGCAGGGGCGGACCGCGTCCCCGCAGGGGACGACGACCTTGTCGATTCAGCCGCAGGCCGATCCGCTGTCCGACCCCGAAGAGGATGGTAGGACGGCGCCGGCAGAGCGTCAAGCGGAAGCCCCCGTCGGGCAGGCGACGGCCATCGGTCCTTGCGTACCATGCGGGCCGTCCGTATCGTCAGAAGAACTGTCAGGTCAGCGACGCGAAGGGAATGTGCCGGGAGTCATCCCGCAGGCCGCATCGCGTCGCATCGGCCGTCTATCCTCGTCCCTCAGGCATGAGACCGTCCTATGAGTCGGAACACTGTGTATGCCCTGGTCGGGCTCCTGGTCATCGCAGGCGGCACGCTCTACTGGCGCTACCACCAGTACCGGCGGTCGCAGGCCACGCAGCGGGAGGTCGCAGCACTCATGGACCGGACGGAGGGCAACTCGGAGGCGCGCATCGCCGCGCTCGACAGCCTGCTTGCCCGCTATCCCAAGGATAACGTCATCCGTCACGTCGCGACGTACCAACTCCTGCGGGCGCACGTCGAGGCGGGAAGCTCGCCGGAGGTGATCGGCCGCGCGGTGAAGGAGTTCCTCGCCGTCGATTCTTCCGGCGCGGCGTACAGCTACGTCTCCTCGGTCTACGCGGACGACCAGGCGCTCAGCGCGGCGGATGGGCTGCGCTATGCGAACCTGGCGCTCGCCGAGGCCGAGAAGACGAAGAGGCCGGAGAACATGAACGGCGCGCAGTGGGCCGAGCAGCGGCGGATGATGATCGGCGAGTGTCAGCACATCCGCGGGAGGCTCCTCACGCGCGCGAACCGTCTCGACGAGGCGCTCACCGCGCTCCGTGCCGCCGCCGACAGCGTGCCCGACTCGCCGTCGATCCTGCTCGATCTCGCCCGCGTCTACGAGCGCAAGGACCTGCCTCACGAGGCGCTCGAGACGTACATGGACGTCGTGCGGCTGCGGTACGATCAGCCCGAGGCGCGCGCCGCCATCGTGCGGCTCTACCCGGCCCTCTACGGCCCATCGATCTCGACGAGCGCCGTGCTCGACACGCTCGTCGCCAACGCGCGACATGCCCGCAGGGCGGCCGTCCTCGCCGATACCACCCACCGTGCCATGCCCCCATTCGACCTCGCCGGCCCCGGCGGCCAGCGCTTCCGCTCCGACGAACTCGTCGGCAAGATCATGGTCATGGACATGTGGGCCACCTGGTGCGAGCCGTGCACGCGCCAGATGCCGCTTCTTCAGCACGCGTACGAGCGCTACGGCCGCCAGCCCGGCGTCGCCTTCCTCGCGGTCAGCTTCGACCAGTCGCCGGACGTCGTCGCGCCGTTCATCGAGCGAGGGCACTACACGATCCCCATCGCGTACGGCGACCGGAAGCTGTACGAGAGCTTCAAGGTGCAGGGCATCCCCACGCTTTGCATCATCGACCACGACGGCGTCATCCGCTACCAGCACCTCGGCTTCAGCGAGGTGGGCGACTTCGTCGAGGAGCTCGGCTGGCGGATCGAGTCGCTGCAGGTGGCCCGACCCGCGTCGTAGGCAAGGGCGCGCCCGGCACGCGGAGAGGGCCGCCGCGGACCTCGTGATGGCACCCCCCGCAATCGCGCTTCCCCGCCCGTTCCGTACCGGCCCGCCACCGTCGTCCCGCCTCCCGGCTCACGTGCCGCGCACTGCACACCGCGCGGCAGTGTTTCGTATCTTCGGAACAGGCGGAACCTTGGGTGGGTAGTGAGGAGGAGGGGAAGGACGATGGCGAAGGACGACGTGATCCGCCTGCTGAACGAAGCGATGGTGGCCGAACACCAGGCGATCCTCCAGTACAACCTCTCCGCCTGGGCGCTCGCGAGCGCCGGGCTCGAGAGCGACATCCAGGATATCGCCCGCGACGAGATGCGGCACTTCAAGTACTTCGCCCATGGCGTGCGGTCGCTCGGCGGCGAGCCCGACATGACCCGGCCGTCGTTCTTCCGCTCGGCCGTCCCGACCGAGATGATACGCGCGAACGTCGCCGCCGAGGTCGGCGCGATCGAGATGTACCGCCAGCACCGGTCGCTCATCCCGTCCGAGCACGGGCCGATCATCGAGCTCTACGACCGGGTCATCGGCGACGAGCAGTACCACGAGGGCCAGTTCGAAGGGATGCTGCCCAAGGTGGAGGGCGTGCCGCCAATCCAGTACCACGAGCCGGCGACGCCGCGGGAGGCCGCGCTCTTCCGTTTTCTCGAAGAGGACATGTCCGGCGAGTACGGGCTCCTCCTGCGCTTCCTGCACCAATCCTTCATGGTGGACGACGGCTGGCTGGCCGATGGCCTTCACGACCGCGCGACCGAGCAGATGAAGCACCTGGGCTGGCTCGCGGAGGAGAAGGTCGATGCAGGCGGCGAGCCGGAGCTCATGCACGGCCCGGTGACGTACGCCGCGGGCCTGCCGGCGGTCCTTCAGGGCAACCCGCAACTGGAACGCCAGGCGCAGGCTCGCTACCAGCGGCACATCGACGAGTACGATGACCCGGAGCTGCAACGGCTCTGGGCGCACATCAAGTTCCACCAGGCGCACTACCTGGAGGACTTCGTCCGGCGGTCGGCGCAGCCGCCGGCGGCCCAGGTGCCGGTGCCGCCGTCGGTCGGATCGTTGTTCCGCAAGCCGCAGAGCGAATGATGGGTGGATGGAGGGGTGACGGATGGCTGACTACCTGATGCGCGGCGCCGCGCCGCTCACGGGCGAGGAATGGGCCGATCTCGACGCGTTCGTCGTCAGGGCGGTGGAGAGGCGCCTCGTCGGACGGCGGATACTGCCGCTGTTCGGACCCCTCGGCGCCGGCGTTCAGGTCGCGCCGGTGGATGCGCTGGGGACGGCCGCCGCGAGCGGGGGCGCCGGGCCGGTGCAGAGGATGGTGCGCACCTTCGCCGAACTGCGGGAGCTCTCGCAGGATTTCGTCCTCGACTGGCGGGATATCGAGCTCGCGCACGCGGGGCGCCTGCCGCTCGAGTTCGGTCCCGCGGGTGTCGCCGCCGCCGCGGTCGCCTGGGCCGAGGACCAGCTCATCTTCCGCGGCGACGCCGATGCGGGCGTGCCGGGCCTTCTCACCGTCCGTGGTCGCGTCGAGGTCTCCATGAGCGACTGGATCGAGGAGGGCGCATTCACGAACATCACCAGGGCGATCCGCACGCTTCAGGAGAACGACAGCCCGGGCCCGTATGCCCTCGTCGTCAGCCCCGTCGGCTACGCCACCATGGAGCGACCATACGCGAACACCGGCGCGCTGGAGATCACGCTCGTGCGCGATCTGGCGGCCGACGGCGTCTACCAGAGCCCCGTCCTCAACGAGAACGAGGCGCTATTGCTCGCCACCGGCAGGCACATCGCCGACCTCGCCGTCGGGGCGGACATGGCCGTGGCCTACATCGCCCCGAACGGCATGGACCACCTGTTCCGCGTCGTCGAGACGATCGCGCTGCGCGTGAAGCGGCCGGCCGGCATCTGCACGCTCGTGAAGTAGGGGCACCGCGTCCTTGGGAGGACGTGTCTCCGCGCCCTGCAATAGGTGTGATCCCCGACGCAGTTCGCCCGTAGGGGCACCGCGCCCTCAGGAGGACGTGTCTCCGCGCCCTGGGGCCTGCTGCGGCAGGCCCTCACCGCGGCAGGTTCACGCGCACCTCGGCGGCGCGGTCGCCCGCCGCGAGGAAGCAGAGCCACGCCTCGGAGACGGCGCACCCCGTGGCGACCTCCAGCGCACGAACGTACGCCGCCACCTGCGAACGGTACTCCCCAACCAGCTCCGCGATCGTCCTCGGGCCGACGCGATCCGTCTTGTAATCCACCAGCACGAGCGCGCCATCCTCCTCGAAGACAAGATCGCACGTGCCGCGGGTGACCACCTCCTCGCCGTCCTTCTCCTCGCACAGCATGACGGGCACCTCGCGCCAGGCGTATCGCGCGGCGCGCGCTCGGCGGACGACGGCCGCATCGAGCCCTCGGCGGACGAGGTCCCTCGCGCGCGCAGCCGATTCGTCGGAGAGCCGACACTGTATGGCGAAGCGACCGATGATCTCGCGGATGCGGCCGTCATCGTCGCCGGGGTCGAGGAGCTCCAGCGCCGCATGGACCACGGTGCCGAGGCGACGCGCCTCCTCCTGGTCGGTCGCGGCGAGGACGACGCCCATCGGGGCGGCGTCCTCGCCGAGCGTGCCGCGATCGAGCTCGTGGAGCGACGGGCGGACGTAGCGCACGCGCCGACGCCGACGCTCTTCGCGGAGCCGCTCGCGCTCGGCGGCGAGGGCATTGCGTTCCGCCGAGAGCCGGTCGCACGGGACGGCGGCGTACCTGCCCTCCGAAGCCGACGCGGGCGGAAGCGGACCGGGCATCCACTGCTCCCACGTTTCCGACTCTGGCCCACCGAGGATGGTCTCCTGCCACGAACCTTTCTGTGCGACGACGACCTGCGGCAGGAGGAGGTAGTCGCGTGCGCGGGTCATGGCGACGTAGAGGAGGCGGACGGCTTCGGCGGCCTCGCGGTCCTTGTCCGCCTCCTGAAGCCGCGTCCAGCGAGCGGTGGCGAGGTCGATGCCGTCGCCCGTCCGGAGGCGGAGCGCCACGTCCGGCCCGCGGCGCGGGTCCGACCGAATGGCGAGCACCTCGGCGGGGCCCGTCCGTCCGCCGGTCATGCCGGCCGCGAGGTCGATGACGATGACGATGGGGAATTCGAGCCCCTTCGCCTTGTGGACCGTAAGGAGGCGCACGCGGCTGCCGGCCTCGTCCTCGAATGCCGCCTCGCCCTCGTCGCCGCCCTCGCGGAGCACGCGAAGCCGCTCGGTGAGGCGTCGGAACGGCACGGGACCGTCGCGTTCGAGGCGTCGCGCCTCGTCGAGCACCTTGAGGAGGTTGGCGACGGCGCGCTCGCCGTTGGGCGCCTGGGCGTAGGCGGCGAGCACCTTCGTCCGGCTGAAGAGCGCCTGGACGACCTCCGACGGCCGCATCGTCTGGCGCATCTCGTGAAGCTCCCGCAGGCAGGCGAATGCCTCCCGCACCGATTCGGGCAGGTCGGCCGGCGGCGGCGCGCGGTAGTCGAACCGGCTCCGTGCGACGAGCGCGGCCTGGGCCAGGTCGGCGTCGCTTGCGCCAAAGAAGGGCGACCGCAGCGCAGCGACGACATGAAGCGCGTCGCTCGGTTGCTCGATGGCGGCGAGCACCGCGACGAGGCGGACGATCTCCTCGCGCTCGTAGAGGCCCCGTCCGCCGATCCGGTAGTAGGGGATGCCGGCACTTTCAAGCTCGCGCTCGTAGAGCTCGACATGGGTCGCCTTGCGGTAGAGCACCGCGATGTCGCCGGGCCGCACAGGCCGGAGTTCGCCCGTCTCGGCATCCGTCACCCGCCATCCATCGGCGACGATGCGGCGGATTGCCGCGGCGACGAGGCGCGCCTCGCGCGGCCTCCCCTCGGTGAGCGTCGCGGCAAGCGGCTCGCCGGAGACGATCCACCGCACGCGTGCCGCGTCGTCGATGTCGGCGGGCGCGTCCGGCCGCTCCTGGAGCGGCTGGTACGCCGGACGGAACGAGAGCACGTCGCGCGGCGCGTCCGGCGCGCTGAAGACGCCCGGCCGGCCGAAGACGTCGTTCACCGCCGCGATGATTCGCCGGTGCGAGCGGAAGTTCGTCGAGAGCGTGCACGCGCCCTTCTCGCCGATGAGCCGGGCGACTTGGCTGTACGTCTCGATGTCGGCGCCGCGGAAGCGGTAGATCGACTGCTTCGGATCGCCGACGACGCAGAGCTTGCCGGGGACGAGCGTCGCCTCCGTCCAAGGGCGGTCCTCCGTGCCGGCGTCCTCCGCCGCCAGGTGGACGATGAGCTCCGCCTGGACGGGATCGGTGTCCTGGAACTCGTCCACGACGAGAAAGCGGTACTGGGCTTGAAGCTCGCGCCGCACGGAACGACTGTCGCGCACAAGATCGCGCGCGCGGACCACGAGGTCGTCGAAGTCGAGGACGCCCAGGGCCTGCTTGGCGCGCGCGTACTCGGCCAGGAAGCCCGATCCGTCGAGGTCGTCCGCCGGCCGGGTGAGCCAGCGGACAATGCCGCGCAGCTCGCGCTGCGAGATCGCCGCGCGGAGGCGGCCGACGCGCTCTATGAGCGGCGCCGCGGTCTTCCCGTTCTCCTCGAACGGCGCGTTCCGGAGGATGAAGTGCTCCCGCGCGCGCTCGTCGGCGATCCCGGCACACTCCGCGAGCCAGCCGTGCATCCTCTCGATCGTCGGCCGGTGCGGGCGGTCGACGCCCAGGGACGGATCCTTCCGCTCGATGCGGTCGACGAGGTCCATCGCCGCGGCGAGCTCCTCGTCCCACCGGAACGGGACGTCCTGCTCGGCGACGAGGAGGTCGGCGATGGGCCACGCGCGTCGGGTGAGGAGCGCGTATCCGAGCGCGCGGAGCGAGTCGGTGCCGAAGCCGACTTCGAGGGCGCGGCGGAGCACGGACGCGGCACCTTCCCGTTCCAGTTCGCGAGTCAGCCACTCGTGCCAGGCCTTCGTCCGCAGGTCGTCCGCCTGCCGCTCGTCGGCGACGGCGAACTGCACGTCGATGCCCGCCTCGATGGGGTACTGGCGGAGGATGCGGCCGCAGAAGCCGTGGATCGTGCCGATGGGCGCCTGTTCGAGGTCGGTGAGCGCCTGGGCGAGGTAGGTTGCCGTCGAGCCGGGCGGCATCGCGCGCGCCGCCGTTTCGAGCGCGCGGAAGAGCTCCGTCCGGAGCCGGTCCTTGAGCTCCTGCGCGGCGCGCTCGGTGAACGTGATGGCGGCGATTTCGGTGAGGTACGGGGGCCGGTCTTCGCCGGGCGGCGCATTCGTGAGGAGGCGGATGAGCCGGTGGACCATCGTCGTGGTCTTGCCGGTGCCGGCGCTCGCCTCGACGAGGAGAGGCGTGTCGAGGGCGGAGGCGGCGCGCTCGCGCTCGTCGCGGTCAACGAGCACCATCGTCGGCCTCCCGAAGGTTGCGCTCGCGGAGAGTCCTCAGACGGAGGAGCTTCTCGGCGCCAAGGAGGCCCTCCCAACGCCCCGCAAGATCGATGGGCGACCCGCAGGCCGGCGCCACCTCGCACCGCGAGCACTCGCTGTGCTGCCTGCTCGGCTCGGCGTGCGGCACCGGCGCGAAGATCCCGTCGCGGATGCCCGCCAACATGACGTCGAGAACCGCGCACAGCTGCTCCGTGGCGAGATCGAGCCCCTCCGGCGCGGCGGGCTTCAGCGGCCACGACCTATCGGCGGGCGTCGCGGACGCGGGCATCGGCTCGCGAAGGTAGTGATAGCTCGCTTCGACGACCTGCCGCGGATCGCCCGCCTGGACGAGGTAGTCGGCCAGGCCCTTCGCGTACACCACGAGCTGCACCTGCCGACCGGCGTCGAGCCGCGGCAGCAGCCCGGTCGGCGCGCGGCCCCACTTGTAGTCGACGATGCGCGCACTCGTTCCGTCGGCGCCGAAGTCCACCCGGTCGATGATGCCGCGGAGAGCGACGCGGCCGTGGTCGGGCAGGTCGATCACGATTGCGGCCGCGCTCGACTCCGGCTCGACGCGGTCCGATTGCACGCCGAGGCCGAGCTCCATGTACCGCGGCTCCCAGCGATGTGCCTCCTTCATCGCCGCCTCGACGGCGCGCCAGGCCCGCCGGCAGATCGTCGCCCACTGCGCCTCCCAGACGATCGGCGCCGGGATATCCGGGGACGCGGCGAGCGCCGCACGGTACGCGTCGGCAACCTCGGAGAAGCGCGCGCGGCACTCCTTGGGCGGGATCGCGCCGAGCGGCTGCCGGCCCGCCTTCAGCGCGCGGAAGAACCGGGCGAGCAGCGCATGGAGGAGGCTGCCCGAGGTCCGGTCGTCGAGCATGTCCTCGTAGACCGGCTCGGGCAGCGGCTCGAGGCGGAGCACGTAGCGGGCGAAGTAGCGGAACGGACACGCCGCGTACGCCTCGAGCTTGCTCGGCGAGATGGGCACCGGGCTCCGGAACTCGTCTCGGATTCTGGCGGCGAGCGCCGGGTCGCTGATCCAGCCGTCGTAGCCGCTGAAGCGGCCGGCCGCGCGCGCCGCGAGGAGCCGTAGGCCGCGCTCGGCGAACCGCACCGGCGCCGCGCGCGGCGCCGGCACGGAAAGGCGAGCGATCCACTCCCGGCCGGCGTCGGTCCCGCGCAGAGCGCCGGCCCAGGCAAGCTCGAACTCCTCCACGTTGAGGTAGACGCATCCAGGTACCGCCTCGGGGATCGGCCGGCGGACGAGCCACCTGCCGCGCGGAAACCCGTCGATCCCGGCACGGAGCGTCTTCTCCTCCCAGGCGCGCGGCCTGCCACTGCCATCCTCGGGCGGCGGCACGAGCCGGCGGAGCGTATCGAAGAAGACCGGCGACGGCAGGTGCGGTTCCTCCTCGCCCGTCTTCGCGCGCGGGTAGCTGATGCGGACGTGTTTCGTCGCCGAAACGAGCGCCATGGCGTACGAGAGGCGATCCTGCGCGACATTCCGGTCGAGTTCGGACATCTGCCCGTCGCCCGTCGCGCATGGCACCATCTCCGGCGGCAGGAGCGCGAGGGCGGTGCGCTGCTGCGGCGCGGGAAACTCCGGATCCACGAGCCCGGTGATGGCGACCGCGCGGCATCCGCGGTACCGTTCCTCGCGGAGCTCGCCGATCCAGACGCCCTCCTCCGACGACGGGTCCATCGGCAGCCTCGTCTCCGTGAGCGCATCGACGAGGAGCCGCCGACACGTGCCCGGCGGGACAAGCGGCACGACCGCATCGTAACCCGCAATCTCGTCGAGCAGTGTGCCTACGCGCGCAAGGGCATCGCCATGGCCGCCCGCCGCGTCATCGGACGGGAAGACGACGCACTGCGTCCATCCCTCGCGCACGGCGGCGACCCACCGCGCCCAGCCGTCCCTCCCTCCCGGACGCTGGGCGCGCTCGATGCGCTCGCGGCAGTCGATGAGCTCCCCGATGACGCCGATGAGCGCGGTCGCGGAGAGGAGGTCGAGCTCGAGGCGCTCGCGGCTCTCGCCGACGTCCTCGCCATCCCAGTCGGCCTGCCGGTTCTCGATGCGGTGCTGGATGCGCGCGGCGAAGCGGCGGAGGCGAGCGAGCCACTCCTCCTCGGCGGTTTGACCCCTGCCGAGGCCGCCCACGATGCCCGCGAGCCGCGCGATGCGATCCCATTCCGTTGGCGGGATCGCCCTCCCGTCCTCCGCGCGGAGCCAGCGATCGGGCAGCGGGCAGGTCGTCAGGAGCTCCATGACCGCCGAACGCGCGAGGCCGCTCTCCGCCACGTCGAGGAACTGGATGAGGCTACGCCCCGCGTCGGACTCGATGAGCGGCGTGCCGCCCATCCGGTGGAGGGGGATGCCGGCATCGGCGAAGACATCGCGGGCGATCGCCCAGACGGCCTGCAGATTGGGCGCGAGGACGTGGACGTCGGACCAGCGCAGGTCCGGCTCGGCGCGCACGCGCTCCCACACCCACCGGGCGACGTCCTGCCATTCGCGGACCGGATCGGGCGCGCTCGCGAGCGAGATGGCGGGGATGTCGTGGAGCGGGGCACGGTCGGTGCGGAAGAGGTCCCGCACGAGGGGGAGCGCGGGCGGCTCCGGAGTATCGGCGCCGGCGGCCTGGCGCCGCACCTGCCAGAGTTCCTCCAACGTCCGCACGAGCGCCGCGGGCAGGGCGAACGCGGGCGCGTCGTCGAGGTAGGGGATGAACGCCGCCTGAGGTGTGCGCCGCTCCGCCATCGCGCGGACGAGGGCCTGCTCCAGATCGTTGAGGGCGGTGAAGCCGAAGAGTGCCACGCCCGCCATCTCGTCGAGCGTCGCGACCTCGTCGACGGCGGAGCCGAGCGAGTCGCTCGGGTCGGCCCATCTTCGCTCGCGCCCATCGTGCAGGATGGCCTCCGCCTCGGCGTAGATGGCCCGCATCTCCCTGCGGAAGCGATGGCCGCAGCGCGAGACGACGTCGTCCGGCGTCCAGCCCGCCTTCTTGAGGTTGATGAGTTCGCTCAGGATGGCATGGTGGAAGTTGGGCCGATCGCGCGGGTCGTCGCCTTCGCGGCCGGCGGCGAGCGCGCTGGTGTGCGGTTTCGTGCTCCGGATGGCGTACGCGGTCACGGCGAGAGACGCCCAGCGCGGCAGGGGAGATCGCCCCTCGCGAAGCATCCGCGGCCGGGTCAACGCCGCCGCCCACGACGTGAGCGCCTCGATCTCCACGTTGAAGAGCCCGCACGCCGCGCCGCAAGCTCCGTCGTGGCGGAGCCGGCGCATCGCCAGGGGCAGCTCGTCGCGCAGCGCCGTCGCGACCGCGCCGCGCGGGGCGAGGACGATCACGCAGCCGAAGGCGTCCGCCCGGCGCCAGAGGCGAATCTGGCGGGCGAGGGCCTCGACGAGCGCGCGCGGCGCCCCGGTGAGGATAACGCGGGACATGGACCGGCCCTGCTTCCAGTGGGGACAAGCACGGCGATGAGGTCAGGGTACGAAGTTTACGGGGAGCCCTCCCCGAAAGGCAACCGTTGGGAGGCGCCGGGTCGTCGGGCGTTCCGGTGAGCCGCACTCGCGGCACGATGGGGCGCGGCGCGGCCCTTGGATGGACGGCACAGGTGTACCTGGACGTGGGCGAAGGGGTCGCTCAACGGAGTGGCAATCGGCCGTCCCGAATTCCTCACTTGCTCAAATGCCCGGAATACGTTATCTTTAGGACACCTGCACGCCGGGGCCACAGGTTCCCGACCTCGTTCAGAATACGATCGGGCTGATGGTGTACCGTAGGGGAAGGTCTCATGTTTGATGATGTCCCTCTTGAACATGAGTACCACAACCTCGGGAACGACTTCTACCGGCTCGGCCAGTACGAGAAGGCGGTCGACCATTACGCCAAGGCCCTCGAGCTGAACCCCGCGCTCACCGAGACCTACTTTAACCGCGCGCTCGCGTATGCCCGCCTGGGCGACTACGAATCGGCTCTCGCCGACGCGAGCCACGTCATCGACCTCGATGGGTCGCTGCACGACGCGTACTACCTGCGCGGGCGGATCTGGGAACTCTCCCTGAACGACAAGGCGGCGGTGGCCGACTACGAGCAGGCGCTGCGGTTGAACCCGTCATTCGCCACGGCGAGCGACCAACTGCGGCTCATCAAGGCGCGGCAGTGGATCTACGACGAGTTGCGCCAGGTACGCGGGCAGATCGAGTTGGAGCCGTGCAACGGGTATCTGCGGTTTCAGTTTGGCCAGAAGCTGGCGATGATCGGCCACCATGACGACGCGGTGCGCGCGCTCGAGCAGGCCCGCGCGAACGGGTTCGTCCTGGCGGACCTCTGGGTGGAGCTCGGTCAGGCGTACGTCACCCAGGGCCGCAACATCCAGGGCATGGCGGCATTCCGGCAGGCGATCAGGATGGACCCGACGGAGGTCGCCGCCTACGCGCATCTGGGCCAACTGCTCACCGAGGCGGGCCACCATCGCGAGGCGGTCGGGGTCTTCCGGCAGGCCATCTCGATGCCGAACACGGATGCGGCGTCGCTGCTCTGTGGCCTCGGCATGGCGCTCGCCGGCCTGCGACGATGGGACGAGGCGCACCGCGCGTTCCAGGAAGCGATGGAGATGAGCCCGCGCCTGCCGGAGGCGGCCTTCGGCCTCGCGGTGGTCGCCTGGCGACAAGGCGAACCGGACGTCGCCTTCTCTCGTTGCCGACAGGTGCTCGACACCTCCCCGCAGATGATCCCGGCCGTCGTGCTCATGGTGAACATCGCGGTCGCTCGCGGCGATATCGCCACCGCGGCGGAGACGATCATCGCCGCGGTGCGGAACAGCCCGCACGACGAACGCCTCGCGTACGTGCTCTGGACGCTCTCCGCCTACACCACGCGATCGTTCACGTACCCGGCGTCGGACACCTGGCGAGCGCACCAGCCCCTCGTCGACGCCGCCAGTCGCGTCGTGCGGGACCGCGTGACGACCCGGAACGAGCTTCTCGCCGTCCAGCGCGATCTCTCGGACGCGCTCCTCGCCGCCTGCCCGCTCGCCGACGAGGCGGCGGCCCTCATGTACCAGAAGCTGATGGCCCGGCCGCGCGCCGTGCTCTCGGTCCTTTACGAGGAATTGCGGCGACCCGGCATCGTGCGGCCGGTGGAGCGGCTCCACCGAACCGCGGCGCTCGCGCAGAAGCACGAGCAGGGATGGCTGGGAGACGTCTGCACCGCGTACGCCGTGCTTCTGTCGAGCTCGCCCGAGGCGCCCCGCCTCGAGGTGGTGCTCCGCACCCTCGGCCGGCTCGCGCCGCTCGGAGTGAACCACGCCGAGTCGCTCCTCGAGATGTACCGCATCGCCTCCGACGGGCTGGCCGCCGACTCGATCGAGGGCATGCTCGCCCTCCGGCCGCGCATCGAACGGCTCGCCGTCGCCATCGCGCACCCCGGCTTCATCGTGCCCGAGATGCCGGCGCTCCTCGTCGACCTCTGCAACTGGCTCGACCGCGTCGACCAGGCGGCGAACGAGGACGTCGCCGACGAATGGTCGTGCATCACCGACGCGGGGCTCGACCTGCGCAACCGCTTCGCCCATGGCATCTCGGCGCCGGAGCAGTGGATCCTCGGCGCGATGCTGACGCACTTCGGCGCCATCGCGCGCCAGCAGGTCACCGTCTAGCGGCAGATCCGACCCGGCCCTTCCTCCGTCTCCCCGATAGCATCCTCTCCGCCACACGCAGGCGTCGTACACGCGCCGCGTCGGACCAGCGTGGCGCAGGTGAACGTCGGAGAGAGCGCTCCTGGGATGTGCGGTGCCGATTTTGAGTGGGCACGGCGGCTCAGGTCGCGGCATCCGTCCAGGACCAGGCGTCCCCCTCGTCGCGGACGAGGCGAACGACGGCGTGGGCAGCATCGTGCGGCAGCATCACCTTCCAGCCCTCGGCCGCGGCGCGGTCGAAGAGCTCGCGCTTGCGGGCGACCGTCTCGAGCGGGAACGTGTCGAAGGCGGTGATCCAGGGGAGGCTCACGTGCGCGGTCGAGGGCAGGATGTCTCCCGGGTAGGCGAGCATCTCTCCGTCCGCGCCTGCGACGACCACCATCTGGTGGTGCGCCGTGTGCCCGCCGGTGACCTCGACGCGGACGCCGGGGAGCACCTCGCCGGGCCCGTCGAGCAGGGAGATGAGCCCGGCGTCGGCGAGCGGCCGGAGGGTGCGCGCGAGGTACGACCGACGGGTGAGCGGATTATCCGCATGGGCGTCGTCCCATTCGCCGCGCTGGATGAGGTGGCGCGCGTTGGGGAAGGTCGGGACGATCTGGCCCGAGTCGGTCAGCCGGACGCAGCCGCCGACGTGGTCGAAGTGGAGGTGCGTGAGAATTACATAATTCATCTTATCAGCACTGATGCCGAGCGAGTCGAGCCCGGCCGCAAGCTCCCATCCAGCGTGAAGTCCGAGTTGGCGGGCCATCTTCGCGTCGTACGCCCGGCCCGGGCCGCTGTCCACGAGGATGCACGCGTCGTCCGAGCGCAGCACGAGCGCGCGGCAGACCAGCTCGACCCGGTTCAGCGCGTCGGGCGGGGTCACACGCTCCCACAGGGGGCGCGGCACGCGGCCGTACAGGGCACCACCATCGAGTCGCCATGTGCCGTCGGCGATCCAGTCGACCCGCCAGCCCCCGGCTCTCGGTGCCCGCCCATGCGCGGCTCGGGCGGAGGGCTGGCCGTCAGTAGTCTTCTTCATCTCCCTCGGCGACAAGGAAGTCCTCGTCGAGTGGCACCGAACGGGTATCGCGCTGGACGATGACCGTGCCGCGCTCTTCCTTGCCCTTGCATTCGACGCAGAGCTGGGCGAACGGCAAGGCGCGCAGCCGTTTCTCGGCGATAAGCTGGCCGCAGCCCTCGCACACGCCATACGTGCCCTCCCTGATCTTCAGGAGGGCCATGGCGATCTGGTCGAGCTCGCGCTTCTGGCCGTCGCTCAGCATCATCTGGATGTTGAGCTCCACCTGGTTCGATGCGTCGTCGTACGCGTCGGGCTGCGCCTCGTTCTTGAAGCTGTCCGTCTCTTCGCGCAGGTCGTCGAAGCCCTTGAGGATCCGAAGCCGCATGGCCTGGAGTGAATCCTCGAACTCCTTGAGCTTCTCCGGCGAATACCCGACGGTACCGTGATCGCCCTTCTTCGTCATGCTGGTCACTCCGTCGATGAACGGCCAAAGGTGTACGCGATGATCTTCTCCACCACTCTCGCTGCCACGAACTCCGATACCACGCTGCCCGGGATCGGCGCGAGCTCGACGACGTCGGCGCCGACGACGGTCGTGTTCGCCGTCAGGGCCGCCAAGAGGTCGAGGACCTGATCCCATCCGAGCCCGCCGGGCTCCGGCGTGCCGACGCCGGGCACGAGGCCAGGGTCGAACACGTCGAGATCGATCGTGAGGTACACGTGCCCGCGCATCGATCCGAGCCGTCGCCGCGCGCGCTCCGGGTCCCGCCGCAGTTCGTGGGCGAAGACGACCTCGGCACGGTCCTGCGCCCGCAGCCAGCGCGCCTCCTCCGCGGAGATCGCGCGGATGCCGATGCCGATGGTCGGCGCGACCTCGACCACCTGGCGCATGACCGCCGCGTGGCTCGTCTTCGTCCCCTCGTACGCCTCGCGCAGGTCCGCATGTGCGTCGAGTTGCACCACCACCAGATCCGGGTAGTGCCGCGCATGGGCGCGGACCAGCGGCGCGGTGATCGAGTGCTCGCCGCCAAGGCTGACGAGCATGCGCCCCGGCGCGACGAGGCCGGCCGCGAGGCGCTCGATCCTGCTCATCATGCGCTCGCCGTCGCCGAGGAGCCGCGCTACCGGTGGCAGCGTGCCGATCCCGAGGTCGGCGAGGTCCCAGCCGCGCTCCTCGTCGTACGTCTCGACGTAGCGCGAGGCGTCGATGATCGCCTGGGGGCCGAAGCGCGCGCCGCCGCGGTAGCTCGTCGTCCCATCGTACGGGATCGGCCAGATGCGCACCGCGGCCGCCTCCGCTCCCTCGGGCGGCGTCGGCAGCCCGAGGAAAGTGAACGGCAGATCGAACGGGTCCTCGCCTTCAGTCCACATCGCTGGACGTCCGAATTCCTCTCGCGTAGTGCAGCCCCCAACAACGCCGACGAGCGGTGGCAAGTTCCAGCAGGCGGCTTGAGCGCAGGTTAAGCGCTCATATAGATACGGAAAACTTCCCTGAAAAACAAATCACGGCGTGCCGGCGTTCCCCTTTCCCGCGGCATGGAGGACGGCCACGACGGTCGGCGCCGGGACATGAGCGCGCCCTGGCGCCAGCCGGAACGCGAAGCGGGGGCGCGATGTTCGTCACGCCCCCGCGGATATGATCGAAACGGTGCCGATGCCGGCGCGAGACTCAGGGCACGAGGACGGCGGCCGCGACGACCGAGGTCCAGAGCCGGTCCTTATGGCCCATGGCGCTCTGCGTGATGTTCCGCGTCGAGACGATCTCGTTCTGGATGCGCCAGATCTCCCGCTTCTCGTCCCATGACTGGTTGACGTCGAAATCCGCACCAAGGACGGTTGCCAGCATCTCCGCGGCGAGATCCTCGGCGTATTCGCCCGCGACCTCCTCGGTCTGGCCGAAGCTGTGGTGTTCGGACAGGTACCCGTGTTTGTTGCGGTCCTTCGGGATCGCGACGCCGATGGATGCGGCGAGCAGGCGGTGTGGTTCGCTCGTCGCCCCGCGGCTGAGCACGGCGAACACCACCTGGCCGGGGCTCAGCTCGGCCAGCCCGGTGCGCCGCGTGACGAGGCGACAGTGCGGCGGGAAGATGCTGGACACCGGGACGATGTTGAAGGAGGCGAGCCCGGCGTCGCGCAGGGCCATCTCGAAGCTCGTGAGCTGTTCCGGGTGCCGCCCGACTCCCTTCGTCAGGAACATCCTCGTCGGCATGAACGGGTTCTTCGACGTCTGTTGTGTCTTCAATTTCCCCGCGTCCTGTGGCAAGTGTCGGTGTCGGCGATATGGACCCCCTTCGTCGCATCACACGACGATGTTGACCAGACGGTTCGGCACGACGATGATGCGTCGCGGCGCCCTGCCGTCCAGGAACCGCGCCACGTTCGGCTGCATCATCGCGCGCTTTTTGATCGTCTCCTCCGAGGCACCTGCCGCCACCTCGATCGTCCCGCGCAGCCTGCCGTTGACCTGCACCGCGATCGTCACCGTCCGCGCGGCGGCGAGCGCCTCGTCCCAGGTCGGCCAGGTGCCATGCTGGAAGATGCTGCTCTCGTGCCCGAACAGGTGCCAGAGCTCCTCCGCCATGTGCGGCGCGAAGGGCGCCAGCAAGAGGACGAACGTATCGCGCGTCTCGCGGTCGATCCGCCCGTTCGCGCCCTCCGGGCTCGTGATGAAGTTCACGAACTCCATCATCCGCGCGACCAGCGTGTTGAACCGGAACGACTCGAGCCCCTCGGTGACCTGCTTCGCCAGCGCGTGCCGGGCCCGTACGACGGCATCCGTCGGCTCGGCGGGCTGGATGTTGTCCACGAGCAGCGACCACGCCCGGTTGAGGAAGCGGCTCACGCCCTGGATGCCCTGGTCGTTCCATTCCGAGTCCTGCTCCGGCGGGCCGACGAACAGCTCGTACATGCGGAGCGAGTCGGTGCCGTACTGCTTCACGAGCGGGTCCGGGTCGACGACGTTGCCCTTCGACTTCGACATCTTCTCCACGCGGCCCGTCTTCTCGCTCATGCGGCCGATCATGCCCTGGTTGAACAGGCGGGTGAACGGCTCGTCGAACGGGATGTACCCCGCGTCGTAGAGCACCTTCGTCCAGAACCGGGAGTACAGCAGGTGCAGGACGGCGTGCTCGATGCCGCCGATGTACATGTCGACCGGCAGCCACTCCCGCACGAGCTCGGAGTCGAACGCCTCCTTCTCGTCGTGCGGGCTCGCGTAGCGGAGGAAGTACCAGGACGAGCCGGCCCATTGCGGCATGGTGTCGGTCTCGCGCGTCGCCGGGCCGCCACACGTTGGGCATGTGGTGTTCACCCATTCCGTGATGGCCGCCAGGGGCGACGTGCCCGTGCCTGTCGGCTGGTACGACTCCACGTGAGGCAGCAAGAGCGGCAGTTGATCCTCCGGCAGCGCCACCTCGCCGCAGCGCGCGCAGGTGACGATGGGGATGGGCTCGCCCCAGTAGCGCTGCCGCGAGAAGAGCCAGTCGCGCAGGCGGTACGTGACGGCGGCTTCGCCTTTGCCCTGCTCGGCGAGCCAGGCGACGACCGCCTTCCGGCCAACGTCCGACGCCGACCCGTTGAACATGCCGGAGTTGATCATCACGCCTTCGCCCGTGTAGGCCTCGGCGAGGAGCCCCTTCTCGTCCCGTTTCGCCTCGTGGTGGTAGATCACCTCGACGATGGGCAGGTCGAACGTCCTGGCGAACTCGAAGTCCCGCTCGTCGTGCGCCGGCACCGCCATGATGGCGCCGGTCCCGTAGCCCATGAGCACGTAGTCGGAGGTCCAGATCGGGATGCGCTCGCCATTCGCCGGGTTGATGGCGGTCGCGCCGAGAGGCACGCCGGTCTTCTCCCGAGTGATCGCCGTCCGGTCGATCTCCTTCATCTGCCGCGCCTGTTCGACGTACTCCTCCACCTTCTTGCGGCGCGGCCTCGACACGAGCTCTCGGACGAGCGGGTGCTCCGGCGCGAGCACGAGGTACGTCGCGCCGAACAGCGTGTCCGGCCGGGTCGTGAAGACCTGCACCGGGAAGCGCGCGCGGTCGCCCAGGCGCTCCGCCTCGAAGGTGACCGTCGCGCCCTCGGAGCGGCCGATCCAGTTCGTCTGCATCGTCTTCACGCGCTCCGGCCAGTCGAGCCGGTCAAGGTCGCGGAGCAGCCGCTCGGCGTAGTCGGTGATCTTCAGGAACCACTGGACGAGATCGCGCTTGATCACCGGCGTGCCGCAGCGCTCGCACGCGCCGGCGACGACCTCCTCGTTCGCGAGGCCGACCTGGCAGCTCGGGCACCAGTTCACCGGCGCCGCCTTCCGATACGCCAGCCCCCGGCCGTACATCTGGAGGAAGATCCACTGCGTCCACCGATAGTACGACGGATCCGTCGTGGAGATCTCGCGCGACCAGTCGTACATCGCGCCGATCTCCCGAAGCTGCCGCTTCATGTTCTCGATGTTCCGCTCGGTGGCGATGCGCGGATGGATCTTGTTCTTGATGGCGTAGTTCTCGGCGGGCAGCCCGAAGGCGTCCCATCCCATGGGGTGAAGCACGTTCTGCCCGCGAAGCCGTTGGTAGCGCGTCCACACGTCGCTCAGCACGTAGCCGATCCAGTGGCCGACGTGCAGCCCTTCGCCGGACGGATACGGGAACATGTCCAGGCAGTAGTACTTCGGCCGCGGGTCATCGTCCCGCGCCTCGTTCACGCGGTGCTCGTCCCACCAGGCGCGCCAGCTCGGCTCCAGCGCGCCGAAATCGTACCCGATCTTTTCCTGGGACATCTTTCCTGACCTTCTCTTCCCAATCCTGTCTTCTCGTCGGACCCGTCTTCCCGCCTCGTGCTCGCTACGGGCGAACTCGCTGCATCAGCCGCGGGAACGGGATGGATTCGCGGACGTGCGGCAGGCCGCAGAGCCAGCCAAGTGTCCGTTCGATGCCCAGGCCGAACCCGGCATGGGGCACCGAACCGTACCTCCGCAGATCCAGATACCACGAGAAGTCCTCTTCGTTCAGTCCCTGCTCGATGATCCGCGCGCGCAGTGCCTCGTAGTCGTCCTCGCGCTGGCCGCCGCCGATGATCTCGCCGTAGCCCTCGGGCGCCAGCACGTCCACGCAGAGCGCAAGGTTGGGGCGCTCCGGGTCGCGCTTCATGTAGAAGGCCTTCACCGCGGCAGGGTACCGATGGACCATCACCGGCCGGTCGAATGCTTGCGCGAGAACCGTCTCCTCGTCGCCGCCGAAGTCGTCACCCCAGGGGACGAACATGCCCGCGGCGCGAAGCCGCTCGATCGCCTCGTCGTACGCGATGCGCGCGAAGGGCTTCCGCACGCGCTCGAGCGGCGCGAGGTCGCGTTCGAGCGCCACGAGCTCGTCCCGGGAGTTCGCGAGGACGCCCTGCACGATGGAGACGATGAAGTCCTCCGCCAGATCCATGTCGCACGCCAGATCGCACCAAGCGACCTCGGGCTCGACCATCCAGAACTCGGTCAGGTGCCGCCGCGTCTTGGACTTCTCCGCGCGGAACGTCGGGCCGAAGCAGTAGACGCGCCCGAACGCCATCGCGCCGGCCTCCATGTAGAGCTGGCCGGACTGCGTGAGGTACGCCCTGCTGCCGTCGACGTACTCGGTCTCGAAGAGCGTCGTCGTCCCCTCGCACGCGGAGGGCGTGAAGATCGGCGCGTCGAGGAGGAGGAAGCCGTTGCCGTCGAAGTAGCTTCGCACCTGCCGGATGAGCTCGGCGCGCACGCGCAGGATCGCCTGCTGCCGCGACGACCGGAGCCAGAGGTGGCGGTTATCCATGAGGAACGCCGTGCCGTGCTCTTTCGGCGTGATCGGGTAGTCGCCGATCGGGTTGTGCGCGATCACGAGGTCGCGTACGTCCATCTCGTAGCCGATGGGCGATCGCGCGTCCTTCCGGATGATCCCTCGCACGATCAGGGATGCCTCCTGCTTGAGGCCGCGCGCCGCCTCGAAGGCCTCCGGCGTCACGTTGCTCTTGAACACGACACACTGCATGACGCCGGTGCCGTCGCGCACCTGCAGGAAGTGCAGCTTGCCGGACGAGCGCAGGTTGTACAGCCACCCGCAGAGGGTGATCTCCTGCCCCTCGTACCGGTCGACGGTCGCGATCGTGGGATGCTCGTTCCACATCGGTGGACGTCCTCTCGCTTCGTCCGCCTCCCTGTGCCGTCGCCGCAGATCGCGCGCCCGTGCCGGACGCGGCACCCTTCATCACCGGCGCCAACTCAACCGGCGTCCGCGCGTGCGATGTCCGCGCATGCGGACACGCGTGCCCTGCGCGAACTGCTGGACCGCCCATGTCCGCGCCTGCTCGAACGCGCGTGCCCACGCCGGGCCGTTGAGCCGCACGAGCAGGTGCTGCGGAGCATCCATGCGGTACACCGGCCAGCGCGGCAGACGCATGAGGTCGGCGTCTCGTTCCACGGGTCCGGGATGCATCGTGACGGCGGCCCGGTATCCGGCGTCGCGCGCCAATGCGGCCACGCGCGGCGACACGGCGCCGAAAGGATACGCGACGCTGGTCGCCGGCAGGCCAAGCCGCTCCTCGATCTCCTCGCGCGCCTGGCGAAGCTCCTGCCACGCCTCCTCGACCGACAGATCGGTGAGCGCGCGATGCGTGACGCCGTGGGCGCCGATCTCCCAGCCCGTCGCGGCGATCTCCACAAGGGCCGGCCAGTCGACGTGCCGGTGCTTCCTCCACGCGCCGACGTCCCACGATCCATCGCTTCCGATGACCGCGGTGGGGATGAACGCCGTCCCATGCCAGCCGTAGCGCGCACACGTGGGGACGATCATCCGGGCGAGGCTCGCGTATCCGTCGTCGGCGGTGAAGGCGAAGACCCTGTCGCCGGCCGCGAAGTGGCCGGCGACCAAAGCGTCCAACCTCACGCCGCGCCAGCCGTCATCGGCGAGCGCGGCGCAGTGATCGCGGAAGCGGCGGACGGAGACGGTCGCGGCGCTCGGCTCCCAGCCGTCGGCCACCGCGTGGTACACAAGGATGTGCTGCGCCATCGTGCCTGCTCGATCGGCGCGGTCAGGGACGGACTGCCGCGCCGCGTGGACGGGCATCACGCGCCGGTGCTGCCGAAGCCGCCGGCGCCACGCTCCGTCGGCGGCAGTTCGCCGACCTCGATCCAGGCCGCGCGGACGACAGGTGCGATGACGAGCTGCGCGATGCGCATGCCCGGCTCGACGACGAGCCGCTCGCCGCCGAGATTCGCGAGCACGATCATGATCTCGCCGCGGTAGTCGCTGTCGATGGTTCCCGGGCTGTTCGGCATGACGATGAGCCCGCGGCCGGCGAGCCCGCTGCGGGGACGAACCTGCCCCTCGTAACCGGGCGGGATGGCCACGGCGATGCCCGTCGGCACCCGCGCGACGCGATTCGGCTCGATGACAAGCGCTGCGCCGAGGGCGGCGCAAAGATCCATCCCCGCGGCGCCCTCTGTCTGGTAGCGCGGGAGCGGCAAGTCGCTCCCGTGCGGCAGGCGCTGCACTTGGATCGGCACGCGCATCATCGAGCCTGCCCCCGCCCCTGCGCCGTTGGTCTCGCCGACGCCGTCCATGCTACCGGCGACCGCGGCCGCCGCGGTCGCCGCCGCGACCGCCGCGATGGCCGCCGCTCCTGCCGTCGTCGTCGCCCTCCTTCGGCTCGTAGCCGGGCAGGAGGCGCTTGCGGCTGAGCTTGATCTTGCCCTGCTCGACGTTCAGAATGATCACCTTCACCGTGTCGCCGATCTGCAGCTCGTCCTCCACCTTCTCGATGCGCTTCGGCGCGATCTCGGAGATGTGGAGCAGGCCATCGCGGCCAGGGTAGAGCTCGACCAGCGCGCCGAACGGCAGGATCGACTTGACCTCGCCCTCGAAGACCTCGCCGATCTGCGGCTCGCGCACGATGTTGCGGACCATTTGCAGCGCCTTCTCGCCGCTCTCGCCATCGAGCGAGGCGATGGTGACGGTGCCGTCGTCCTCGATCTCGATGGTCGTGCCGGTGGTCTCCTGAATCTCGCGGACGATCTTGCCGCCGGGGCCGATGATGGAGCCGATCTGCGACGGCTCGATCTTGATCGTCAGGATGCGCGGCGCGAACCGGGAGAGCTGCGGCCGCGGCTGGGAGATCGTCGCGTTCATCACCTCAAGCACGTGGAGGCGGCCTTCGCGGGCCCGGTCGAACGCCTCACGCAGCGTCTCGATGGGGATGCCTTCCACCTTGATGTCCATCTGGAAGGCGGTGATGCCGTCCGCCGTGCCGGCGATCTTGAGGTCCATGTCGCCGTTCGCGTCCTCGACGCCCAAGAGGTCGGTGAGGATCGCCGCGCGGGAGCCGTCGGTCACCAGGCCGATGTTCACCCCGGCGACGGCGCACTTGATCGGCACGCCGGCATCCATGAGCGCTAGGCTCGCCGCGCACACCGTCGCCATGGAAGACGACCCGTTCGACTCCAGGATGTCGCCCACGACGCGGATGGTGTACGGGAAGCTCTCGGACGAGGGGATGACCGACTCGATGGCGCGCTCGGCGAGGCTGCCGTGGCCGATCTCGCGGCGGCTCGGCGCGCCGATCCGTTTGACCTCGCCCGTGGAGAAGGGCGGGAAGTTGTAGTCCAGCATGTAGTTCTTGTACGACTTGCCCTCGAGCGTGTCCACGAGCCGCTCGTCCATCCGCGTGCCGAGCGTCGCCGCGGCGAGCGCCTGGGTCTGCCCGCGGGTGAACAACGCCGAGCCATGCGCGCGCGGCAGGACGCTCGCCTCGCACGTGATCTCGCGGATTTCGTCGATCTTCCGCCCGTCGATGCGCACGCCCTCGTTGAGGATGCGCTGCCGCATCTCCCGCTTGGCGATCGCGTCGATGAGGTCCACGATCGCCTTCTGCTCGGTGGGGTACTCCACGGCGAGCGCGGCGACCACGTCGGCGATGACGAGCGCCTGCATCTCCTGCCGCGCCACCTTCTCCGCGATCGCCAGGCTCTCCTTGATGCGGTCCTTCGCCAACTCCTCGACGCGGGCGACGAGCCCCTCGTCGAGGGCCGGCGGCGCGAGCTCGACTTTCGGCTGGCCGACCTCGGCGATGATCCGCTCTTGGAACTCGCACAGCTTCACGATCGCCTCGTGCCCGAACAGCATCAGGTCGAGCATGTCGCCTTCGCCAAGCTCGCGCGCATCGCCTTCAATGCCCGTCACCGACCGCTTCCGACCCGCCACCACGATGTCGCAATCCGACTCCTCGCGCTCCGCGAACGTCGGGAGGAGGAGCTTCGCGCCCTCCGGTGTCCGCGCCACACGGACCGCGCCATACGGCCCCATGAACGGAATCTTCGAGATGCTCAACGCCAGCGACGCGCCGATGCAGGCCAGGATGTCCGGATCGTTCTCCTGATCGTGCGAGAGCACGGTGACGATCACCTGCACCTCGTTCTTGAACGCCTTCGGGAACAACGGACGGGTCTGGTGATCGATGAGGCGCGCGGTGAGCGTCTCGCCGTCGGAGGGCCTGCCTTCGCGCTTGAAGATGCTGCCGGGAATCTTCCCTGCGGCGTAGCCGCGCTCGCGGTACTCGATGGTCAGCGGGAAAAAGGAGAGATTCGGCGTCTCCGGCGCCATACATGCCGTGACAAGCACCACGGAGTCGCCACAGCGCACCGTCACGGCTCCGTCCGCCTGTCTGGCGACGTGCCCGTGTTCCACGATGATGTTCTTACCACCCAATTCGATCGTATACGTGCGGACCATCTCGGTCCTCCTCTGCCGACAGAGCGGATTTCGTTCGCCAGAGGAGCGGCGTCGACGGTGCGACGCCCGCTAATCGGTCGTCCGGCGGCACGCCAGAACCCGGCATACCCCCCGGCGACCGCGAGTCGCGCGACTGCGGGGCGTAGATCATGGGCCGCAAGTGATTCAGTCTATTCGGTCCGCTCCGCGACGTGCTCTCACGTCGGAGGTGGACCGAATAGACGGAACCAGCGCGGCCCATGACGTCTGCCATCGTCGTCAACTCGCGTGTCCTCTGGCGCAACCTGGTGAACGTGCGCTGCGGGAGCATCCCCGGCTGCTCTGTCGTGAAGGCCGCGGACGCCCCGCGCGCTGATGCCCTTTCCCTGCTACCATGAGCCGTATCGCGCCGACGACGGAATTCCTGTCGCCCGGCGGCCGATGCGGCCCGCCGCCGATCATCGCCGGAGGTCCAGCTCCTGGATGAGCTTGCGGTACCGCGCGATATCCGTCCGCTGCAGGTAGTTCAGCAGGCGCCGGCGTTGGCCGACGAGCTTCAGCAGGCCGCGACGGCTCGCGTGATCCTTCGGATGGGGCCGCAGGTGCTCGTTCAGGTTCATGATCCGCCCGGTGAGCAGCGCGACCTGCACCTCCGACGAGCCGGTATCCTTCTCGTGCCGCCGGTGCTCGGTCAAGACCTCCGCCGTACGTTCCTTGCTGATCGACATCCGTTATTCCTTTCCACACCACCGTGCCGACTCGGCCGGCACGAAACAGTCCCCGACGTCGAGGGGACAGGGCGATTGGTTACGGCGCTCTCTCACCCGAGGGAGGCCAGACTACGCGCGGGCAGAGCGTCCCGTCCGGACGCAGCTCCCCGACGCCGACGAATGCTCCATCTTCGGTGAACACGGCCCGGAGGCCCGGAGGCCCGGGTATGCCGTCCGGCCGCCCGCCGTGTACGAACCGCTGCGCCGCGCCGGCCGCGAGGGTCTCCGCCGCTCCGATGGCCGCCGTCAGTGCAGGCCCCGGCGGCCGGATCACCTCGACGCGCCCGGACGGATCGCGCCCTTCAAGCTCGGCGAGCGTCACCGCCTCCGACACGTCGAAGGGGGCGGATCGCTCCCGCCGGAGGCTTGCCACGTGCGCGACCGTCCCGAGGCTCGCGCCCCAATCCCGCGCGAGCGAGCGGACGTACGTTCCGCCGCCGCAGGTGACGCGCACCTCCAGATCGGGCGGCGCCCAGCGGACGAGGTCGATCGCATGGATGGACACCGTCCGTGGGGCGAGCTCGACCGTACGGCCGCGCCGTGCGACGCGCCAGGCGCGCTCGCCCCCGGCGTGGACGGCGCTGATCGTCGGCGGCACCTGCTCGATATCGCCCAGGAACCGGCGTCGGCTCTCGGCGAGTTCGTCGAGGTCGAGCGCCGGCACCGGCCCGATCGCGGTGGTCTCGCCCGCCGCGTCGTCCGTGTCGGTCGCCGCGCCGAAGCGGATCGTCGTCGCGTAGACCTTGGTCCCGCCGCCGAGGTACGGCGCAAGCCGCGTCGCGCGGCCGACCAGCACGACGAGCAGGCCGCTCGCCGGAGGGTCCAGCGTCCCGCCGTGGCCGATGCGCCGCACGCCGAGAAGCTTCCGCAGGCGGCTCACTGCGCCGTGCGAGGTCATCCCCGCCGGTTTATCGATCAGGATGATACCGTCAGGTATCATCGCCCTCGTCTTCTTCGTCGGCGTTCGACGCAGCCTTGCCCGCGTCGGACTCGCCGCCCTCGGTCGTCTCCGCCGGCGGCTCGGGCCCGAGGCTGTCGATGAGCGTCGTGATCCGGATGCCTTCCTCGATGGAGCGGTCGTGTTCGAATCTGAGCTCCGGGGTGAACCGTAGCCCCAGGTTGCGGCCGAGTTCGGTGCGGAGGAACCCGGCGGCATGGCGGAGGCCTTCGATGCTCTGGCCCGCCGGCTGACCCGCCGCGGCAAGCTCGCTCACGTGCACCTTCGCCACGCGCAGGTCGTCGGAGACCTCCACCCGGGTGATCGTCACGTAGCCGACCCGCGGGTCGTGGACGCGCTTGCGGATGAGCTCCGAGAGGTCGTCCTGGATGCGCTTTGCCAGCTGCTCCGCCCGGAACGGCATTGTGCCACCCTCGTCAATGAAACTCGATGGTCGCATCGAGCACCGACAGCCGGACGTCCTGCTCGGCCAGCCGGATGATCTGCTCGAGGACGACCCGCGCCCCGTGGCCGTCCGTGCTCACGACGGCGATGCCGAGCGTGCCCCGCTGCCAGAGGTCCTGATGATCGACCTCGGCCACCGAGACGTTGAACCGGCTGCGGATGCGATCCTTGATGCTTCGCACCACCTGCCGCTTGTCCTTGAGCGAACCACTGCCGGGCACCAGGAACGACAGCGTCAGGCTCGCGATCGTCATGGCCTTCCGTCGGCGCCCTCAGCCGGTCACCGTGTCGAGGGTCCGCGCCTCTTCGACGATGTCGTAGGCCTCGATGACGTCGCCCACCTTCACGTCGTTGAAGTTCTCGACCCAGATGCCGCACTCGTAGCCCATGGCCACCTCGCGCACGTCGTCCTTCAACCGGCGAAGCGTGCCGATACGGCCGTTGTAGACTTCCGTCCCGTCGCGAAGGATGCGGACGTGCGAGCCGCGCGTGATGGTGCCCGAACGCACCATGGAGCCGGCGATCGTGCCGACCTTGGGCACGCGGAAGAGCTGCCGCACCTCGGCGGTGCCGGTCACCTTCTCCGTCACCTTCGCTTCGAGCATGCCTTCGAGGGACGCGCGCAGCTCCTCGATGGCCTCGTAGATGACGTTGTACTGGCGGATTTCGACTTGTTCCTGGGCGGCCAGTTCGCGCGCGCGCACGTCCGGCCGTACGTGGAAGCCGACGATGATCGCGTTCGACGCCGAGGCGAGGAGCACGTCGCTCTCGCTGATCGCGCCGACGCCGCGGTGGATGACTTCGATGGCGACCTCGCTCGTGGAGAGCTTCGCAAGCTCGTCGCCGAGCGCCTCCACCGAGCCGTCCACGTCGCCCTTGACGATCACCGGCAGCCTGCGGATCTCGCCCTCGGTGATGCGCCGCTTGAGGTCGGTGAGCGAGAGCTTCTTCGTGCGGCTGTAGTCCTGCTGGCGGCGGAGCTGCTGGCGGTACTGCGCCAGCTCGCGCGCCTCGCGCTCATCGGCGTGGACGACGAACGCGTCGCCAGCGGTGGGCACGTCGTCGAAGCCGAGCACCTGCACCGGCTGCGACGGACCGCCCTCCTGCAGCGGGTTCCCGCGCTCGTCCAGAAGCGCCCGGACGCGACCTGCGTGGAGCCCCGCGGCGAACGCGTCGCCGACATGGAGCGTGCCGCCCTGCACGAGCACGGTCGCCACCGGCCCGCGGCCCTTGTCGAGGCGTGCCTCGATGACGACGCCGCGCGCCGGCTTGTTCGGGTTCGCCTTCAGCTCCAGGAGGTCCGTCTCCAAGGCGAGCGTCTCGAGGAGGTCCTCGACGCCGTCGCCGCGCTTCGCACTGATCTGGACCGCCTGCACCTTGCCGCCATACTCCTCGACGATGACGCTGTGCTCGGTGAGCTGCCGCTTGATGCGCGCCGGGTCCGCGGTCGGCAGGTCGATCTTGTTGATCGCCACGACGATGGGCACCCCCGCCGCACGGGCGTGGTTGATCGCCTCCACCGTCTGCGGCATGACGGCGTCGTCCGCCGCGACGACCAGCACGACCACGTCGGTGACCTGGGCACCCCGGGCCCGCATGGCGGTGAACGCCTGGTGACCCGGCGTATCCAGGAAGGTGATCGAGCCGCGGTCGGTCTTCACCACGTACGCGCCGATGTGCTGGGTGATGCCGCCGGCCTCGCCCGCGATGACGTTGGTGCTGCGGATATAGTCGAGGAGCGACGTCTTGCCGTGGTCCACGTGACCCATGACGGTCACCACTGGCGGACGCGGCTGGAGGTCCTCCGGCCGGTCCTCTTCCTCCTCCGGCTCGGTAATCGCCTCCGCGGCCTCGAGCTTCTGCACGTCGTAGCCGAATTCGTCGGCGATGACCTGGATCGTGTCCATGTCGAGCCGCTGGTTCACGGTGACCATGAGGCCGAGCTTGAGGCACGTGGCGATAACCTCGCTCGACTTGACGTCCATGAGGTCCGCCAGTTCGCCGACGGAGATGTACTCGGTGACGCGGAGGATGTTGCGGCCCTCGGCCTCGGCGACTACCTCGACCCGACCGCGACGGTCGTAGGTGCGCTTGACGCGGCCGCGGCCGATCTCGGAGAGGGTACGCTGGACGTTCCGCTGGATCTCTTCCTGCGAGGCGACCGCCTTCTTCCGTCGCTTCCCGCGACGTCGGCGGGGCCGACCGCCAGCCTCCAGTTCGCCCTCGGTCTCGACGACGACGGGAGGACCCGCCGGCCGACCGCGCTGGCCGGTGACGACCTTGCGCCGAGAGAGCTCGGTAAGCTCGGGGTCCGGTTTCCGTCCCTCGCGTGCCTCGCGGCGGGCGCGCTCACGGGCAGCCTCCCCTTCCTCGGGGCGTTGCCCCGGCTTGCCGGGGCGAGCCCTCTTGTCGGCGGGACGTTCCGGTCGAGCCTCCTCCCTGGCCGGGCGACGCTCCCTCGCTCCCTCGGAAGGTGCCGGCCGCGCTTCGCCACGCGCCGGAGCCCGAGTCGCGGCCCCGGCGGGAGCCGGCTGCGGCCGCGCTTCGACCGGAGGCGTCCGCCTCCCGGGTTGCCGTCCGGCATCCCTCGGCGCGGCTTCTTCCCGCCTCGGCTCTCTCTGAGTGGGGGTCCGTCCGGGCGGTGCGAGCGGAGGAAGTGGCGCCGGAGGTGTTACCTCCACCGGCGGCATGAACACGCGCGAGGCGGCGTCCGGCGGCGGCATCACCGGAGCTTGCTGCCGCCCCTTCGGCGTCGGCCCCTTCTGATCGAGGACGCTCGGCTCGGGAGACGGCTCCTGTTCCTGCGGCACGCTTGGCTCCGAAGGAGGTGCTGGCGCCGCCTCGGCGGTCGATAGGGTCACGACGCCGCCCGGGTGCACCTTGAACCATTGCTCAATCTGGTTGAGGTCCTCCTCTTCGAGGCGGTCGGTGTACCGGTTTACCTCGATGTTGAGCGAGGGCAAGATACCCATCAGCACCTCGGAACTCACGCGGTGCTCCTTCGCTACTTCATATACACGCTTGTGCTTTCGCACTGTATAGACACCTCCCGGAGTATGGTCGTGCAGGTCGTGCCCTCGGGGGAGCGGCGACCCGCCGGCTTACGTCACGTCATTCGCCATCGCTCGGTTCCTCGGAGGCCGGCACGACTTCCCTGGGCGGCTCGGCGATGAAGGTCGCCAGATCGACGCCGGTTTGTTCCACGGGGATGTTCATGCGCTCGGCGTATGCCTCGCGCCGCGCATCCACGGCATCCTGCGCGTCATCGAGCAGTTGCGCGGTCACCTCGATGGGCAGGCCGGTGCGCTCGGCCAGGCTTGCGGCCGAGCAGTCGAGCAGGAGATCGGTCGTGGAGACGCCCGCCCCCTGGAGGGCATGGACGGCTTCCGGCGCGATCTTCGGCAGCTCCTCGATGCTCACCCGGAGGAATTCGTTCCGCTCGACGCGGGCGCGGTTCTGCTCCTCGGAGAGCACCTCGACGCGCCAGCCGCTCAGCATCGCCGCCAGGCGCGCATTCTGTCCGCCGCGCCCGATGGCCGGCGAAAGCTGGTCTTCCTCCACGATGGCGATCATCGCACGCCGCTCCGGCTCGAGCTCGACGCGACTCACCTCCGCGGGCGCAAGGGCGTTGCGAAGGAACGTCGCCGGCTCGGGCGACCACTCGATGATGTCGATGCGCTCGTTGTTCAGCTCCCGTACCACCGCCTGCACGCGGCTGCCCTTCGGCCCGATGCAGGCGCCCACAGGATCGATGCGGTCGTCGTGCGACGTGACGGCGACCTTCGCCCGGCTCCCGGGATCGCGCGCGACGGCCATGATCTCCACGAGCCCGTCGTAGACCTCCGGCACCTCGAGCTGGAACAGCCGCTCGAGGAACCCCGGATGGGTGCGCGAGAGGATGACCTGCGGCCCGCGCGTCTCGCGAAGCACGTCCTTCACGTACGCGCGGATCGTGTCGCCCTGGCGGAATCGCTCCCGCGGGATCTGCTCGCCCATCGGCAGGACGCCCTCCGCGCGGCCCAGGTTCACGATCACGTCCCCGCGCAGAATTTGCTGCGCCGTGCCGATGCGGACCTCTCCGATCTGCTCGCGGAATGTCTCGTAGATGCGCTGCCGTTCGGCCTCGCGCACCTTCTGCACGAGCATCTGCTTGGCCGACTGGATCGCCATGCGGCCGAATACGGAGAAGGGGATCTCCTGCGCCACGCCCTCGCCGAGCATCGCCTCCGGGTCGATCTTCTTCGCGTCGTGGATCGTGATTTCCAATGCCGGGTCCTCGACGCTCTCCACCACCGCCTTGTGCGCCCAGATCGTGATCTCCCCGGAGTTCTGATTCACCTCGATATCGATGTTGTCCGCCGTGCCGAACTTCCTGCGCGCCGCGGAAAGCAACCCCTCTTCGAGCGTGTCGATGACTAGATCCATCGTCACGTTCTTCTCGCGGGCGATCTGGCGGAGTGCCTCGAGCACATCTTCGCGGTTCATGAGCGCTTTCTTCTCCGTGCCGGTTTCCGTTTGGCAGTCGGGCTGCCGACCATGAAGACCATCCTGGCCCGCTCGATCCGCTCGAGCGGCACCTCCAGCTGTTCGTCGAGCCCGCCCAGAACCAGGGCCCCGCCGGCGCACGCGGCGACCTGCGCGGTCACCGTCGCACGCTCATGCGTGTCTGCGTCCGTCCCGCGCGTGTACGTCACCTCGACCCATCGTCCGACGACGCGCGCGAAGTCCTGTTCGGTCACGAGCGGCCGGCTCGGGCCCGGCGACGTCACCTCCAGGAAGAACTCGCGCCGGCTCCCATGGTCCGCTTCCCAGCCGACGTCGAACTGCTGGCTCACCGCCGCGCAGGCATCCGCGCTCACGCCCGTGGGCCGATCGATCACCAGGCGCAACGTCCGCGCCGACCCAGTCCCGACCCAGCGCACGTCCAGCAGTTCGATCCCGAGCAGTGCCGTCACCCGTGCCGCCACATGCCGGGCGGCGGCGTCGCCGTGATCCACTGAGACCCCAATACGGAAACGAGTGAGCGACACGCCCACTCGTGATTGCGCACTTGCCATCGCTAGAAGGTACGCATTCGACAAGCGCAACGCAACATTAACGCTGCCCGCGTGCCCGCCAGTAAGCCTACCAGCCGCTCATGAGCCCATCGATGATCCGCTGCGCGACCTCGCCGAGCGCGTCGTTGTACGCCCGATCGCGCGCGCCGAGACCGGCGGAGGGATCGTAGACGCCCTGCCCGCGCACGACGTCGTCCTTCCAGAGCGTCCGCTGCCGGCCTCGGTCCCAGATCTCGGCGCGGACGGTGACGAGGAGCTGGTAGCGCTGCGCCTGCTCGCCGGTGTAGGCGAGCGGCTCCTCGTGAACCTCGACGATAGTGCCCCGGATGATGGCGTCGGCGACGCGGGCGGAAGCGTAGCGGACCTGGGCCCGACCGACCAGCCGGTCACCCAGCGTCCGGTACAGTCGATCCTCGATCCCGGCCTCGGCGGTGCTGTTCCGGAAGAACTCCACGCCGACCGTGCGGACGTGCGTCGGCAGGCCGCCGCTCGTCGAGTAGAACCCGCACCCGACGAGCAGCGTCGCGACGAGCGCGATCGCGGCCGCAGCGACCGGGGCACGGGCGCGCGTCGGTCGAAGATGATGTCTCACCATATTCCTTCGTCTGCACGCATGATACGATTCCGTGTTGAGGACGCTACATCATGGCCGTAGGGGCGAGGCATGCCTCGCCCCTACTTGTGAAAACGTATCATACAACCCACGACAAGGGCACGGGCGCGCGTCGGTCGAAGATGATGTCTCACCAT
>Ga0315279_10001860_pt1 | contig 33599 bp, 31 predicted proteins | sample YL17G06_20_MG_FD_203694 | JGI IMG/M metagenome (GOLD analysis project Ga0315279, IMG submission 203694) | Sediment microbial communities from Yellowstone Lake, YNP, Wyoming, USA - YL17G06_20 | ecosystem: Environmental > Aquatic > Freshwater > Lake > Sediment | place: USA: Wyoming | collected...
AACATAGTGCTCATTGATGAAATAAACCGAGGGACGCCTAAGACGCAGTCAGGAACGATCGAGGTTATGCAAGAACGGCAAGTAACCATCGAAGGTCAAACGTTTCGCCTTCAGGAACCATTCATGGTAATCGCTACTATGAATCCAGTAGATCTGGAAGGCGTCTATCAGCTTACGGAGGTGCAACTGGACCGATTCATGTTCAGACTTACCCTCGACTATCCGACAGGTGATGAGGAGCGAGAGTTAATCGAAGAGCTCAGTGAGATTGAGACGCTCAACGTTAGCAAGGTTGCGTCGGCGGAAAACGTGCGTAAGCTTTCGAGCTATGTCGAGAAGGTGTACGTCAATGAGGATGTGAGGGCATACATGGTTGATCTGGTGCGACAGACACGGGATTTGAAAGAGCTGAAGCTTGGAGGAAGCCCCCGTGCCCTGATTCACCTCTACAAGGCGTGCAAAGCTAAGGCTCTGGTGGAGGGAAGAGACTACGTGATCCCAGACGATGTCAAGCAGCTGATCGACCCTGTGCTCAGCCACAGAATGTTGCTGTCGAGGGAATCAGAGATCGAGGGACTCAAGATCAATGACATGGTGCATAAGATGGTCGACGGAGCACCGATCCCCGGAATGAGACCAGCAGGGTCTACTAAGTGAGAATCCCGAAGACAGCGATTCGAACAGCCTGGAGAGCAGACTGGCTAATAGAATTCAGTATTGCATTGATCGCCCTTGCTTTCCTTGCGAGGGAAATCATCTTCGCTGTTGTCGGCGCTGGAATATTGTTGGTCTTGGCAAGCCTCGGCATCCTCTTTCATCGGAGACTAGAGATCTTGCGAAGAGAGCTTGGCATCGTAGAACGTCTGCCCAAGGCCAGAACGTTCCTCGGCGATAGTATTGAGGGGGAGCTGACTATTCGAAATGGATCTCGATTGGCTGCACGGATTCTTGCCGTCAGACCAGTTGTCGAGGAGGGGTTGAGTGTCAAGCTATCACCTTCTTTCGACCAAGTGCTTCGACCGGACACTGCTTCAAGCTCAAAGTTCGAGATTACATCACTGAAGAGTGGGCGTTTTCGAATCTCTGGATTCACGCTGGCGTTCACAGACTCGAGAGGTCTGTTTACTGGCGAAGTCAATTACGAACAGGCTGACTGGGTTGAGGTCTATCCAAGCGTGAGGACGAAGGTGCCGATCACTCCTCTCCGCCTCTACGGCGGAGGTCCGGAAACCTTCCGGAAAGGCCCCGGGGGAATGGATTACGCAGGTGTCCGTCAGTACGTGCCTGGCGACGAGTACCATAGAGTTGAATGGAAAGCGACAGCACGCCTTCGAACGCTCATGGTGAAGGAGTTTCATCCAGAAACGCAGACTACGCTGCAAATCCTGATTGACGCTGGAAAAACGATGCGTCAACAATCCTACGTCGGAACCAGGCTTGACGAGGCGCTCGCGGTTGCACAGTTGCTCATCGAATCAGCGATTGGATCGGGAAACCGAGTTGGCATCTGGGTCTACAACGAGACCGAAATCATAAGAACCATTGAACCAGCAATCGCCGAGGAGCAGCTGGTAAGCCTACGAGGGCTAGCTCCGGCACTTCGGACAAGAGCCCCTAGCACAGAGAATGCCACGCGCGTTCCACCCCCCAGAGCCTCTACCCGGGGAATGCCTGAGTTCCCTCACGGTGGGCGAGTGACCATGTTCCTACGATCACTCAGTGCCAAATTGAGACTAGGCTATCCGAAGACGGGTGTATACAAGGCCTTAGGTGAAGCTGCGAAGACAGGTTTGGAAGAGTTCTTCATTATCTTCACCGATCTCCAAGTCAACAATGCGGCTCTCTTGGAGGCTATCTCAATCCAGCGACAACGATTCAGAATAATCGTAGCGCAGATTGGAGCGGCTTGGCGATTGAGTCTAGGTTTGGAGGGGGCATATCGCGAGTATCAGAAGAACAGTCAAATCATACAGCGCCTGCAGCATTTTGGCCTGACAACCTTCGACCTTCGATCCGAAAGATTGGTTGAAAACATAACCCGAGAGATCGTGCGATCCGGACTTGTGGCATCTGCATGAAGCTTGTGCCGGTCATGAATTGTCTCGATAAGACCACGAATCTCACAGTTCTCATGCTTCCTGCAAAGGTGTTTCAGAAGGGCGTCAGGCCGGGGCAAGAGGCAAAGACACTGATGGAATCAGGACATACTGCCTTCGTATTTGCTTGGGGCAGAAACTCCCAATTCCCATCCGTCGAAAATGTGGATGGTGCAGCGGTTCGTCCACTCAGACCTCTGAGCTTCAGGAGACGAAGCTAGTTGGTCGATTGAGGGAACGCCCGATAGTTCACGCGCAAGATTTCAGTACGCCTATTCCGGCGTGTATACTGAAGATCCTCCGATCATCCCGTGTTTTGTTGTATGATTGCCATGAGCTTAGCTATGCGGCGTACTCCGAACTGTGGTCTACTCTTTTGGTAGACGTGGAGCTACAGCGCGGACGATGGACATCATTCACTACTGTCTTCCTAGTTTGAGTGGCCTATCCGATCTCGCTGCTGATCCTGTTCGACGGGGAATCGGAACCGACCTTGCAGGGATACATCCCATCAGCTCTCTGGAGGATCTCCACAGGATTGACTGGAAAGCCACGGCGCGGGCCGGAAAGCTGATGGCTCGAGATTTCTACCTTGAAAGAGATCCACCAATAATGCTTTTGGTCGACACCTCAGTCCTGGCCATTACCGAAAGAGCAGCAGGATCCTACTCCAAGACCTTGCTCGGCGAACTTGCGAGCCTCTTGGCTAACCCGCAGCTTGCGCGTAGCCCCATCGGGCTCATATTGTATGATGAGCGAGTGGTGATCGCGAAGATCGAGGCGAGGGTCGGCCTAGAGAATAGGGAACAGATACTGCGCACGTTACTGGAGAGAGCCAAGCATGCCCCGGCCGCCGTGTCCGTCATACGGGAGACGAGCAAGCCTTACTCTGGCTTGGCCGCGGAAACCCAGACGATTGCAGGACAGTTGGCCTCTGTGAGAACTGAACCGATCTCAGAAGTGTTTGCCTCGTTTGCCCGTACTGTTCTTCCCTTCTACAGGAACGCCATTTCGAGATACCTTCCCAGACTGAGAAAGGAAGGCGTGTTCAAGACATTCGAGGCAGTCTGCCATTCAGCTGAGCCCATGCTCGTGATAGCCATCTCGGACGGTCGGAAGAACCTGGACGGGCTCTTTGAGGGGGTTAAACACGCATCGGTGCTGAACCATCGAGTTGTTGTCGTGATTCTTGCTGACTCGGGTAGAAGTGTTCTCACTGAACGGTTGCGTGATTCAGCGTCAATTGGAACACGGACAATAGTGTGTTCGCCTGGGGAACTCTGGAACGCTGTTAATGCTGAGATACTTCAGATGAGTACTTCAAGACCTAGCGCCAATTCGCAATTGTGATATTGGGAATGGCATAGGGACCAGACGATCCGCCATAGTCGGTCGCCGAGTTGTCATCACGATCCAACGGTGCGATCGGAAGGGCGTCGCGGGGCAATCGAGTTCCAGCGATCATTATTATATGCCGTCTCGCTCCTTTCGAAGAAAAGAGAGAAGGGGAGCTCTTGCATGGACTTGGAGGAATGGTTGGAATATCTTGAGCCAGTGTGGCTGACCATGTTCGTCTTCGGAACGCTAACCTGGCTTTACGTGATTGCGATTCAGATAACGCACCCGGGGTGGCTTCCAGCAGCGCTCACGCATTACAAGGTGCCGCCCTTCGATTGGCATGTTGACGACGTCGGGATACTCTCCTTCGCGATCGCAGCATTCGCTTTCTTTGTATGGCGCGTCGAAACAGGCACGAAACGCCATCAAACATGAAACGTCGTAGGCTGTAGTGGCTCTGGGACGCCCATTTTGTGCAGAGTCGCAGGAGTTGCCTCCCCGCCAGGCCAGACTGTCCCGCGCGTTGTCCGGATGAGATCGTCGAGGAAGCTGTACCATCGTGGAGGTTAACCTGTCACGAGTCTGTGGCGAAAGAATGGCAGTAGGTCGCTTTGAGAATATGGTCAAAGGTAACTCGGACTTGAGCAGCAGGCATGCTGCAGTGAAGAAGAGAAAGATGTTGTCATCAACTTTAAGTGATCTTCAGAACTATGATTGTCTGTCATGACCCTAACGCAGCGCGCACCATCAGGCCTATGCCGTCTTCTCTCACCAGAGGCTACGCTGAGTTATCCATGCCTGGATAGCATACGGCACAGAAGTTACAGAACTCAAGCGTGGGCTAGACTCGAGGTGACTGAGAGGGGCATCTTCCGATGCGCTCTCTGGATCGCCAAAGCTAGAGGCAAAATCACCAACATGGGATTAGTGGCGCAAGTCACTCGTATCGCATTGAAATTGCTTGAGACGGTTCGGAGTCGTATCGTGAAAGCTGGCTTGATGAAAGCCGACGTTATGCTTAGAGAGTACGTGAAGCCTGATGGGGTCTTCAGCTGGGCTCCTCAAATACGAGCCTGGTTGAATGATCCGCGATACATCATGTATCTCGGAGTGTTGGAGGTGAACCACTGAGATGAACAAGGATCAAGCAATTGGCGCAATCATTCTCGTAGCAAGCATAGTCGGGCTCTTGGCGTACGCATGGTTGATCTATGTCTACCCATTAGTGGTTCTGCAGATCACGGCTTTCGTCGCTGTAGCAGGCGTGCTTGTGATCATAGCGTGGATCGGATGGACAATGGCGACGACACCTCCGCCCGCACCCCTCGAGCCTGAAGTCGCCTCAATACAGGTTGGCCCGGAAGAGAAAGCGACAGTAGGCGCATGATCTGTGAATGTAGTTCGGTTTCGGGATAGTTCCGAAGCGCCTCAAGCGACTGGAAAAGATCAGGAACAGCCTGTATCGAAGCCGGGTCAAATCGGCTTTGGGGCGGTCCTCAGCCGCATCGGCAAGGAACTAGTTACCGCTGCTTTGCCGGTACAAGAAGATCCTCGTTGTGGACAGATATTCCAGCGACGAAACGGCTCAGATAGCCCATTCAAATGGCGTCGACGTTACCTACCAACATGGAGCCGGCAAGGCGGGGGCTGTAAAGACCGCGATAGAACAGGTGGGGACGCCATATGTGCTGGCACAGGAAGTATATCCCCCGCCTCTACAGACTTGGAAACTGGGTTACATCTCAAGTATTCAGCGTGGTCTTCGGCGTGAAGACTTCGAATGTCTGCTCCGGAATGTACCTGCTCGAGACCGACGAAGTGAGAAACTACAGCTTGGAGGAGCCTGGGTTCGTCGCTGAGACCGAACTGGCCGCACAGTCAGCATCGACGGGAACGTTGACTGAGGTTCCAATCAACTATAGACCAAGGATAGGCTCAAAGAAGCTAAGCACTTGGAGGCATGGTTTCGCTATTGTATCAGCGGCTTTTACTTTGGCGAGGCGATACAATCCAATAATGCTCTATTCAGCTCTAGCAGGCCTGTCCATAATCCCAGCCGGGTTGATATTAGGCTGGGTTACTTTGGAGCACGTGACAACCGGGCTATTGCATACAGGTTGGGCCCTGGTGGGCGTGGCGGCGCTCCTAGTAGCGGCTCAGGGTTTCACTCTGGCGAGCGTATCAATACTAACAAGGCATGCGGAAGAACGGCTGATCCGAGAAATGCGCAGAGTTAAGTGGCTCCATGAAACCGAGTGAAGAACAAATGTGGTCTGGCAAGAAGGTTTTGGTTACTGGTGGAGCCTCTTTCATAGGTAGTTACCTAGTGGACTCGCTTGTAAGGAAGAAAGCTCTGGTCACAGTGGCGGATGACTTCTCTAGCGGAAGAATGGAGAACCTAGAATACCCGTTTCGAAAAAGGCGGCGAAACGTTTGGCGTTCAGGGAATCTTACAGTGTGTCGAGGAGACCTCAAGGACAAGTCGTTCGCGAGATCGGTCATCAGGGGGGTAGACGCGATCTTTCACCTGGCGGCCTGTCACGGTGGAAGAGGCTACATCGACACTCATCCGGCGGAATGTTGCACAAACATGGCGCTAGATCAACTGGTATTCGAAGAAGCCCGGCGTGCCGGTTCCGAGAGATTGTGCTATGCGAGTTCGGCTTGCGTCTACCCCTCATTCCTTCAAGAGGAGGCTGGCTCTTCGTATCTTCTAAGAGAAGATGATGCAGATCCTTTCGTCAGAGATAAGGCGTACGCGGACTTGGAGTATGGATGGGCGAAGCTCATGGGCGAGATGGCGCTCCGTGCCTACCACAAAGAGTATGGGATGAAAGCCTCTGCTGCAAGGATTTTTACAGCCTACGGCCCGAGGGAAAACGAGACGCATGCGATTATTGCTCTGATTGCGAAGGCTTTCATAAGGATGGATCCGTATGTCATCTGGGGAACAGGTGAGCAAGACCGCAACTTCACTTATGTTCAAGACATAGTGGATGGCATGATTCTGGCGGCGGAAAGAATCGACGACGCTTCGCCAATCAATGTTGGTCGGAGCGACAGGATCACTCTGAATGCGGCTGCAGAATTGATATTCGAGATTGTAGGATGGAAGCCGAGCAGTGTCGAGCACGACTTGTCCAAGCCTAAGGGAGTTGCTTCCCGGGCCGCAAACCTCACAAGAGCCAAGAGCGTCCTTGGTTGGGAGCCGAAAGTATCGTTTGAAGAGGGATTCAGGAAGACAGTAGAATGGTATTTCGCTAACAAAGATAGAGACCAGATAAGGTCCAACATCGACAAGGCCCTGATGGAGCGGTAGACTCTGCGAAGAGAGGCTCGAAGATGCACTCTCTGAGCCTGAGTCCATTTTTTGTGTTAAGACTCTGAAGTAGACTTGGAAGCTCCGTTTCTCCGAAGGTCGTACAATACGAACAATCAATTGTTCGGAAGATCGTTGTCAAGCTTGCTCATGCCCGAAGTAGCAGGCTACGACCAATATGTGCATCAGGACCTGAGATTCGCCGTTGTTGGTCTTGGGAAGATGGGAATACTCCACAGTGGGATTCTCAACCTGCTTGCACCTGGTCTTGTAAAGGCTGCAGTCGACAAGAGCCGCCTAATCAAGATTGGTGCGTCCAGGCTAATCAAAGGGGTCAACTTCTACAACGACCTGCACAGAATGCTGCGCAAGGAGAGCCCTGACGTAGTCTATGTAACTACTCCGGTGCAATTTCACAGGAGCATCGTCGATGCGCTGCTTGAAGCCAACGTCAAGTACGTGTTTCTCGAGAAACCTCCCACAGTGAACCACCCACAGCTCGTTTCACTCACTGACAAGATGCGCACTGACCAGACAGTAATGGTTGGCCTTCAGAAGAGGTTTGCACTCCCTTTCAGACATGTCAAGATGCTACTATCTGAAGGAGTGATGGGCGAAATAACGAGAGTGTCGGCCTACATAAGATCCGCTGACATACAGGGGCCTGTCTCGAGGTCCGAGGCGACAGGCCGCGGAGCTCTCCTTGATCTGGGCATACACATGGTTGATCTTTTGATTTGGATCTTCGACGTACGCACTGTCGAAGCTTCAATCTCCCACAAGATATACGGCACAACAGACGACCGTTTCGAAATGCAGCTGAGAACCAGCAAGAATGTAGAAGTTGCCGCGGATGTCACATGGTCGGACAGCGAGTATCGTTGGCCAGAGACTCATCTTGAGATAACCGGAACTAGAGGGGTACTGAGAGCGACCGAAGACTACGTGAAGGTGGAGTTAACAGAGAAGAATGCCTTGCTTGGTAACGAAACAAGACTTGCACTCTACAAGCCGCACTATTACCAGAGCGTTCCACCGGTCAATCTCGCTGACCCCGAATACACCCTTGAGAACTTGCACTTTCTCTTTTGCATCTCTTCACACACGGAGCCACTGACGAGTTTGAAGAACGTTTCTGACACCATGAACATGGTAGACGAATTGTACGCAAAGGCGATTTATTGAGATGGTCGACGAATTGCTGCTCGGAGACAACTCATTCATTGGCGTTAGCCACTTGGCTCAAGACAAAGCCAGAGAAGAAGCCAAAGAGGCCGGGTTGGAGAACAAGATTAGCGTTATCGAATCGGCCATCGCAGGTGGCGCAACAGGGTTCACATTTTCAACACATGAGAGCAATCTAGCTCTGTTGCAGTACCTGCACGCGTCCAGGAAGGATCTGCTCAGACAGATGCAGTACTACATATTGGTGCCCCATGTACAATCATACGTAAGAAAGGCCAACACTGCCGGGACTACCTCACTACTGAAGCAGGAACTGCGAAATGCGCTTCCCAGAGCCTCATTCCTGCGGGACACAATAATTTCGGGGTTGCACTTGAAACCCGAGAATTTCGTGGCCGCGTTTCTAGAAGCAGAGCTCGCACCGTACTTGAAGATTCTGCCCAAGGAGAACGTGACTGCTATCTTGTTACACGAAGTTATCACCGAGCTTGTGATGGCTTTCGATCTTCCCAATTTGGTCACACGTCTGGATGGTTCTCTGAAAAAACGTGGGCTGAGCTTGGGATTCGAAACCCGGAACTTCAGCTGCCTCTGTGAATACGTCTCCAGGAGGGACCTTCGGCCGGAATACCTGATGACACCATTCAATCCCCTAGGTTATCAAATGGCTCGGAGCAAAGAGGCCGTCGAGGAGGCCGTAGACTATCTAGGAAAGACGGCGAAAATCATTGCCATAAATATCTTGGCCTCCGGAGCCATAGATATCACCCAGGCCGTGGAATACATAGGGCAGTTCAAGGATACAATCTACGCCGTGACTTCCTCTTCCACTAAACCCTCAAGAATTTGTCGCAACTTTCAGACGCTTGGCTTAGGCCTGGTTAATGGTTGGTCTTCGCGTGCGAAGTGAGGAGAGGGAATAGACTACTTGGAGGTGTCTCAAGTACTCCAGTTGCTTGTGGCCCTATGCTTCGGAGCCCCAGCAGGGCTGTTCGGAGCGTACGGTTTGATTTTGCTTTACTACTATCGGTTCCGCAGTCCAATCTATGAACGCCCAAGTCACAATTTGGTCGCGGACGCAACTGAGCCACATGTGTCGATTGTACTTCCCACACACAATGAAGAACTAGTAATCAAGGAACGGATTGATAATCTCCTTAGCCTAACGTATCCTCAGGATAAGCTTGAGGTGGTTTTCGTTGATGACTCCACTGATTCAACTAGCGACGTGATTCGTGACTACATGAAGAGATTTCCTCAAATGCGGCTCGTGAGATTTGATGAACGGATGGGCTACAGCCCATGTCTCATTGCAGGATGCAGGGCCGCCAAGGGTGAAGTCGTGGTTCTCGCCGAGGCTAGCTCGTTCATGGACCAAGAAATCATAGGGCGCTTGGTAAGTGATCTCGCAAACCCGAGCATCGGGATGGTCACCGGGAACGACGTTCTCCTAAATCAGGATGATGAAGCAGGTAGGTCAGAAGCTCTCTATTTGAGGCTCCTTGACTTCGTAAGGAAAGGCGAGAGCAACATGGACTCGACGATCTATATGAAGGGTGAGGCAGCGGCTGTGAAGAAGGACTTGATTGGAGACTTGCAAGCGCTGGAGGGGTGTCCTGGTACGGCTGATACAGGAATTGCGCTATTGGTGAGGAAGAGAGGTGGCAGGACCATATACGATCCGCAGGTGCAATTCTACGAGTATGCCCCCAGCAGCCATGGTGAGAGAATCCGACAGAAAGTGACCAGAGGCGCCAATCTGATCAAGGTCATATGGCATTTTAGAGAGATGTTTTTTGGGGGGAAGTATGGCAAGTTCGGCTTAGTAACACTCCCGATGACTTTTGCAATGCTGACGTTCGCCCCCGTGTCTTTGTTTGCTGGTGTTCTCTTTCTGGCTTTACTGACGGTGGTTAGTCCCGGTACTTACTATATGGTTTGGCTAATCTTCGGCTCTTTCTTCTTGCTCGCTCTTCTGTTCTCGAGGTCGCTCGTATTCACGATCTTGGAATCTGAGTATAGCCTACTGAAAGCATTGTACGAAATTCTCCTCGTGAGAAAGACTCACGACAAGATAGAGAAGATCGTTTCAACCAGAAGGGCCGGTTCCTCGAACGGATAGGAACGCTACGTGGCGAGACACAGATTAGTTATGGAAGTAGCACGTCAAAAGGAGCCGCTCCCTCACCGAAGAGACGTTACTCTAATTGAACCCTTGCATCATTCGCGGAAGAGGCTGGGGCGCTACGCTAGCAGAATACGCTTCTTTCTGAGTGGCTTGAAAAGCAGCCCAAGGGTCGCGACCCGAGCTGCTATCCTGTTTGTCGGATGCGGCACTTGTGAAGAGATTCTCTCTCTCCATCTCGCAAACCAGACGTTTTACAAGGTCGGACTAGATTTGGACCCGGCAAAACTGCCTACCCCTTTTGCCGTGGCGGACCTCCTGTGCGCTGACGCAGAGCACACCCCCTTCAGAGATAGTTGCTTTGACCTCTGCTATTCCTTTCACTCCTTGGAGCACATGAAGAATGCTGAGGCCTGCGTGTATGAGATGGCCCGCGTGCTGCGGGACGAGGGAGAGCTTTTTCTTTCAACCCCCAACAAGAAGCGACTGCTCGGGTACATCTGCTCGGCGCAAGGAGAGACTGTGAAAAGTGTCGTTATGAAGAATCTTCGCGAGTGGTCGGCACGCTTACGGGGTGAATTCGAGTCTCAGCGAGGCTATCATTGCGGTTTCACAATGGCTGAGCTCCGCACGCTACTAGTCAGGAGTTTCAAGGAGGTCAGGTTCGTATCTCGAGAGTACACAATACACGTCGCAGACCTGAAATATAGGGCAATCTTGAGATTTGTGGACATCTTCGGAGCCTTGAGCGTGGTATCGCCCTCTCATGCAGTTTTTTGTATGCATCCGCGCAGAAGATAGCTCCAACGATGTTCCCAAACGGCGCTGTCTCTCATTGTGCATATAGTGCAACATTCGCGAACCCCTTATGACTCGAGCTACGGGATCCGCGACCGCAATTTCCATGCACATTGGAGCGGCCGTATGTGTTCTCCGAGACGCCGCTGCTCATGCTTCAATGTGAGACCCGAGCATTAACCTGAGAGACCGGGCATTGCGCGTAGCCATTCTGACGCAAGAATATCCGCCCCATATATTCGGAGGCATTGGAACGTTTGTTCAGAATCTGGCCGAAGCTTTGCCAGATCTGGGAGTTGAAGTGGTTGTGATAGCAGGTTCATCGGAGCAACGTGCGCAACGCGAAACGGCGACTTCTGGTTCGAAGTCAATCGAATTAGTCTGGTTTCCACGAGGACCTCTTCCACCCAGGCATCTTTGGTTCCAGCTGAGAAATTCAGCAATGATAAGACGGGAACTATCCCGGTGCGATGTTGTTCACGGCCAAGATTCATCTTCCTTTCCTATACTTGGTCTTTGCAGGAGGTTCGGACCGTCGCTTCCGTGGGTGATAACCTTCCACACGAATCCACAAGCAGAGTTGCGTTTGGCTCTTTCATCTTTCCTGCGGGGGGGATCGCTTTCCGATCTCGCAACTTATGCTATCGGGTTTCCACTCTGGGATTTAACAGTGCGTGAGCACCTAAGGCAAGTCGACAGTCTGGTTGCTGTTTCTGAGAGTCTTCGTGACGAGCTTTGTGATGGGTACAGGGTCGACAGGCAGAAGATGGTCGCGATCCCCACCTGCATCAATGCCGACCGGCTGCGGAGCTTTTCAGAAACCTATAGAGTTCGTTACCATAATTCTGCTGTGCATTTGTTCTACGCGGGTAGGCTCTATTACCGCAAGGGAATCATGACCCTCGTGAAATCTATCCGTCACTTGCTCTATGACCTGCGAGTGAGCAATTTCGAGTTAAGGGTCTTCGGGACCGGACCTCTGTACAAGGCGCTGGCATCATATGTCAGACAAAATGGTCTTGAGGCGCATGTCAAACTTCGAGGTTTTGTTCCCCGTAGAACACTCCTGGGGGAGATGATTGCGAGCGACATAGTCTGTGTTCCGAGCATGTATGAAGCGTGTCCACTGACAATGCTTGAGGCTATGTCTCTGGGCAAACCCGTCGTTGCTTTCGACCTACCCTTCAGCCGCGAGATTCTTGGAAGAGATTCCGGCCTATTGTGCAAGGATAGCTTAGACTTCGCCCGAAAACTCGCTCAGTTGATTGAATCATCATACGATCGAAATAGACACGGCCGAAAAGTAGAATCGCAGGCAAAGAGGTTCGATGCGTCTGTGATCGCAAAAATGTATCATCGCATGTATACATCCTGCCAGTAGGACTTGGATCTGTCGAGAGCATTGATGTGGAGATCTCTTAGGAAAGGCTCAATATGCTCTATCCCGTAGGGAGCTAGGCTCGGCAGAGACGGAAGGAGGGGCATGCAAGGATTGTCAGACATCGTTCGAGTGGCCGTTGTAGGCGCGGGGGTAATAGCGCGCAGTCACATCCTAGCGGTGAATCACTTACCAGATTGCAAAATAGTCGCTTTATGCGACAAGGATGAGCGAAGGGCTGCTACTGTAGCGCGCGAATGGGGAATTGATCGTCACTACAGTGAATTCTCAGAAATGTTAGACGCCGTTAAGCCGTCCGTCGTGGCGATTCTGACCCCACCACAATCTCACGCAGAGCTGGCCGTCGAGTCGCTCAGGAGAGATGTGAACGTACTCGTCGAAAAACCCTTCACGTCTTCGCTCATTGATGCCGAGAAAGTCCTCTTGGCCTCAAGAGACAGCAGGGCGAAGCTCACAGTTGTCTACCACTGGCTTTTCAGCCGTGTCGTTCGACGCGCATTGCACTTGAAAGAGAGAGGGGTTTTGGGCGAAATTCTTGGTGTAGATTTAGCTATGCTTCATCGAAAAGACGATCCGATGGCCTCAGATCCGTCCCATTGGTGTCACAAATTGCCTGGAGGGAGATTTGGCGAAATGCTTCCTCACCCCATCTACCTTCTGCAATCATTTTTAGGCGAAGATTTGCATTTGGAAGGGGTTCCGCTTGCGGACAAAAGAGGTACTTCTGCTTGGCTTCCACATGACGAATTGCGGTTGTCCTTGCGAGGTCCGAAAGGACATGGATACGTCTACGTGAGCTTCAATGCCCCACGACCAACAATCCTGGTAAATGTCTATGGATCTGAGAAGATCCTCAGAATCGACATTCTAAATCAGACGCTGCTGGACTTCGGGCCAAGCAAGCTCAGCAAGAAAGATTTAGTGCTCGATAGTCTAGGCATGTCCAGCCGACTTGCTCGTTCCACGCTCGCAAACGTTCTCCGATTTGCGGGTCGTGAAAAGGGAGCATATTCGATTGAAAACATATATCGAGACTTCGTTGGATGCGTTCGGCATAACACTCAGCCGCGAGTCACGCCTCAAATGGCCTACAACACAGTAAGAATTGTGGAACAGATCTGCAACTACCTGTAGAGAGACCGGCATCAAGAACAAGCGCAACACCCCTCCTTTTACGAAAAGCCTTCAAGGATCGGTCTTGGTACGCTATGGCTAGATCTATGTCTCCTTGCGCCTTTCACGGCAGCCATGTAACAGCTCCCGAGAACTTGCATCGTGTCACCGTCCTGAATAGTGGCAAATCCGGAAGAAGGTGGGAGGGACACTGAGTTGGTAGCCAAGCCGAGTGCAATTTCACATTATGACCCGGTCGAGCATTCGCCCTCGCTGGGATGGGCCTTCCTCGCAGTCGGCGTGCCAGTCCTAGTGGTTGCCCTACTGCTAGCAGAAACCAGAGCGAAAGACGCATGGGTTCTCCAAGGTGTTGTGCCCGCCTTCATTCTCTTCGGCGTCTTGCTGGCGATCAGTCTTATGGTAGGTCAGCCTGAATTAGCCCTCCTGAATGCAGCTATCGCTCTAGGTCTACTCGCGATAATCCCAAGCGTCAAGTACGGATTCGTCTACGGCGAATTCGATGCGATCGGCCACTACAGCGCCGCACTCCAGATAGCCAGAACAGGTTCACTTACCGCAAGAAGCTTTTACTCAGAACAGTATGCAGGAACGCCTCTGCTTCACATTTTTCTTGCAATGACTAGTCTGACCTCGGCCCTCCCGGTTGAAATAGCTATCGCGTGCACTCTCTTCCTAGAGCACTTCTTGATTCTCGTCTTGGTCGTGCAGTCGACTAGGAAATTGTTCCCTAATATGAATAGACGATTGGTTGTCTTCTTTGCCCTGATAACGCTGCCGGTAATATCCTCCATGACTGGCACAGTGTTTGGCCTCTTGATGCTTGCAATGCTCACCTATGTTCTCTCAATGGGCCTTGCACATCAGCCAAAAATGCGATACGTCGTATTAACCACAATACTTATGATCTCACTGATTCTTTCGCATATGGTCACGGTCACCTACTTCTTAGCCGTTATAGCAGCATATGCAGTCTCTTCGTACGTCATCAGAGCTTTTCCCAGCCTTGGAATCAGATCCAGTAGTGATCACATTGTTGACCTTGTCCCGCGATTCATTATCCTCTTTCTATTCTGGCTAGCATACGTGGGAGAAAATCTCGTGTATACCATACAAGGCATCACATCGGAATTGTTCCTAGGGCTTCCTATTTCCCTTGCAGCTCAACAGCTTCCGTTCACAGAGGTCATCTACACATTTCTCTTGAGCCAAAGCAGACTCGTCTTCTCAGTACTTGCAGCTGTTGTCGCGTCATCCATTGCTCTCGTGAGACGCCCGAGAGCAGCACTCTTTAGATTATACTGGTGGTCGCTTGCAGTGTCCGTCTTGATGGGTGGTGTGATAGTACTAGGTTACGACACCAACAACGCCTATAGATTTCTGGCGTATGCATCGCTAACGGCTCCCTTCTTTCTATGTTATGTCATTTCTGGTCGTAAGATCTCAGGTCCGAAGAGCCCTACGCGAATGCGAATCATCAAAGTGGTCTTGTTCGCTACTCTGATAGTGTCAATGGTGGCCACGCATCCACTGACCCCGCTCTACCCCACGGCCCACGGCGCCCCGATCCTAGACGATAACGACGTGAACAGCATATACGCGATCTCCGGCCTAGAATACTTTTCGTCCGTGTACTCATCGGAACGGGTGATCACATCACATAGGATATTTACACAGCTCGAGTCCCTGCATCCTGAACTAATGAGTCAAGCTTACAGTACGATATTTCCTGACTTGGAATATGCCACAAGCCCAACTGAGTTGAAGAAAGAACTCGTGATCTTTGACTCAGGCGGCAAATCTGGAACGGCGACCCTAGCTATGAGGGTGTTGACCAGTAATATGACTAGGGAGATTGGGGTAGTCTATTCGAACGGATTCTTCTACGTAGGACTTGCCTCGTGAACCAAATGAATAGTCTTCTCGTTCGCGCTGTGCGTTCTAACAGGCTCTCACTTCCTCACGCATTATTCAAGATGATTCGCACAACGAGAAATCGGTACACAGTTGTGCTTTCGACTCCACTGGAGCGTAGCTGCGTTGCACACTTCGGGATGGAAATAGCTTCGTGGTAACCCAGGACCAGCTCGCCAACTACTTCGGCATTAGAGACATGATTTTCGACAATCTGATCGCCCTCAGGAAAGGAATTGCCGCAAGAAGAACACCTTGGTATTTTTCGTCGCGCTCGCGGATGACGAATTGGAGTTTTCCCCGATCATGTAGGATGGTAGACACGCGCCTATGGAGGGAGCCGGATGATATATGAGGCTATGTTGCAGAAATTCGCATTCCCGATATCCAACCTGCTGATGAGAAGGAAGTTCTGGGCCATTCACCAAGAACTCCAAGCCTCACAATGGTATCCACCGGAGAGAATAGAGGCCATACAGCTCGCGAAACTCAGGAGGCTTGTGGAACATGCTCATAGCACAGTGCCACTCTACAAAGAACTGATGGACGAGAAAGGAGTGAAGCCGTCAGACATCAGGCAACTGGAAGATATCAAGAGATTGCCGATCGTAACCAAGAAGGATTTTCGGGAAGGATTCCCAGAGCGGTGCACTTCAAAGGCAGTGCTGAGGGACGATTGGATTCTGGATAGCACTTCTGGCTCAACAGGCAACCCATTCCAATTCATAAAGGATAGAACCTCCACTGACTACACCCTCGCTAACACTTTCCGCAATTACACATGGACCAACATCAAAATCGGCAACAGGATGCTATTTCTCTGGGGCTATCACAAGACTGCAGTCGCAGGCAGGATACTCGATTCCATGATGCGCAGGAAATATCTCTCCGCGTTCGACGTTGAAAGCAACTATCGGGACTACTATCGACAAATCAAGAATTGGAGGCCCTATCTTATAGAAGCATATTCATCATCTCTCACGCGTTTTGCCAAGCTTCTCAGCCAGCACGGACTCACAGACGTCCATGTCCCTGCCGTCATAAGCGGTGCAGAGACCTTGTATCCGGACAACCGGAGGCTCATGGAAGAGGTGCTACATACGCAAGTCTTCAATCGTTACGGATCACGGGAGCTAAGCCCCGTGGCCCATGAATGTGACCATCACACAGGATTGCACGTCAATGGAGAATCGTATATAGTAGAAACGCTCAAGGAAAACAAATCAGACGAGTACGGAAAGTTGATTGTCACTAGCCTCGTCAACTTCACTATGCCTTTCATCAGATACGATACAGAGGACTATGCCACACAATCCACCAGAAGATGCACTTGCGGAAGAAACTTTCAAATGCTCGCGAGTGTAGATGGTCGCGTCGTCGACTTCATCAAACTGCCCAGTGGAAAAGAATTGTCCTTCCTTTTCTTTAATTACTTCTTCGAGCAATACGGGGCATACCTCAGGCAGTTCCAAGTCATACAGGACGAGGAAAACCACATCACAATCAACTTGGTTACGACAAGTGCTTTCGACAAGCAGAGAGAGAAGGCGATCCTCGAGGGAATTCATAAGAAGCTCGGCGCAGGGATGAAAGTAGCAATCAACAAGGTCGACAAGATACAGAGAGAGAAATCAGGGAAGATCAGGCCGGTAAAGAGGTTGATATGAACCATAACCTCTCGATATGATACACGCAGCGGGTCAGAGCTAGCTTAGAGCATGCGAAGGTGCCGGTTGGTGAGGTGCTGACATAGCATCCCAACCGCCCAGCAGTAACGTACTAACTATGGCTCCTGCCCAAGGCCGCACTGTGAATGGCGGATGCATAACCAGTCTGGTCGGACGTGGCTGACGCGACATCAGGCCATCGACATAGAACCGTACGGTTGCGCCCTGAATGGCGATACCGCCAAGAGCGACGAGAACCTTCAGCTCCACTGAGGAGGAGACGATCGTTCCATTCGCGGGACTGATCACAGTCACTGACGGCACTATTTCGGAATAGGTATAGAAGTGCCTTGTTCGTGGCATCTGCTGTGAGTCTTTACGCTTTTCCTGTGGTCGGATCATACTTCAGGAGAATATAGTCAGTCATTATTGTCTACCCCTTAGAATCTCGGCGTCACCGCCACCGTGGGTGCGACTGAGAAGGCACCGAAATTGACCTTCCCGTTGAGTGGAGCCAAGAAACGTGCTGGCGTAGCACCCAAAGAGGAAATAGTGGTTCCCGCGTTGTCTTTGAGCGTCACGTCCAGATCTGTTCCGCCCGCCACATCAATCCAGCAATCGCTGTTGATGATCGTGTAGTCTGTGCTTGCGGCTTTCGGCCCCGCCCCACCGCCACTGACGGTTTTTCCTACCAAATGATTCGTGTTGTCGAAGGGATAAGTGAGCTTACCTAGTGGGATGCCCTGTTTCCAGATATTGCCTGATCCGAACACGATCTTGCTATTGTTCTGATTAACCGTCTCGACTCCGATTTCCCCGGTTCCTGAAGGGAAGAGAGAGAAGTCGCAATCCTCGATGAGAATCTGGTTAGGGATGGTGAGGTTTGAACTGTTTCTGATGTATATGCCGCATGGGGTAGGATCGTCGGATTGGCCTGTAATTCGCATCCCCCCAATCAGCGCGTCAATGGAGGAAACAAAAGCACCGCCTCCAGTGCCCAACTGCATGAATCTAGAGTAACCAGCAGACTGACCTAGTATGGTGTTGTCGCACTCAAACCCGTCAACCGTCGCATCCACCGTACCTGCTATGGTCAGCAAATATGTCCTGAGGGTTCCACCCGCCTGTGTGCCTTCCATTCGGATGTTCAATCCGCTTATGATTAGTTCAGGTTTAGTGGCGAATCCAGTTCCAGCCAAAAACCACAACCACATACCGTATAAGGTATTGTCTCCGCTCGGGTTAGTGATGCCTTCAAAATTAGCGTTAAAATTGTCAATGACGAGTCGCCTCAAAGGTATGGTGCCCGGTGACACACCGACGTTATACATACGAACCGCTTGACCATTAACGGACGCGCCTTTAGCGAAGTATGAGCAGTCCTCAAGTATGACTGTTCCCTTCTGCAGGGGTCCCGACCCGACCGCAAAGCCATGTCCGGGAGTGGCGGACCCGGCGGTTAGGTTTGTGTTGTAGACGTGACAGTCACGGAAGGTATTGACCCAACTTGCGGGGTCCGTTAATGGGTGAAACGTCTTTGCGAGAAAACCAGCATCGGCTACATCGCGCATTGTACAGTTCTCAACTGTGGTCTCATTCATGCCGTCTATTTCAACTCCCACATCGCCGCTACCGGAACCTTGACAACCGCTTATGATGCAGAGGCCGCCAGTGCCAAATTGCCCAACATGAAAGTGCGCACTCGTAAAAATCGTTGTTGGTACTATGAGCGTGTCGTGTCGGCAGCGGATGATTTGTATGTTGTCGAACCAAACATTATCGCCACCCCAGTCGCTACCCCCAGTGCCTAGACTACCCACAAAGATACCATAGTTGCCTCCTTGGAAATCGCAGTCTTGAACAAGAATGTTCGTAATCACGTCTTGGGTTTCTGCGGGTCCGGTGTGACGTGTGCTTATGCTAACATTCATCCGATGCGATGTTCCAACATGGTCGGGGTCCCCCAGTACAGTAGGGTCGGTTGGCACGTTAATCGTCTTGATATTCTTGATGGTTATGTTGTTCCATTGAATATGCTGTTGGTTCACGGCTGAGACATAGTTGCCTAGAACAACATGATGTTTCCCTGTTGTATTGTTGCAGTCTACGGTGAAGCCTTCAAGCCAAATGTTCTGATACATGTCCTCATTAGCAATCTTCGTTGCAATATCGAACGCTCTCGGAGCCGCCGAACTAAGTTGAATGATCGTGCCTGCTTCACCAATTATCTTAAGCCAGTCTGGAATGTTCCTTGGAAACGCTGGTATGCTACCCCAAACATATGTGCCCTCACGAAGAAGGATTGTTCCGCCTGTGCTGGCGAGGGCAGTTATGCAACTTTGAACAACAGCACCCGGCTCCGCACCTGAATAGTCTACCGCGCCAGTAGTCGCATCTACAGCCTTGACAAGGGGGCCGTCTGTGTAGATGGCGTAATCGGCCGTGTAGCGTCTCTTGACAATGAGTGTGCTTCCTTCAGTCGTGCTGCTGTTGGCCGTACTAGGCGACGTGCCTAATGCAGCCACTTCACCGGGAAAGCCGACGGCTCCCGCTACTACTGCCGTCCCTACAATCATGGCAGCTCGGGCGAGAACTCCCTGGAGGAACCGACGCCTGCTCTTGTAGGGAGAGACGAGAGGATTCGTAGGGAGATAATTGGCAGCGAGATCATTCGTAGGGAGAGAATTCTGAAGATCTTCCCCCATCGTCTCACTACCCCATCGGTTGACCTTCGATTGCAGAGAGAAGGATTTGTAGAGACTGTAACCGCGCTTCAGCTTCCAATGTGACAGCACATCTCCGAGATTCAATATCCGTTTGTGGAGGGGCTGAGCCATGCTGGGCCATGCTAGGTTCATGGGTCCATTGCTTGAACGGCTCTTTTTCGAGATGCCTGTAACCGCGATACAAACGGTCAGCGAAACGAGCAAACTCGACTTAGAGTCACGATTCGAGCCCAACGGACCCGCATCAAGCCATCTTCATCGGCAGACTCATCTTTTGCAAGAATCTGGAAGTCGTCTTCCGCGCGCTCGCTCGAGTAATTCCTGTCGTTCCAGATGCAAAGATTGTTGTCGTGGGCGATGGGCCGATGACTTCAGCGGGCGTGATGTTGAATGACTACTCTATATTAGGCAGAGCTTCTAGCATGAACCTGGGGGCTGAAGAACTCTCGCGGGAAGATAGTTTGTTTCATCGAAGAGCTGTTTCCTCCGCCAATATGCGGGGGATGAGGGAGTTGTGTCTTGGAACTTGTGGAGGTCCTTAGTGGCGCACGGTCACGAAGTATACGTAACATAGTCAGTCATCGCTCGGAAAGTCAAGGGTCAAACAGAATCTGAACAGAGACCCGGCGTTGTTCATGGGAAGAAATCTGATGGGCGAGCTCAGTGTATGTTCGAGGATTCGAATTCGCTCCCGCCGAGTGTGGCGATCGCCCGAACCTAATCTTAAATATGCAAGGAGACCAAGTCGAATGATCCAAAGAGAATGTGTTGTGGGTTAGAAGGTGGACAGAGACCGGGTCCTAGGCGTGATAGTCCTTCCAGCGAGCGTCATTGGGATAGCCATATATTTCTGGTTGGTGTTCTTCGTCGCCCCCCTCTTGGTGTTGCAGGTGACCGCCTTCGCTGCTGTCGCCGCCGTGCTTGTCATACTGGCGTGGATAGGATACGTGCTTGCGACGACGCCACGATCAAAATCCGTTGAAGAAATCGAGAGAGAATTGGAGGACGAGCTTAGAGGAGTCGACGCAAGAGAACACAGTGAACCGAGGCAAGAGTAATGTCTTTTCCTTGACGAATTGTGGAGTATCGGGGCTCTGAGGAGTGACTGGTCTCTGGCAGTAACGGACGACTAGATGCACTCCTAATCCCACATGAAATGTTGAGATGTGATTTCTGGCATTGTTGAAGATACGATCGAGCGACATATCAATGGCGTGCGGATCTAGTCTCTCTCTGTTGAAAGCTTCAGACAGTGGCCCTTGTGCATGAAAGTACTTTTCGTGGACTTCCCCTCAGAATCGCTGCTCATCGAGTTGAGAAAACACAGGTGTGAGACAACCAACCTCGTGACCGGCAGAATTGAGCGCAGACCTCCCAGCACAGATTTTCCTCGCCTGGTATCGCGGCTTAGTCTGGATAACGATGTCTTCTACTACTCGAAATTCGTCACTCGTCGACTCGATGAGTTTCCTCCCTACATCTCGGGGATCAAGTGCAAGAGCATCCTTGGTTTTCATGCACCCACGATAATACCCCGTGCCGACAGGGCAATTTACAAGTTTTACAATCTCGTTAACTGTGCAAGATTGGTAATGCACAAGTGCACGGGTCTATTCGACGCCTTTCATTCCCTTAACAGCTTCGACCAAGCGATACTCACCAAGATGGGATTCAGATCGCATCTCTTGCCAATGGGATTCGATGAAGATCTGTTCAGACCACGAGATAAGAGTCAGGAACAATTTCGAGTTCTATTCACCGGTTTCTATTATCACAAGGGAGCAGACTTGGCTGCCAAAGTCGCTCGTGCTCTCGGACGAACACATAGGAATATCAGTTTCATATTTGTGGACGGCGCAAGAAAGACCGACGCGGACAACGCTCTCAGCTACAAGAACTACTTAAGCGAGCGTTCGGCAGACAACACCCTAATCTTCGATCAAATGGATGAAGAGAAATTCGCGGAACTCCTTGGGCAGGCTCATCTTCTCTTGTTTCCGAGCAGGTGGGAATCGTTTGGCAGAGTCGTCGTTGAAGCTCTCGGATCTGGATGCCCAGTGAACTGCTTCGACATTATGGGTCCGCCTTGCTCATTGATAAGGAGCTCCGGCACAGGCTATGTTGCAAGAGCTTTTGATCCAAACGAACTGGCGTATGGAATTCTCAAATTCTACGACCTGTGGAAGAGCAGGTTCGATGAGTACTTGGAATTGAGCGAGAAATGTCGCAGATTATCGCTCAGGTTCTCATGGAAGAGGCTGGCTCCCATGTACCTCAGAATGTTTGAGGCTGTTGCCGGTTTGGGCCAAACCTGATCAAAACCAAGTGCGGCGCTACCATGATTAATCTATGCGGCTGCCAAAGCTATTTGCGAGCAAGATAACGCTTTGAAGCCGATTCTGGTCATCAGCATCGATGACTCGTTCGAATACGCCATCAATATCGCTTCAATCCTAGACCAGAATGAGTTGAGGGGGAGCTTCTTTCTCGACGTGGGCAGGATAGGTCGTACCATGAACAAGTCTACTGTACGGCGCTTAGCAGAGTCTCACGAGGTCGGGTCTCATTCCGTCACCCACCGGCAGATGACCAAGATCCCTTTGAGTGAGTGTTTGAATGAAATTAGGGAGTCTAAGAGGCGTCTGGAAGAGATAACCGGCAAGACTGTTGCCAGCTTCGCCTTCCCCTATGGTGACGAGAACAAGACGCTAAGAAGACTCGTGCTGGCTGAGGGGTATCGGTGCGCCAGAGGCGCGAGACAAGGGCAATGTGTTCTGCCAAGCAGCGTAGATGACATGAACGTATCGCTACTCGTTACTCCTAGGAGGCTTAAACTCCTGCTCCAATTGATAGGACTTGCGACCAGCCGCGATGATTCGAAACCAAAGAAAATTGTCCTGCCCTTTGCTGTCCCGGCAATCATGTCCGTATTCTTCGCGCTTCCACATTTGCCTATGCTTGAGACTAGGCGGGTTAACTTGCTCCACATACTCCTGCACCCCTACAACTTCCGCCACACTTGCGAGCTTGACTTAATTGATCGATTCTTGCGTGTCATTGTTGATTCGGCTCATCCAGTTAACTTGACAGTTTCTGAACTCGCGCAGGCTATCGGAACTGGCTGGAGCAGGTCTAACTAGTGATTGTGGCTACGTGCGGAATCGACAGAGAGTACAGTAGACAGTTCCGAGCACGCAACTCTGGGATGGAATGGTAGGGTGTCTGGCACGCGAGGGGCGCTCTCCGACCGACAGACGGGAACGCAAGGGCTGTTATCCAACTTCGCTAAATGAGAAAGACAGGATACTCTTATCGAAGAGTCTCGTGGGTAGTTGACGCGTGGCTCGTGGTCTGATTGTCGTCCAGGGATAGGTTTGAGAAAGAATACTGGGATGGAGAGTGGAAGAGCGCAAGCAAGGAGCAGATAGAGAAAGATCTTCTGGTTGAAGACCGATCCGAGGATCTTTACGGTGGTATTCTGGACAGGAAGGTTCTCCGAAGCAAGTTTCGAAGTCGTGTTCCCGACTTGGTGCTTGACGCTGGCTGTGGCTCGGGAATGTCGACGAAGGAGTTGGCGGATAGGGGCTCAACCGTTGTCCTTCTGGATCTTTCCCTTGACGCGCTGCGGCTCGCGCGAGTACTCTACAAGGATTTGGAGCTTGAATCGCGGGCTCACTTTGTCCTCGCAAGCCTAACAAATCTGCCCTTCAAGCGTGCTCAGTTCGACCTCGTGTATCCTCAGGACAACATCAAGTATTTTGACGATCCTTCCCTCGCCCTGCGCGAAATCCTTGGAGTGACGAAGGAGGGAGGCCGAATATTGCTGTGCGTGCCCCACCTCTTCAGCGGCGCGACGTTGAAGGCGGCCGCGGTCTCTTCGCTTAGGAGACTGTCTGGCAGGGAGGCGCCAAAGGAGAGATGCTTCACATATGGCACCGTTAGCAGACTCGTTGAGGCCTGCGGGCTGCAGATCGAAGAAGTTGTTCCTGAAAAACTAGGTCTTGACTTCGCTGTCTCTGGGGTGAGCGTGACATGGCCGCTTCGCACCTTTCTTAGGAGAATGGCAGAGAAGGTTCCCCGGCTAAGCTTGGGCTACGCGTTGCTCTTTGTGTACGCGAGAAGACAGTTGTGACTTGTTGAGCCCATTTGCTCAATCACGATCACTAGATGGTGCTGCTGGAGGATGAAGGTGAGGGTTATTAGATGATCAGAGTTCTCACGGTTGTACAATGAGGGGATACGCTGGTGCCCATCAGATGAATAGGGATCGGATCTTTGGGGCGATAATATTCGCTGTCAGTCTTGCGGGAGTAGTATTGTTTTTCTGGCTGGTCTTTTTCGTTGCCCCGTTGCTTGTCCTCGAGATAACGGCGTTTGTCGCGGTTGCATTGCTATTGGCGATAGCGTCTTCCGTAGGATATACACTAGCGAAGCCACCAACTAGGTCCACGGAAGAAATCGAAACGGAAGAGGATCCTGTGCAAGCTGAAGCCCAGGAACAGAGCGGAGCCTGATCAGAGTAGGTTTCCGATCCGCTTTTCCGACGGCAATTGTCGTCTATGTTTCGAAGTATCTCGGTTTGTGAGTATCTGGATAGTGGATAATGATTGGTGCTAGATTCGGCGCTTACCCTCAAAATGGTTGCCGCGCGCAATCTCCTGATGTATCTTCCACACAGATTGTGGCTATCTCAGATCATGAAGGGTTCTGCGAATCTCTGCTTGGAGGATCAGAAGATCTTTGCGCTCATTTCATCTGACACCGAGTTTGATCCTCCATCCGGAAGCGAGACTTGGGAGACCCGTTCAATGGAAGCCACGCTTGAGGGAATGCCTCGACTTCTGGAACTGTGTGACCGTTTTCGAGCACCGGCGACGCTTTTCTGCGAAGCCAGACTAGTTGAGGCGCTCCCCGACGAGTTTCGCGACCTGTCTCGTAGTCACGAGATAGGATGCCACTCGTTTAACCACGAATGGTTGGGCATCAGGCCGCCTCCGAGGTTGGTGCCGCGAAGACAAGAATTGGGGGTTCTTTCGGCACAGGCGAAGGTCAGGGTCTTTAGGCACGCCAAGAAATCGATAGAGAATGTCATCGGTAAGGAGATTAGGTCCTTCAAGGCCCCCTTCAACAGTATAGATCACGTTTCTACCTTGTCTCTACTGGAGAAGGCTGGGTTCAATTCGGACTCTTCACTTCCGTGCTATAATGACGTGTCGTTTCGCCACCCTATGCGTCCTGCGTCTTGTCGTCACGTGTCCGCAGCAGATCAGTGGCGTCAAGGAGAGATGCGTCTGATAGAGGTACCATTCACAGTGAGACCTCTACCAAACTTCTGGCATCCATTCGACACGCGTGAAGAGGTCATGGACATGGTGGGAAAACGCTTGAGACTAGCTCTAGAGTTTGTTGAACTTCAATGTAGAATCGACTCGCTATCTGGAAGGCACTTTTCAGTCATTCATGCCACATCGCACCCGTGGGAGTTCAGCAAAGCAGTACCAGGCGGTGGGGATGGTAAGAGAAACTGCAAGAGGCTGGAAACCTTCTTTGACAGACTTGTGGCGAAGCGAGACGTGGAATTCTTGACAGTATCTCAGTTTGTCAATATCTGGGAGAGAGAGCAGTGTCCTTTACACGCAAGCAGACTGCCCGGCTAGCCGAACTGATCCGAACTTGACGCTTGCATGAGCGAGTTCCAGTTTCCGATAGCTCATGATTCTAGGCGCGGGTTGGCGCGGCGTAAGACTCGATGGAAACGGTACAGCGCCGGATGGCTATGAGACCATTTCGCCATTCTGTACGCTTTCCAGACCGCAGTGCTTGTAACGCCCTGTTTGGACAAGTACTCACCGAGCCAGTTTAAGAAGTCTCTCTCGGCGGGCCTTATTTGTGCTGTGCTCTTTCCAACCGCGCACAAGGAATCAGGGTGCTGCCTATACCTAGCCCACCGTTCTCCCGCGACAAACACGTCCATACTGAGGAATATCTTGGCCCATAGTGCCTGATCATCGTACAAGCCCCGGAATGCATCTTCGAAACCTCCAACGCGGGTCAGTGCCTCGCGTCGCAACAGAACAGTACAGCTACAGGGCACGTCATTCTCGCGCAGCATGAGGACGAGCAGAGTTGGTGGATGGATCAACGCGTTCGGCTGAACACGATGTGTCTCCACATAATCGCGTTCAATATCTTCAGGGCTGCCTGTCCAGCCATACCACCACTCTGCGGACCCATAGACCATAGCGGCTTCAGGATGCGAGTTAAGGGTCGCTACTTGCCGCTCCAGCGTATGGGGCAACCAGATATCGTCAGAGTCAAGAAACGCTACGTAGTCGTCATTGGCGTTCGCGATCGCCAAGTTTTTCGAAGTGCTTATGCCCCTATTCTCATGCCCTACGTGGTCAAGATAGTGCACTTGTCCAGGTAACTGTTCCGCGTAACGCAGGGCGGTGTCGGTACTTCCGTCTGTTGAGCCATCATCCAACAACAAGAGTTCCCAGTCGCGATACGTCTGAGCTAACACGCTCTCAATGGTCTCCTCGATGAACTTCTCAGCATTCAAGAAGGGAACTACTACAGAGACCAAGCGCTTACTATTCATCTCATGTCCTCCGCGCTGGTCAGTTATGACGCATTTAAAGCTACGCAGAAGGAAGAGAATATGTCAGTTGCCGATGACTTCGTTCTATCACCATCACAGGACGGTCAGCGGACATGGAGTTCCGTCCAAGGGGCAAGCGTAATGAAGGAGATAGCGCGAGCACCGGGGAACCGCATAACGACACAAAGATAATGAATCAGGACAAGATGTCAACACGATTAGAGCGCGTTTCGCGCATGCCCTGCGTCAGGGCCACGAGGAGGACATAGTGCTGGCTACTAGCCCCAGAGCGTCGATTGTTGTCTGCACTTACGACGAAACCAGAATGGAAGACCTGGACGAGTGCATACAAAGCTTACTCAAGCAAAGCCTCTATGATCTTGAAGTAGTGGTGGCCGTAGATCATAATCACGAATTACATAGCGTTCTATCAGAGAGGTACAGGGACTCGAGAGTAAATGTGGTGTTGAACAACTCAGTCAACTTGGGCCAAGCATCTACGATGAACTGGGCGGTTGAACACTCTTGCGGAGAGATAGTCTGCTTCATAGATGATGATGCTGTAGCGGACCCGGACTGGCTTTCGCATATCACAAACGCTTACGATGATGACACGATCGCGGTGGGTGGTCGGATCGAGCCGCTTTGGATAGGCAAGAAACAAGCGTATCTGCCAGCAGAGTTCTACTGGATGGTCGGCGCTACTGGCAAATACCTGCCAAACAGAGTCAGAGAGGTTAGAAACCTGTGGTCCTCTAATATTTCGTACAGGAAAGCGCTGCTTGAAGAAGTAGGACCAGTCTCAGAGACAATGGGAAGGGGGAGTCAGCTATTCCAGTGTGAGGATGCGGAATTCGGGCTGAGGATTTGGATGGTCACTGGGAAGGCCGTGAAGTATGTCCCGACTGCAATAGTTTATCACAAGATTTATCCTGACAGACTTGGGCTCCCCTCGCTTTTCAAGAGGGCATATGAGCAGGGCTATGCGAAAGCCCACATAGCTGAGCTCCATGGTACAGAGTCTTACCATGGTACTCCATGGCGCGACTATGCTTTGTCGGTGGAGCGAGAATATCTGTGGTCAGTGATCAGATCTAGCTGTGGCGCACTGGCCCGTTTGGTTCTTGGTCCAGACAGGAAATGTGTGTTCGAACAACTTGTGTTCACGTTCTGTGCTACTCTCATCGTCCTACTAGGATTCCTGATCGGTTCGGCACAAGCCCGACCAATTCCCTGCCAAGATGATTGGTCCTGTTCACACTCAGGCAGACCGATTCGCTAGCTGGCACAAGTCGAAGATGACACTTTCACTCGTTTCGGTCGTGATCCCCGCCTACAATGAGGAGAACCAGATCGCGGGATGCCTAGAATCGGTAGCTGCGATCAGTCACGATGGATTCGAAGTCATTGTCGTTGACGACAACTCGACTGACAAAACTGTGGAAGTTGCGTCGAGGTATCCGGTTCGGGTTATTAGAAGATCCTCAAGGGGGGGAATTGCGGCCGCTCGGAACAGCGGGCTTCAGGCTGTGCGAGGTGAGATCGTTGCCTTTGTTGATGCAGATTGTGTCGTTGACAAATCTTGGTTGCAGCTACTTCTGTCGCATTATACCGACAGCAGGATTGCTGGTGTCGGCGGTGTGGTTGGCACGAGAGACTCGAGCTTCCTCGCGAAATATCGTAACTATATCGCAAAGGAACAATATGCCGATTCCACAGGTCCCGTATATGGAACTCCATGTATCCCAGGCGGTAACAGTTCCTATCGTACTAATGTGCTCCGCGAAATTGGAGGGTTCGATCCCGCCTCCGCCAGGCCGATAGGTTACGAGGAACTGGAACTTGGGTACAGGCTTGTGAAGAACGGATATCTGCTGGTTGGTGAGCCACGGGCAGTAGTGTGGCATCTGCGTGAAGGCAACTTGCGAAACTGGATTTCCGGAGCCTATGCAAGCGGCTACAGCACACTACATTTCCTGGGGCGCTACAGGAGCCGTCAGTTTCTCGGATTACAAGTCTGGCAGAGTTTTCTCTTGGCTTTCCTTGTTTTTTGCGTGATTTCTTTGACTGGAGCAATTCCTCTTCCGTTGGTCATTGATGTTGTCATAGCGTTTGCCTTAGTCGTGACTCTGCGAGCAGTTCGTAGATCCTTTCGAGCGGTGGTACACTACAAAAATCCCCGCTATGTTGTAATGATCCCAGTAGAACTGATGCTAACGTTCACGCTTTGTCTTGGCTATGTGGTCGCTCTATTGGAGGCACTCCGCTGCAGGGCCCTACGGATTGCGGGGCAAATGTCTGGAAGGCTCAGCCACAAATCGCGCATAATGTCGACGTGAAGATAGTACCTCTTGTTGGCTTCGTTTATTCACGTCGCAGCCGACGCCCATGCTCCTTTGATCTCGGCAGCTTGGCTTGCAAAGGGTCTTCCCGCCATAATGAGGGAACCGGCAGTCTGTGCAAGACTGCCAACGCCAACGTTTTCACCCTCTCCGGCAAGATCCTGCTCCATACACTATACACCTCTGCCAACGCAGAGTCGAGTCTCAGATGACGATATATCAACAGCTCAATTCGCAAGGCTCTCCATATCTCGTCGTCGTCAACGCCTCGCTCAGACAGGTGCGCGGCTACCCATTCCAAGAAATTCGTTCTTGCGGAGGCATATTGCCCTGCCCTAGCGCAACGGGAGGTCAATGAATCCGGGTGCACACGAACTCTACAGAGGAACCCGCTAGCCACGAATACTGGGGCGATGGTGCAGATCTTGACGTAGAAGGCTTGATCCTCGTACATTCCACGGAAGGTCGCCTCATATCCGCCTACCCTTTCTATGGCGTCGCGTCGTAGCAGGATACTGGAAGTGCAAGGTGTAGTACTCTCATCTCGAATGAACGTAGGAAGTAGTCTTGGAGGATTGATCACTCCACCTGGCTGCACACGAAGCCTTTGCAAGTGGTCGCTCCTGGTTCCTCCGGTATCTCTCATCCAGCTGAACCAGAACTGAGCAGTATCGTAAAGCATGGCGACCTCTGGGTGCGAGATCATGAGAGGAACCTGTCGCTCCAACTTGTATGGCAACCAGACGTCGTCAGAGTCAAGAAACGCTACGTAGTCGCCATTGGCGCTCGCGATCGCTAAGTTTCTCGAAGCACTCATGCCTCGATTCTCGTGGCCAGGATGGTCGAGATAGTGCACCTTGCCGGGGTTCTGTTCAACGTAGTGTCGTGCGACTTGACTACTACCGTCACTTGAGCCGTCATCAACCAGCCAGAGTTCCCAGTCATCATAGGTCTGGGCCAATACGCTCTCAATGGCATCAGCAATGTACTTCTCGGAGTCGAGGAAGATAATTATGACGGAGACAAGTGGCCCTTTAGCCATCTAGCTTCACAGACACCGTATTGGGCTGACCACTTAAGGATGATTGCGAAATTTCGCCACGAAGGTAATTCTGAATGATCGGTCGCATGCCGCCTACTCCATAGTTCGCAGTAGCATGGAATAGAGCCTTGATTCATGCAAGCGCTTCGCTACAGGTGTCCTTCGTGCAAGAACTGAGACGAATTCTATACTTCTCGCTGTTAGCTTGTATGTAGCGGGGATGATGCCCAGCCCACCTCTGAATCGCACGGTTCTTCTGGCTAGTCTTGACCACCGCGTTTTGTAGCTTTCAACCCCTCCTAGGAAGTCATACTCGCGCAGGCCTCGAGTTATACAGTCTCTTATCATGTACATCTCAAGGACCGATCCTACGCCATATCTTGAGTATTGAGGAGCAAATGCCTGCGCATAGCAATAGAGTCTGTTCGCGTAATTGAAATTGTAAGTAACGGCAGCAGGCTTCCCATTCAGCTCGAGTACGCCTACGGCGAGCAACCCTCTAGATGCAAAGGATGATGCGACATCCATATGAAAATCACGAACCTCGCGACTCGAGAACATTCCCGTCGCCATTCCGTATCTGTGCTGGTGCCAATCGAAAAGAGCACTCAAAGCCTTCTCGACCTCGGCAGGCTTGCTGGCGATCTTGAAATCAACGCTGTAGCTCCTTCTGAGGTTACGCTCTCTTCGAAGAAGGTTACTGCGCAATCTTGAGCTGAGCTTTGGAAAATAGTCTTCCCATTTTGTGGGCAGTGGAATGTACGGGCATACGCTGTCCACGTCCTCTCGCAACATGAGACGGCGCGAAACTTGCCTTAGAGTGCCTGCACTCCAAGAGTTCTCCAATATCCCTCTTAGATTCACTATCCGCCCTCTGGATGCAACATAGTCAAGGAGCCCCTGTACACAGTCTCTTCTTCTTTCCACAACTAGAAAGCCGAGATAGTCGGATACGTCCGACGCGATGAACTGCAGCCTAGTCAATTTCAAGCCAAGAAAGGGAAGTCTCGAATACATCAGTGGGGCTGCGACTAGAATTCGATTGCCGTCCTGAGCGATGGCAACTAGACACTCACTCTCGAGCCCAAAATGCTTCCACCAATTTCCCAACCATTCCGATCTAAGGAATGGGTTATCGTCCGCGCTTCCTCGAAGGGCTTCGTTCCACACATCTTCCGCTTCCAGGAATTCATTGAGATTCCATTCGAGAATCTTCAAGAAAGCGGTACCACTTTGGAGGCTGTTTCGTTGCGCTATGCACTTAAGCTCGTCGAACGATTGAGCAGTTTCTCGCAGTCCTCATGGAACGGGTGTCGTAGCTTGAACCATCATGGGAGGCATAGTCTCGTGCAGACTCGTCTCCTCGGCACGATCATGAGACGTTCTCTGAAGACTGATCATGCAGGAATGATGCAAACGGGGGGCACATAGCACCACATGGCCATCGGAAAGAAGAGAGGCAGCTTATTCGGACCCGATTTTTTTGACGGCGGAATTGAAAGCCCCGCAACCTACGCAACATACACAATGACCTCGATTTTTTCGAGATTCGAGGAGGAGGCAAAGCGTCTGAAGAGGATGTTTAGCCCTTCAAGCGTCTTGGATATCGGGTGCGCGAAGGGATTTCTTGTTCTTGTTCTTAGGAATCTGGGTATTGAAAGTCACGGGGTAGACATTAGTGAGTATGCGCTTTCGCAGGCTCCCGAGCATGTTCGCCCTTACTTGATGATGGTTGACCTCGATAGCGAGAGTTTGCCCTATCCTGATGCCAGGTTTGATCTAGTAACGGCATACTCCGTCTTGGAACTGCTGGAGAGTCTTCCAAACGTATTGAACGAGATATGTCGAGTGACGAGAAATGGTGGAGCACTCCACGTGGAGACAGGTTATGAGAAGTACTATGCCGGGGCGGGACAATATTTGTTCAGGAAGTACGGCTACAAACTGCACGATGAAAGATTCTGGATACGGCAACTAGAATCCCACTGCTTCAAGTACGACAGAAGATTGAGCGATGAATACTTTCACGAGTGGATCGGCATAGACGCAGCAGTTGCAAGAGGTGGTGGTCCGAAGCTTAAAGCCGCAGCACTGTTGAACTCGCATGCGATTGGCCGAAGGATCTTGTTGAAGTTCGGGAAGAGAAAGTCCAAAATAGGCATACTGTGTTTCAGGGTGCATAAACCGTAATAGGCCTTCCTTGTCATCAAAGCCTCACTTTTGCATCGACCAGATATTTGTGAATGACCAGATATTCGACACAGCCTAGCACCACATGCACGGCCGCGTCCTCCAGGGACCGGACAATCGGCTGCCCGTGGTGATTGAAGGTCGTGTTCAGAATGACAGGGACCTCCGAACGCTTCTCGAATTCCCTTGTGACTCGATGGAACGTCGGATTGACTACCTTGGACACTGTTTGTGGTCTCTGACAATTGCATGGCTTTGAGACAGTATCCGAGCGCATTAGCATTACCTGGAGTATGCCCCGTCTGTTTCTGGAGAGGATCCCATCGGGGATGAATCAAGATGACATAGCCCATCGGCAGGATACGAAACATGCCCAGATGCCTGAGTATCCAACTTGCTACCTTTATCAATCGTGAGGCAGGGAGAAACGAGTCCGGGTAGGAAAAACCCATAGTCGCGATTTCGCAAGATGGCGAGAGTTCGCGGAGCATCTTTCTCACATTCCGGAGGGGAGGGGTGTTGACGTTCTTCATATCGATCTTTGGGGCAAAGGTGCTGGCCAGGCGTTCTCGTGCAGGTTGAGGCAGGCAGAAGTGCATGAACAAGCCTGAGTGTGCCTCGACCGGAAAATACCTGTTCGGGAACTGAATGAACAGCTCTCCTTCCGTGGCGAGCACTCTCAGAGCCTCTGAAAGACAAACTCGTGGTTCTCGAACGTGTTCTAAGAGAGATATCATTGTGACTAGCTCAAAGCAATGGTCACGAAAGGGAAGTGCGGCCGCGTCAGCTTGCACGAGCGCAATGCCGTACGATTTTGTAAGGTCAGCGCTGATGTCGATTCCAATTGCGTTTTCCAACCCTGTCCTCTGACGGAAAACGATAGCGTTGACGAGATCGCCAGCCCCAACGTCGAGGTAGGAACCCATCAGAGTACGGGTGTCTCGCTTAGAGCAGGTGCGATACATCATCCACAGGAAATCCGCCCTCTGATCCAGAATCTTGATACCACACTTCCAGATCTTTTCAGACTCGATCATTCGCACCATAGTCCCGACAGGTTCTTGATTCTGGACGCAAGTTGCTTATGCCGCGCACACCTATGAGAAGTTGGTTACAGTGGGATTGCCTCATTGCGCGTTAAGCCTGATGATGTGCCCACACGCTATCCGCCCCACGTTGGGCCAAGTGCATGCATCGTTGGAAAGGCATTAAGGCCTCCGCAAAGAGCATTATGCTGGAATTCGATGAGGCCGAGAATTCTCCTCGCGGTGGTGATCATTGTACTCAGCCTAGCCGGAGGGGTCGGCTACTAGCTGCTAGTTCCAGTCCAACCAATTACGATGCCTCCTCTCCCACAGGGAACACTAGGCTTGGGAACAGTCTGAGCAGTCATCCTCGAAACATCCGGATATTGTGCCACGGCCCCGAGCAAGCTCACGTACTTCACGATGCTCATTGGCTTCGCCCAGTGAAGTGCAACAGCAAGTTCCGACTCCGAGTCTGGAAAAGCCAAACTTAGTGTGCTGAAACATGGGTAGTGATGAGGCGACGCATGGCTTCTGACTTGCGTTGGCAGCTTTCTTAAGTCCCATGGGTGGTATTTTGGTCTCATGGGCGGATCTTCGTGGAGCCTTCGAAGATTGCAGAGGAATCTGCAAAAGGAAGCTTCTATCTCATGTCCGGGACCGCTGCCTCAACCATTATCGGAGCTGTGGCCTCGATAGTG
>Ga0315279_10001861_pt1 | contig 33594 bp, 25 predicted proteins | sample YL17G06_20_MG_FD_203694 | JGI IMG/M metagenome (GOLD analysis project Ga0315279, IMG submission 203694) | Sediment microbial communities from Yellowstone Lake, YNP, Wyoming, USA - YL17G06_20 | ecosystem: Environmental > Aquatic > Freshwater > Lake > Sediment | place: USA: Wyoming | collected...
TGCCGAAGCAGCCACCACCGAAGGTATACAGTCGTCAGCTAAATGGTCAGCTTTGTGGTGGAAACTGACCTTATTGGCGCTATCGAAAGTGTCGATTTCGATGCCTAACTGCGAAAGTTGGGTTAGCTTTAAGGTTGGGAATTATCGCAAGTAGTTGTGCCTGCGCATATTTTTCTATGTCCGAACATAAAAGAACTTTCGCGCTGCCGAATTGTATCAGTGACACTAATGATTTGTCATTGTCACTCAATTGTTCTTTTGGCACGTTCTTTACCGGCCAGAGCGTTTTTATATTAGCCGGGCTTCCAAAATTCAGGCTGGTATCCAGGTGTTTAATTTCCAAATCTTTTGTAGCAAGGTAGTCTTTAAGAAACTTTGCCGTTCCCCACCTGTCTGTTTCATCAAAAAAGGCCTCATTTGCAAAAACCTGACTAACTTTACAATGCTCCACAATCTCAGGTATTCCATTTATATGGTCCACATCGTTATGGCTGATAATGATGGCGTCAATTCTGCTGATTCCGCTGTAATCGAGAAACGGTATTACAACTCTTCTGCCGACATCGCTTTTTTGCATCGAGCCGGCGTCAAATAAGATATTGGCCTTGCCCTGAAGCTGGGCTAATACGGCCTGTCCGTGGCCAACGTCAAGGCAGCTCAGGACCAACTCATCCCGATATGTCCTCTGCCATTTTGCAGCTCCCAAAGATACAATTATTACAAAAACCGCTGCAATCCATACTAATTTTTTCACAAATGGTCTTTGAACGTGAGCAAAAAAAGCAAAAAGTAAAAAGGCATAATAAAGGATAACCACCGCGGGGGGTACTTTGCCTATAAGTATCTCTGAAATATTCCAGCCGGCAAATAGTTTTACAAGCCAGATTAACAAACTGGCTAACGGTCCTACTATTATATCCAGCGTTGCTGCTGCACTTGGCAGGAACAACGCCAGAACTGTTTTTAAGTACCCGATAACCGAGATAACACCTATCAGCGGTGAAACAATCACCGTCCAGATACTTGTCAGATAGTTAATCCTGTAAAAATGATACAGTGAAATGCCGGCACCACCCAGCCACGCTGTAAAGCATGTAGAAAATAATCGTAATAAATATGGTCCTGCTATCGGAGTTATGCGGAAAAGTAAGTTTGTTTTTGGAGATTTTTTACCCCAGGGCAGACTCGTTATTTTTTCATATAGAAAGAAGTGTATCCTCTCGCAAAAAAGCAAAAGTCCAAGCACTACTGCAAACGATAACTGCCAGCCTGCATCAAATAGGTCTGTCGGTTTTATCAGCAGCAGGATTACAGCCGCCAGTGATAGCGCATTAAAAGGGTTGTATTTTCGACGGAAGAAAAACGAGGCGCAGAAAACAGAACTCATAATAGCTGCTCTGAATGCTGGAGGTTGCGGCGGGATAACAAGCAAAAAGATACCTGCGGCAGCAAGACATATCACCGCACAGGCACGTTTCATCAGACCCGCTGTTTTACAAAGCCACCAGATAATCCAGAACAAAATCATAAAGTTCATTCCAGACAGGCATAAAAAATGCAAAAGCCCTGTTTTTTGAAATGCCCTGTATGTGTCGCTGTCGATTTCTGTTCTATAGCCAAGTACCAATGCCTGCAGCAGGGCGTAGTTCTGGCCCTCTATATCCAAATCCCCTCGCAGCGCCTGGCCGGCTATTTCCTGCAGACGCCTTTTTATTTTTATAAAAGTCCCTGTTCCTCCGGAACCACCCTTCAATAATTCAACGGCCTCTCGCGACTGCACGGAGGCTGCGACAAAAACATTTCTTCTCGCCAGATACTTTGCCACATCGAACTGTCCTGGATTCGTCGGCCCATTAAACCTATCCAGCCAGCAGTAGGCTTGAACATAGTCACCCGCCCTCAAATCCAGAATTGGCTCATCAACCTGCACCCGGATAGTGCCGCTCGCCTCTACCAATCCGCCGGCTGTTTCAATTTCACGCAGTTTTAAGTAGAAACTGCTGGAGGGGTCGGTGGGCTTGAACCTCGCAAATTTCCACTCACTATACTTCTGAATATATGGCTCAGTGCTGATTATCCCCCGAATTGTCGCCAGTTTTGCATCGTTTTCTCTTACCGCTGAGTCCGCCGAGTCCTCAGAAGGCGGTGATTCTTGCCACGAATTTTCACGAATTCGCACTAATTCATCATCTGCCCTTTTATTCGTGTCTGTTCGTGTTAATTCGTGGTTAATTTTTTTCTCTGTGTTCTCTCCGTAAGGAGTCCCGAGGACTGTGTCCCCTGTGGCTAATTTTTTTCTGTTTCCAATGAAATTACGGATGTCATTTGGTTTTGCCCTATAGAAGGTGGTCAATCGAATCGCACCAAGGCACAAAAAGCAAATAAGTGCACAAGCACTTAACATTATAGGTGCATAAGAAGCGATTTTGTCTTCTTTATAAACAGCGAAGATTAAAATTGCTGCTGTTGCGCAGAGTCCAAGCAACGTCATCCAAATCCAGATTGATAGAACTGCTGCATTTTGTATAACAATCCCTGATATAAGACCCAAGGCGACAATCGCAAGGGGAGATGTGCTTATAGCTCGCTGTAAAAAATTCGGCCCACCCGCAAGCTGCTTATCAATCAAAGCCAATTTTCGTTGAATGTCATCCATTGCTATGGTGTGGCGAGGTGACGGAACATAAAGTAAGCGGCGCCGGCCAGGCACAAGGCGGCCCAGAGGAAATCGAGCTTGAGCGGTTCTTTCATATAGACCACGCAGAACACCGCGAATACGCTTATCGTTATAATCTCCTGTATGACTTTCAACTGTGAAAGCGAGTAGAACTGAAAGCCAATTCGATTGGCCGGCACCTGTAGACAGTATTCAAAAAAAGCCACGCCCCAGCTTACGACAATCGCTATAAGAATCGGCTTACCCTTGAGGTCCTTCAAATGACCATACCAAGCGTAAGTCATAAACACATTCGAACCAATCAATAGAAGTATCGGCACAATTCTGTTCATATCCAATTTTACTCCGAACAATGAAATACAAACCATTCTCTCCTTGCCGCCCATATACGGTCGAAGAACCATTTGGGTTATTCATTATTTATATTTTTCTACGGTTTAGTTTGATTTAGTATCTCTCTAACATGAAAAGGTAAAGAACCCTTTGGTTGGTTATCAACGGCCAGATCAATCCTATATTGCCCATATTTTTCAAACTTTAGTCCTTGAATGTTCAGAATAATATTGGTAGATATTGAATCCACATCATCTCCAATGCTTACATTCACATTACCTTCCAGCTTAGGATCTATTGGTTTACCATCTTCATCAATTATACGGATTCTTATTGGATGGTTACCTTCTTTATCCTTATCCTTATCAAATCGTATTCTTGCTACGATAGCACAAAATGGGTGCATAGCGGGTACTTTCTTGGCCCAAATGTTATCAAATACTCCCAAAACATTCAGTTTGCCCTGTTGATCAGTTGCGGCATCACATAATAAAAAAGCTTCAATATTCATTTTTCTTTCCTTTGATAATACTTTGTTTATATAGTGCAATTTTGAGCCATTCTGTTAAAGCAGCGAGGTATTTCCACTGACGTGATTTGCAATTATAATCCTTCCACCGAAAATCACAAGATTTAATTCGCGGCTTGTGATTTACTATTCACGCTTCACTATTTTTTCTTTGCCGGCCATATAAGGCCGAAGAACTTTCGGAACTGTGATTGAGCTATCGGAATTCTGGTAAAGCTCCAGAATCGGTACCAGTATTCGCGGCGAGGCAATGACGGTATTGTTGAGCGTATGGCAAAAGAGGTTCTTTTTGGTCGCAGGGTCTTTGTAGCGAAGGTTCATTCGCCGTGCCTGGAATTCGTAGAATTTGCTTGCGCTGTGTGTCTCGCAGTAATTGCCGCGCGAAGGCATCCATGCTTCGATGTCATATTTTTTCGCCTGGCCTCTGCCTAAGTCGCCGGTGCAGACAACAACGACACGGTAGGGCAGCTCCAGCGCCTGCATAACCGCCTCAGCGTTGGCCAGTATCTCTTCGTGGAATTTATTGCTCTCCTCGGTGCTATTTTTACAGATAACAACCTGCTCGATTTTGTCAAACTGATGTATTCTGTATAGGCCATAAGTATCTTTGCCTGCTGCCCCGGCCTCACGCCTAAAACAGCTTGACAGGGCCACATATTTTAACGGCAATTCCTCGGAATCTAATATCTCTCCCATCCGGTAGGCCGTCAGCGGCACCTCAGCGGTTCCTGCAAGGTTAAGCTGGCCTTTTTCTGCTTGATCAAATACGGTCCTTGGCATCGCCTCATCTTGGCCTTCAAAGGTGGGGGAAGATCTGGTCTCTGTATCATTCCCAGTAACCACTTGGTCTTTTTCCGTTCGGTATGTCACCTTGATGCTGGGAGAAAAGCTCGTTCCGTTCTCCGCAAGTTCCGGTTGGTCTTCTTTTGTTCGGTATGTCTGGTCCTCAGAGCCTGGGAAAAAGCCGGTCCCTTTCATTGCCTCATCTTTCATAAGCACCGGAACCGACATTGGAACATACCCTCTGCCGACCATAAAGTCCATCGCAAATCGCAGGACCGCCCAGTGCAATAAGGCGCCATCGCCCTTCAGGAAATAACTTCTCGTCCCCGCCAATTTTACGCCTCGCTCGATATCTATAATGCCCAGAGCCAAGCCCAGTTGGACGTGGTCTTTTGGCTCAAAATCAAACTGGCGGATTTCGCCTACTCTTTTTATCTCAACATTTTCCGTATCGTCCTTACCTACTGGCACATCATCATCGGTCGGCTGAGGCACAAGCAACATCAGTTTGTTAAGCTCATATTCACAACCTTCAATTCCTTGATTTTGTATATTTTCCTGCTCTTTTAACATCGCAAGTTTTACAAGGGTTATTTCTTTTTCAGTATCTGATATTTTGGGGATTAACTTGCCAAGCTTATTTTTTTCGGTAGCGATTGCTTGCAGATTTTGTTTGGCTTCCTTAATTGTTGAATCAAGCTCTAGTAACCTATCAATATCTGCGCTAATGTTCTTGTCAATGGCGGCTTTTTTGAATGTTTCCGGGTTTTCACGTATTTGCTTTATATCTATCATCTTCTTGTGCCTTATGCCTCGTGTTTGGTCGGGTATCGTCTATTTCAATTCAGTGTAAATCTGTGTTAATCCGTGTCTCTATATCTTTTAATAATCACAACATTATTCTGTCCGCCGAAACCGAAGGATTCATTCATCGCAACATTAACCGGCATTTTTCTGGCCTTGTTTGGCACATAATCCAAATCGAGCTTTGGGTCAGGGTCATTTAAGTTCATCGTCGGCGGAACGATATTATCTCGTATCGCAAGGACGCACGTAATCAGTTCCGCTGCGCCGGCTGCTCCAATTAGATGGCCTAACACGCTTTTTACGCTGCTGGCAGGAACATTCTTGGCTCTTTCCTTGAAGACTGCTTTGATGGCCTTGGTCTCAATCAAATCGTTCTCGGCTGTGCTTGTGCCGTGCGTATTTATGTAGTCAACGTCTTTATAGCTGATGCCGGCGTCAGCTATTGCTGCATTCATCGCCTGGATTGGGCCTCGTCCTTCCTCGTGCATATCGGTAATCCTGAACGCATCCGAGCTGCTGCCGTAGCCTATGACTTCGACCAAAATTTCTACGCCTCTTTTTTTTGCCGATGTCAAGCTTTCGAGAATCAAAATCGCCGCACCTTCGCCGAGCACGAAGCCATCCCTGCTGGCCGAAAACGGCCTCGACGCCGTCTGCGGGCTGTCATTTCTCGTCGATAGGGCGGTCAAACGGTTAAAACCCATAACGCCCAGCGGATGTATCATCGAATGTGCCCCGCCGGCAATCACTACATCCGCATCGCCTCTGCGGATTAGCTTCATTGCCTCGCCGACGGCCTGTGTGCTTGCTGCGCAGGCGGTAAGGCAGCTTCTTACCGGCCCGCGCGCTCCGGTAAGCATCGCAATATGTGCTGCGGGCATATTCGGCTCCTGCTCAAGCTCACGCATCGGCTCCATCTTGCCAAAAGCTACTCTGGCCCAGCCGTCCCAATTCATCTGGTTTTTGACCGGGTCCCATCCTTCAACTATCGCGGCAAAAAATGCATCATTGTCAACCGAGCCTTCGCCCGCACCAAGATAAATCCCCAATCTGCTGCGGTCTATTCCATCGCTTGGCTGGGATGTTTCAACATCAATTCTGGCCTGCTGACAGGCCTGCACCGTCGCACCAATCGCAAATGCGGAGCCCCGATTACTATGTTTGTGCAGGTGTAGATTTTTTGTGTACTTTTTCAAGTCGTAATCTTTAACCTCAGCGTCGAATGTTGTGGGATACGTCGAGGCGTCAAAAATGGTGGTTTTGGCCAATCCACTTTTGCCTGCCAATACCGCTTCCCAGACCGTCTCGACATCGTGCCCCAGAGGGCAAACGATGCCCATTCCGGTTATGACAACACGCTCAGTCACTTAATTACCCTTACAATATTCTCGAAAAAAAAAACCTGAATTATAAATATCGAATAATGAATGTCGAACATTGAAGTTAAGCATTTTATTCTCCTCCCAAAAATAAGTACCCTTCGCTTGTCTTTCATTATTCATAATTCAACATTCGAAATTCGACATTCTAAATTCAGTCAGGTTGTTTCAACACGACCGCGGCTGTTTGTCCGCCGAACGTATAACTACAGCATAGTGCATAACAAATCTTTTTTTGCTGAGGCTGTGTTACAATGTTCAGCTCACAACCATCTGCTTTTTTGTCAAAGTTCTTTGCAGCAGGTATCTTAGCATCAGCCATCGCGCAAATCGCGGCGATAACATCGAGCGCTCCACCTGCAGATGCTGTGTTACTTAGCATACTTTTAGTCGGCCAGACTGCTATTTTACTCGCTGCCTCTCCGAGGGCTGCATAAATCGCCTTTGCCTCAGCCAAATCATCCGCAGGAATACCTGTTCCGTGCGGGATAATCAGGTCAAGCTCCTCCGGCTTTATCCCTGCGTCCGCCATTGCTTTCTCTACGGCTATTTGAATGCCTTTACCATCCGGCTCGATATGCTCGTAAGCCGGATTGATGCTGGTGCTCTGCCCGATGCCGGCTATTTGGGCGTAAATCTTCGCACCTCGTTTCCTGGCATGTTCTGGATTTTCGAGTATCACAATGCCGGCGGCCTCTCCAAAAACTGAGCCTTTGGCATTGACGTCAAACGGCCTGCAAGCAGAATCCGGCAGGTCGTTATTTTCCGTAGTGGCTCTTTTTAGCAGGCACTGGCGGGTAATACCCATCGGCGTAACTTTTGTTTCGGCTCCACCGGCCAGAGCGATGTCACTATCTCCGCGGGCAATAATCTGTGCCGCTTCGCCTATCGCTATATGACTGGAAGCCTCCGCGCAGGTGATTGTGTTGCTTGGGCCTTGAATATCGTGAATGATACTTATATGGCAGGCGAGCATATTGGGCAGATACTTCAACAGCCACAGCGGCGGAACAAGCTCAAGACCCTGTTTGCCCCATTTACGGATGTCAAACATCCCATCACTAACGCTCGCCGCAACTGCCGGCGCCAGCTCAACCAGGTCACAACTGATAAGGCCGGCCCCCAGATTGATTGCGGTGCGCTGCGGGTTGATGTTGACCTTTTCCGGGTCGATACCTTTTGTAATAAGACCGCCGCTCGTCAGCGCCTCGTGTGCTGCTATGACCGCCAGCTCAATGTCCCTCGACATCAGCTTGACGCCCTTGCGATAGCTCTTCGGCACAAACTGCTGTATGTTGTATGGAGGAACCTGGCCGGCTATTTTGCAGCCAAAGCCCGTCGGGTCAAACGGTGTAATTCTGCCAATTCCGCATCTGCCGGCACAAAGACCGGCCCACATATCCTTGACGGTCAATCCGAGAGGGGATATCGCGCCAAGGCCGGTTATCACCACGCGAGCCGATTTCGGTGAGACTTGTCGAACCGAACTCATCAGTCCTGCTCCGGATTCTGCTGTGCACCGGCTATAAGCACATCTCGCAAAAGTGACTCGAACATACCTGTGAACACAAAGTTTTCCTTCGGGAACTCCTTACCTGCGAGGTTTTGGTCTATATGGCTAAACATCAAATCTATTTCGGCAATCAGCTTATCGCCACAGGTTATCTTGCCGGTTGTGCTTGCCGCCTCAGGTGCGATGGATTCAATAGCCGCTTCTATTTTTATTGTGTCACCAGGCCTTACGTAATCAAAGAACACTGCCTTCTTTACCTTTGCCAGGATTACTTTTTCCTGAAACTTTTTCGCCTCGCCGACCAGAATGCCCGATGTCTGCGCCATCGCCTCAATCATTAAGCTCTCCGGCATAACAGGAAAACCCGGAAAATGGTCGTGCAGATACTCTTCAGCCAGCGTAACATTTTTAATTGCCACGGCTTGCCGGCCGCTCTTGAACTCAATAAACTTATCTATCCAAATCCAGCGCATCTTCCAGCACTAAAACAAGCGGCAGGTTTACTTCCATATAACCCTGCCGCCACGAAAATTCAAGAATCACTACCGCTATTATGCAGCATTCAGCTTGTTCTCAACGTAATTTACAATTGCCTTGACGTTGAACAGGTTGCTGAGCTTATTGATATTAGGGTCCTTCTCAAATTCGGTAAGGTCGGTATGCGGCATTTTCTTTCGCAGTTCTGATAGTCCTGTCTCGGTCAATTTGCCATTGACAATGTATTGAGAATTATTCATCAGGCTCTCTGCAGGAAATAATTCCTCCCGTGGAATTTTTATTCCGAAGGCTTTTTCCAATCGAAACACAATATCCAGAAAATCGATGCTTTCGGCTCCCAGGTCTCCCATCAATGCCGCCTCAGGCGTAACCTCATTGTCGTCAACCCCTAAAGCATCAACCAGAACTCCCTGAACCTGTTGAAAAATCTCGTCTCGACTCATTGCCATGCTTGTTTTACCTCCGGTAAATTCGGCCTCTTTATAGTCCTTTTGTCAAACGTGACTTCCAATTCATTGCCATAGCAGCTTCCATCGCTTCTTCAAATCTTCAATAATCCTGTCATCTACTGCTGCCATTGCAGGATTTTGCCCGGCGAGATTAAAATGCCGAAGCCCAAATCGTGCCTCTACAATCTGCTCACCAGCCGATATTCCAACACCGTTGAAGCTGCTGACATTCTCTTCTATGGCTCTGGCTTCAACTGTATATTCTATCTGACCGCCGGGCGCCAAAAAACTTTTATATTTTACATTCCGTGCCTGTTCAAGCAATATCATACTGTGAGCAAAATTTTCTGCCTCCCGCACCAGCCACGATGCCGACTCAATCAAACCTTCTAACAATAGCACACCCGGCAGCACCGGAAACGTAGGAAAATGGTCGGCCAAATACTCCTCGGCCAGCGAAACGTTCTTGACCGCCTTTATCCTCTTGCCGCTTTCTAACGAAATAACCTTGTCAATAAGTATAAATCGCATACTTCAGTATTTAGCCGATGGTCTTTAGTCGTTGGTTATTTAGCCCGCCGTTTCACGGCGGGTTCAACATAAGACATAATACGATATACAAGAAACAACCATTTTCCCACTCTTTTTTCACTTTTTATAGTGCCGATACAAATACGCCTTCCTGAATGTGCCTTAAAATTTTACTACCCAAATAGCAGCAATTTGGCTGGAAAGCTTGTTTTGAAGGTCTTATTCTGATATAATGTTATTTAGATTAAGGAAGGGCAACTTATTATGAATGTTTATGTTATACGCCTTTTTAGGGAGCGGGGATGAAAATCAATCCTCTGGTATTGGTACTTTTGCTTTTGACAATTCTGACACCAAGTGCCAGAAGTGAGCCATTTCACATCATCATTGTAACAATGTATGATGCCGAATTTGAAAGAGGTTACACGGAATTCCTGCAGAACCTTTACAGAGGCAACGTTGTCGTCCATTTAGACCCCAATAGATATGTTGACAATCTAACTACCCAAAAGAAACTTGAGCTTGAAACCGCCGACCTTATTATTATTTCAGCAAATAATCGCGGCGGAAGTTACAATAGTGACCCTGATTTCTGGAATGAATTGCCCACCCCTATCCTCAATCACAACATCAAACTTGCTCGAAGCGATGAGCACAGCTTCTGGGACTGGCTGAAGGGCAGCAGAACCGGCGCTCATCCCTGCACACACCTGGATATAACTAAGCCGGACGACCAGATTTTTGCAGGTATCGATACTGCTGCCGGGATAGTGCAGATTTTCACAACGTCCAAAGACATCGACCACTCCGACCAGGGTTCGGCAGGCTATGGCAAAGTTGTGGCTACATTTAATAGTGATGTTGTAATCGCCCGCTGGCTTGGAACTGAAGTTTCTTATTATAATGGTTCTTATTACGCACCGGATAGCCCGCGAATCTTTTTTGCACTGCCGGCATTGACTTATGAATTCTTTGATTATGCCACAGTTGATGGAAAGTTAATGCTGAAAAATGCGATTTTGTCCCTGCTGCCTATAAATCAACCGGATGGCGACTTAGATGACGATTTAGATGTTGATTTTGATGATTTTGCAATTTTTGGCAGCCAATGGAGAAAATCCGGGTGTGACATAGATGACCTGCAGGTGCTTACGGAAAATTGGCTGAATGGCGTTGATTTTACTCCCCCGGAGCCAACTATTATGACCTGGGAGGTTGAGCCGTTGACTACCGATACGAATTCAATTCAACTGGTCGCAACTTTAGCAACCGACCTCATAAATGGCGTGGAATATTATTTCCAGTGCACCTCAGGCAACGGCCCGGATAGCGGCTGGCAATATAGCAATGTCTTTGAACCAAACACTCTAATCCCGGGCACAAGATATGCCTACAGAGTAAAGGCACGTGATACCTCACGCAACCTCAATGAAACAGATTGGTCGGACCCCCTAACAGCCAGAACATTCGAGATGTTCCGGGGAATATCTGATGCCTCTGCGGCTGTGGCAATTGATGAAAACCACTTTATTGTAGCCGATGACGAGGGCAAACGGCTCTGTATATATGATTCAAAAAATTTCGGCTCATATCCTGTTGCGGAGCCAAACATCGGACCCTTTTTACATCTTGACCCCTGCCAACCCGAAGCCGACATTGAAGGAGCAACCTGGTTTAACAATAAAATATTCTGGATATCGTCTCACGGCAGAAACAAAGACGGACAATACTGGTATAGCCGCTATCAATTCTTTGCAACGACCGTTACCGGAATCGGGGGACAGATACAGGTTACGGTCAACGGCAATTACACTCATTTAATAGATGACTTGATTGCGTATGATTCTATTTGGAAGTTAGGTCTTGCTGATGCGATAGGAGTGGATGATGGTCACATTGACCCGCGCCAAATCCCGGAGCTTGCTCCCAAACAAAAAGGCTTAAACATTGAAGGTCTTTCTACAACAGCCGATGGAAAAGCCATCTTGATTGGCTTTAGAAATCCTCAGCCGGAAGTCGAAGGCGTAAAAAAAGCATTGATTATAAAGCTTAATAATCCCGAAGCAGTAGTTTTAAGCGGAGCCAAGCCGAATTTTGACCCGCCGATATTGCTGGACATTGAAGGCTTTGGCATACGCAGCATCGAATACTCGCCCTCGCTCGGCCAATATGTTGTTATCGCCGGCTCGCATAAATCGGAAAGTGACGAACCGCTGCAAATGCTATATTCGTATGAGATGACAACAGGTTCGTTGACTGTGATTGATTATTTTTCGATACTCACGCCGGAGGCGATATTCCAGTTCCCGGATACTAACGACCTTTACATTTTAAGTGATGATGGAACGTTACTTATCCAGACGCCGCAAGGCCCCATACAAAATAAATGGCTTCCGAGAGAGCAAAGAACCTTCCGAACCCAGCTTGTAACGCCATAGACACATTTTTACCCCGCAGAAAAAGATGATTTTTACCACGAATCCATTCGACTTCGCTCAGGACAGGTTTTCACGAATTCGCACCAATTCATTATTCGTTTTTTATTTGTGTACATTAGTGTTAATTCGTGGTTAATTTTTTGTGCCTTTGCGTCTTTGTGGCCAACTTACTCTGCATTCTTTGCGGTTAAAAATCTGTGAAATCTGTGGTTACTTTTGTTTTTTTTTGTGGCTAATTTTTTCCTTTGTGTCTTTGTTCTTTTGTGGCTATAATCTTTTGATATGAAAATAAGGTCAGCAAAAATTTCAGACGCTAAGGCCATTTACGGCCTTATCAATTATTATGCCGAGCGTGACAAGATGCTCTTCCGCTCGCTTGCTGACATCTACGAAAACCTTCAGGCTTTCACCGTCGCTGAAGTCGGTGGACAGGTAGTTGGCTGTTGCGCATTGGAGATTATCTGGTCGGACCTTGCTGAGATTAAATCGCTGGCGGTGGATAATGACCATGCCGGTCGCGGCATCGGCAGAAAGCTCGTTTCCGCCGCCCTTAAAAAAGCCCGTCAGCTTGGTCTGCCGAAGGTCTTTGCGTTGACGTTAAAACCCGGCTTTCTCAAAAAATTAGGCTTCAAAACAGTCAAGATGGATTTACTGCCGATGAAGGTCTGGAAGGATTGTGCCCGCTGTCCCAAGCAGCAGAACTGCGATGAAATAGCACTCATGAAAATCGTATCGCGTAATGCGTAAATAGCCCCTCTGTCATTCTGAACGGAGCGTAGCGAAGTGAAGAATCTCTCCTTTGTAGGCCAGATTCTTCGCTGGCGCTCAGAATGACCTACGTGATACGATATACGAACGACGATTTATCCCACTTGTCTTCTCTGGAACAGCGCCACCGCCAGCGATAGTATCCCTGCTGCGTAACACAAGGCATACGCACCAACTATAAGAATATATTTCAACGGGACATCGCTGCCCTCATAAATCGCATCGCTAATCCAGAAGACCTGCAGATTTGGCACTAAGTATCTGCCTATTTTGGCCCAAAGATGTGTTTGTGCAAACCTGCCGAAGGTATAATCGCTTATAAGGCCGAGTAAAAATATCCCTATGCAGGCTGACAGCGTTACAACGATATTGAACCTCGCCGATAGCATTACCGCCAGCGCCACGATTACAATCGCCGCTAACAGAAGCAGCACCGACCCATAAATATCAACCGGATTTATGCGGTTGTTTGCCGGATTGAACTTCCATTCCTTATCTATAAATGCCAGAAATACTATCCCGAGCGTAGCAAATATAGCGGTCAATACTATCGCTGTGGATGAGAATTTCCAGTCATAAGCATAGTTGAAAAAGGCACTTAATAGAAAAGCTGCCCCGACGGCAGCCGCTGCCGCACTTATCACCGTCCAGTCGTGAGTTTCGGAAGCTGATTCCAGGACACCGTGCCTGATTGCCATCAGCAGCGCTATCGTGCAGATATAGTGAGCCAGGGCCACCGCACTGGTGACACCCAAAAATTTCGCCACAATGAATATAGGACGTTGGACTGGTTTACTGAGAACCGTCATTATGGTTTTATTTTCCAGCTCCTCCGCCACAGCCCCCGAAGCTGAAAAAACCGCTATGAACAAGCTCGATAAGAACAGCGTAGATAATCCTAACTCTCGTAAGAGCTTATTGTCGTCGCTCATTGTGTACATCGTTACAGATGGGCTCAAAAAGAACAAAAACAATGCGGCGACAATAATTATGGCATAGACCGGTTGTCTGAGCGTTTCTGTGAACGTGTTCTTTGCTATCGTTAAAAGCTTATTCATATATGTTATTATTCATCACATGCATCGGCCCCGGCATTTGCCTGACCCGTTTGCGGGACTTAATTTTTTTCGTTAGTTATTTCTATACTTAAATGAATTATGTTGTTATATTACACAACTTATATTTTGTAAAGAGGTTACAAATATATTGAACAAATACTGTTTTGCGACTCTTTTGTTCTAAAGTGTATCGGGATAGACAATGACAACATCGTCCAGACGTCCTGAACATGCGGCCTTGTTTTCTTTGGTTCTTAGCATAATATTTTTCGCCATCATATTCTTTTTGGGCCGCTGGAGCGATTCCTTTGCAATTTCCGCAATTAGCTGGCTTCTGCTCTCTTCATCCTTAATCTGGCTTGTCCTCGTCATTCAGTTTCATCAGCGTGCGCTGGCCGAGCAGGAAAAGCTCGATATGAGCCAGTTAGCCAGAGATGAAAAGGCCTCTACAATCTTTCAAGCCAGAGGTGAACGTGCCGCCTTGTTTGCAATCGCTCAGCGCCGCCTCGAAATACTCGAAAAGTGGTTCCTTCCCATATTTTCAGCAGCAATCGCCGCCTATCAGATAGCCATCGGACTATACTCGTTGAGCACAATTCCTGAAGGAACAGATATCCAGACAAAGCAGCCGCTGCTCTGTGCAATTTTTCTGACGGCAATAGCATTTGTAAGCTTTTTGGTCTCTCGCTACGCTACCGGCCTGTCAGCCCAGCCGCAATGGAAGCCTTTACGAGCCGGCGGCAGCTTTCTGCTCGCAATTGCTATCCTCTGCTTTGCACTGGCAATAGGCCTTGCTCTGGCGCAATTTAAGATTTTCATCGTAGTGAAAATAATCACGTTCGCCGTTCCTATATTGCTTGTTGTCATTGGCATAGAGACCGCCTTAAATGTCGTCCTTGACGTATATCGCCCGCGACTGAAAGACCAGTATGGCCGAAGTGCCTTTGATAGCAGACTGCTGGGCTTGATAAGCGAACCCGGCGGCATATTCCGCAGCGCCGCAACTGCCATTGATTATCAGTTCGGCTTCAAAGTTTCCCAGACCTGGTTTTATAAGCTGTTTGAAAAGGCGGTTGTGCCTTTGATTCTATTTGCTGCCGTTACGCTGTATCTGTTGAGCTGCATCATAATAGTAGGCCCCAATGAACAGGCGATAATAGAGCATTTCGGCAATCCCGTCAACGATGCAAACGATGTCAGGCTCGTCGGTCCCGGCTTGTGCTTCAAATGGCCCTGGCCAATCGACATCGCATATAAGCTCCCTACGAAAAAAATTCTGGAGCTCCATATCGGCTATGTCCCCAACATTGACCCCAAGACGAAAGAAGTAGTTCGTGAGCCGCTTTTGTGGGGCAAAACCCATTTCCAACAAGAATATAGCGTCCTTGTCGCAAGCGAACATTCAGGCATAACTTTAACCGATGGCGCAGCACCGGTAAGCCTTATTAAGGCTAATTTCCCCGTGCATTACAGAATCAAGGATTTGTTCTCTTACCTTTATAAACACAACGACCCTAAGAAATTGTTAGAGGCGATATGTTACCACGAGCTTGCCAAATTCGCAGCCAGCGCTAAAGTCGAAGTCGACGACCAGGCAGGGCAGGGGAGTAATCTGTCTGAAAGCTTACTCGGCGCCGGAAGAACAACAGCTAAAAGAATTCTAACTGATAGGATTCAAAAAGCAGCAGACCAGGCAGGTCTCGGTGTTGAAATCGTGTTTCTCGGCTTACAGGGTATTCATCCGCCGCCTGAAGTTGCAGCGGATTACCAGAAGGTTATTGGCGCTGTTCAGAAAAAGCAGGCGATTATCCTCCAGGCACAGGCAGAGCGAAACAGAAATTTAAGCGCTCTTGTCGGCTCCGTTGAGGATGCCGACCAGCTTTACGACCTCGCAGCTAAATACCAGAAAGCCAAAGAAGAAAATCGACTGCAGGATGCAGAAAAACTCGGCAGCGAATTAGATTCAGCCTTTGCAAAAGCCAGTGGTGACATCTTTAAGACGCTAAGGGAATCCCAGAGTTACTCCTTTGAAAGAGCCACACTCGCACAGGCAACCGGCCTGCGATTTGCAAGCCAGCTCAAGGCTTACAGAGCAGCAAAACAAATCTACCAGCGAGAACAAAGGTTGGCAGCCCTCGAAGAAGCCCTCAAAAATGCGCGAAAATACGTTGTCGTTGCTGAACCAAACGATGCGCAGATTTATATAGTCGATGTCAAGGAAAAACTGACGCCGGGTCTGTATGATATAACCGGCATTGGGGAGACCAAATAAAAATGAAAAATTTAGCAATTACAATTCTTATTATTTTGATAGTTGTGGCTATGGGTTTGTATCTTGTCTCCTTTCAGGTAAGACAGATAGAGACCTCGCTGGTAACAACCTTCGGCAAACCCACGCGGGAAATCACCAAACCCGGCTGGTATTTCAAATGGCCGACCCCAATACAAAGAGTCCATAAATTTGACTCCCGCACGAGGGTTTTTGAGGCCAAACCTGTCGAGACAACGACAAAAGGTGCCGTGCCGATTATCGTCAACACATACATTGTTTGGCGGGTGTCCGAGCCGTTGCAATTCTTTAACGCGGTCGGTTCAATCAAGGAAGCTGAAAACAAACTGGATAGCCAGATCAATGACACTCAAAACAGGGTAATCGGCCAGCACGCCTTTAGTGAGTTCGTCAACAGCGACCCGAATAAAATAAAGTTCGATGACATTCAGGCTGAAATGCTCACCGACGTTAAACAAAATGCCAGAGAAAATTATGGCATTGAAATCAAGACCATCGGCATAAAACAGTTAAAGATAAGCGAGGATGTCAGTAAAGATGTCTTTGAGCGAATGAAAGCCGAGCGAAATCGCAGAACAGAAGCTACCGTTGCAGAGGGTAACGCTCAGGCAACCAAAATCAAAACCGATGCTGAAGCAAAAAGAACCGAGCTGCTCGCTGCCGCCGAGGCACGTGCAAAGTCTATACAGGGCCAGGGTGACGCTGAAGCAGCAAAATATTATAAAATGCTTGAAGAAGACCCACAGCTTGCAATGTTTTTGCGAGATATGGAAACGCTTAAAAAAGTATTGGAGGAAAGAGCAACTATAGTAATAGGCACTGATTCGGCACCTTTTATCCACTTAAAACAAATGCCTTCTCTGAAACCAAATGAACCGAATAAACCATAAGGCCTGAAACACAAAAAATAACAGACTTGCAGAACATTATGGCAAAACAAAATAAAGAAAATGATAAAAATTTACCAGCAAAGCTGCCGCCAACTTTTACCGGCGAAGAGCTTGATGCCAGCGGCAAGTCCCTCTCCGATGCGCTTAGAATCAGCTTTGTTATCCTCAAAATCATAATGATTGTGTTGATAATCGCTTTTCTCGCATCGGGTTTCAAAACCGTCGGCTCTGATGAGCAGGCGCTTGTTTTGCGGTTTGGCAAGATTCACGGCGTCGGTGAAGAAAGAATGCTCGGTCCCGGTCCGCATTGGGTATTCCCATATCCGATAGACGAAATCATAAAAATACCCGTTGAGAGAATGGTGAACCTGCCGATAAACTCGTTCTGGTATTACCAGACAAAAGAAGAATTATTAGGAGAAGACCTCAAGAAAAGAAGCCGGCCCGGCGAGAAACTCGACCCTATAAAGGACGGCTACTGTATCACTCGCAGCGAAAAACAAAAAGACACTATCGCCGATTCCGACGGCAGCGACTACAACATTGTTCATTGTAAATGGCAGATAGCTTATAAGATTGATGACCCGGAACGATTCTTTAGAAATGTTTACGTCGAGGATGCAAAACCCGGCGAGGCCTACTTTGATGTCATAACACAAACTGTAAATCCGCTTCTGGGAAACCTGTTTGAGGAGTCAGTTGTAACCGCAATGGTCGATTACACCGTTGACGAGGCAATCAAAAGCCAGGACAGGATCCCCAAGCACGTCGCAAAATTGCTTCAGGAAAAGCTCGATAGAATAGAAAGCGGAATAAAAATTGTCTCAGTATATCTAACCGACATAACCTGGCCGCGACAGGTCGATGAAGCATTCGCGGCCTCTATTAAGGCAAGTCAATCGAGCCAGAAAGCAATAAGCGAGGCAAGAACTTATGCCGGAAACACCCTTAACGAAGCTGCCGGACCGGTCGCTGAGAGGCTGTTTGCTGCCTTGCACGATAAAGATATGGGTGAAGAGGAAAAAGAACTGTTGTGGTCGCAGGTTGCAGGCAAGGCCGAAGAAAAACTTGCACAAGCCAGGGCCTACCGAACTAAAGTCGTTGAAATCGCCAGAGCAAACGCCGAATATTTGCAGCAGCTATTACCCGAATATCGCAAACGCCCGCAGCTTGTTATTCAGAAAATTTATCAGGATGCTATGGAATACATCTTTAACAACGTCGATGAAAAATTTGTTATACAGTCAACAAATGGAAAGATCTGGGTTCTTCTAAACAGAGACGCTGCACTAAAACCAAAATCTGATAAGGAGCAAGCGACACAGAAAAAATAAGGTTCGTGAAAAAATTAGCTCTGCGCGAACCATGAGATACGAAACTATGGCCCACGAGCATCTACATTTCAAAAATGAAATTGCTGTCGAGCATACTCACGGCAAACAAATCCGAATTAGCATAGCCCTGTTGGGAACGCTGGCAGGGGGGGTGCTGCTGATAAATAGCGGCATCGGAAAATTCTTTTATGGCAGCGGCAGTTTCAATACTGAGTTTCTCGCAATGGCCGCCGCAATCCTGCTCGGTGCCCCTATTGTCTTTCACGCTGTAAAAAGTCTTGTAAAAAAACAAATGCATATGGATGAGCTGGTCGCTCTGGCCATAATCGCTGCCTTTGCAACACAAAAATATGCTACAGCAGGTATCGTTGCATTTTTTATGCTCTTAAGCGAGCTTATTGAGTCACGCACCGCCCTCGGCGCCCGCGCCTCAATCGAATCGCTGATAAAACTCACTCCCACAAAGGCTAACATCCTCGACAAAACCGGCAGCGAAGAAGAGGTTGATGTCAGCAGCTTAAAAGCCGGCGACCGCATCCGTGTCCGACCGGGTGACAACATACCAGCCGATGGTGAAGTCATTAAAGGCCGAAGCTCCGTCAATGAGGCAACGATAACGGGCGAATCTCTACCCGTTGATAAGGTGCCCGGGATGCAGGTCTTTGCCGGCACCAGTAACCTTACCGGCGTGCTGGATTTCACTGTTACCAAAGCCGGTAAAGACACAACTCTCGGCACTGTCCAGTCGCTGATTATACAGGCTGAGCAGACCAAAATCCCCATTATGCGAATAATCGACCGCTACGTTAAATGGTACACGCCAACGATTTTGATGATTGCTGCCATAGTTTTGTTCTTCACCCGCGACATCGATAGGGCAATTACAATACTTGTTGTCTCCTGCCCTTGTGCTCTGATTCTTGCCACACCAACGGCAATGGTCGCTGCAATTTCAGCCTCTGCCCGTCTCGGCATCCTGATAAAAAATGTCGCTGACCTTGAAATCGCCGGCAAAATTACTGCAATGGTATTCGACAAAACCGGCACAGTAACAACAGGCCGCCTCTATGTAACGAAACTGACACCCGCTGAGCATGTCTTACCTGCTGAATTATTGGCCGCCGCCGCTGCCGCCGAGCAGATGAGTAAGCACCCGGCTGCGAGAGCGCTTCAGGAAGTCGCTAAAGAAGCAAATCTTTCTTTGCCGGCAACCGAGGACTTTCAGGAAACGCCGGGTAAAGGCGTAACCGCCGTGATTGATTCAGCGATTGTTATCGTAGGCAGGGACACCTTCCTCGAAGAAAATAATGTGAATATAATCGATGTCTCTGTCCCCAGTCTCCATGAAGAGCAGGGATTCAGCACCCTTTATGTGGCAAAAAATTCAAAGTGTCTGGGCTGGATTGGCATGCAGGACAAGACCAGACCTGAAGCACAGCAAGCCGTCAGCGAATTGCTCGATATCGGAGTAAAGAGGATAACTATGCTTACAGGCGACCGCAGCGAGGTTGCCAGCCGTGTCGCCGCTGAATTAGGCTGCACCGATTTTAAGGCGCAGTGTCTGCCTCAGGACAAATTGGCAATCGTAGAGCAGATTAGAAACAGCGGACACACCGTTGTCGTTGTTGGCGATGGCATCAATGATGCGCCGGCTTTAGCAGCAGGCGACCTCGGCATCGCTATGGGCGCCGCAGGCAGTGACGTTGCTATAAACTCTGCTTCTATTGCGCTTATGAGTAACGATTTGAGACGATTGCCTTTTCTTGTCAGGCTTTCTCGCAAAACAAGGAGAGTTATCAATCAAAATCTCGGCTTCGGAGTAGCGTTTATTATCCTTGGTGATATCGCTGCGGCCGCAGCCTGGCTGCCGGCAGTTTATGCCGCAGTCCTGCATTTTGTCGGCTCATTGATTGTGGTTTTTAACAGTGCTCGACTTGTCCGCTATGGCGAAGAGCTCGACCACGAACCAATAAGAATGTAAATATCAAACTCTTAATCGTCAGTTTTAATTTTATATGGATTATGCTGTTGAAACAATACACCTGACCAAGATTTTCTCTGACTGGTGGGGCAGAGCCAAGGTCTATGCTGTCGATGACCTGGACCTGCAGGTTCGTTACAATGAAGTCTTTGGCCTCTTAGGCCCCAACGGCTCAGGCAAAACAACCACCCTGAAACTATTGCTTGGTCTGCTTCATCCCACAAAAGGTAAGTCCCTGGTTTTGGGTGGCGATGGTGCAGACACAAAAATAAACGCCAGAATCGGTTTTCTGCCTGAAGAATCCTACCTCTACAGATATTTGAACGCTCGCGAGACGCTGGATTTTTACGCCAGATTATTTGGCCTGCCCGCTGAAGTGCGGAGAATGCGAATAGAGTCCCTGCTTGACATGGTCGGCCTGACAGCCGTCGCAAACAGGCCCGTAGGGACATACTCAAAAGGTATGGCACGCCGTATCGGCCTCGCACAAGCCCTCATAAACGACCCGGACCTCCTCATTCTCGATGAGCCGACAACCGGCCTCGACCCCATCGGAACAAGGCAGATAAAGGATTTAATCCTCAAACTCGCACAGCGAGGCAAAACAATTCTGCTCTGCAGCCACCTGCTTGCCGACGTCGAAGACGTCTGTGACAGGATTGCAATACTCTATGGCGGCAAAATCCAGGCACAGGGCCAGGTCAAAGACCTACTGCAGCAAACCGATAAAAGGCAGATTATCACCGATGCAATTAGTGATTCTACTGTTGAGAAAATAAAGCAGATAGTTCAGGCTGAGCACGCTGACTGCGTCATAACTTCTCCTATGGATAGGCTCGAAACATTTTTTATCAAAACGGTTGTAGCAGCCCAGGAGCAGGCTTTACCCACAAGTGGTGCGGTCAGCACAACAAGGCTTGGCGAATTTCTGACCGGCCAGCTTACTAAAGAAAGCATCATCGATAAGCTCGTCTCGGCGCCAATCTCGCAACAGACCACATCAGAACCCACGAAGACTCAGCAAGTCATCCCTGCTGAAACCATTGAACCTAAACCCGATGAGCAACTGCTAAGTAAACTGACCGCGCCTGTTGAATCTTCTTCTATTGATACAACCATTGCAGATAAAAAAATAACGACAGAGCCGGTTGAACATAAGCCTGCCGAGCAAGAAATCAAAAAGAGTATTTTAGACCAGCTTGCCGCTCCCACATTAGCTCAGGAAAAGAGCGGAGAGCAAACAGGTAAATCTCAGGCAGGAGAGAAAAACGATGTATAGTATTTGGGCTGTCGCAACAAATACTATTAAGCAGGCAATTCGGCTGAAAATCGCCGCTATCTTTATCGTCCTGCTGATTGTTTTGCTTCCGATTATGGGTTTTACAGCAACAGGCGACGGCACCATCAAAGGCAAGCTGCAGACCTTTGTAAGCTACGGCCTTTCGCTCGCCACTCTTTTGCTCTGTTTGCTGACGATAATCACCTCAGTTTTTTCAGTAACAAGTGACATCCAGCAAAAGCAAATATATACGGTTCTTACTAAACCCATTCGCCGATTTCAGCTTCTTCTGGGTAAATTGATTGGCGTAATCTTATTGGATATTATGCTGCTTACCTTGTTCGCTGCCATAATATACACAATCACTATTTATATGCCGAGGTTCTCCAGGGTAACCGACGATGAGCTTACTCGCCTCAACAACGAATTTTTCACCGCACGTGCCAGCCTGACTCCGGCTGAACCGGATGTCTCTCAGGAGGTCCTCGACACCTATAAACAGCTCGAAAAGGGCGGCCTGTTGGGCGAGCTATTTCTGAATCTCTCGCGCGATGAAATCATCACGCAGCTCACAAGCCAGAAAAAACTCGAAAAACGAGCTGCTGCAGTCGGGCAGGAACTCCTCTGGGAGTTCCATAATGTCAGACCTGCTGACCAAAACGAAAACTTGTTTATAAGATTCAAATACGATGTCTCTGTAAATCCTCCCGACTTACAGGTTTACAGCCAATGGCTCGCAGGCGACTATCGGCAGGTCAAATACGGCACCAAAATCGAAACGCCAATATATTCTTTCGAACGCAAAGATGTTATCCGCACATCTCGCGAGATACAAATTCCAGCCGACGCCGTCGCGCAGGATGGCTACCTCGCCATTGGATTTATCAACGTCCCTCTGAACGATACCGTCGTAATCTTCCCGCTTGAGGATGGTCTTGAGGTGCTGTATAAAGCCGATACCTTCACCGCAAATTTTGTGCGGGCCAATCTCTTAATCCTGGCTCGTTTGATTTTCCTCGCCTCCTTGGGCATACTCGCCTCGACCTTCCTGTCGTTTCCGGTGGCAATATTGCTTTGCCTGGTGTTCTTTTTTACCGCCAGTTTCAGCGGTTTTGTCCTCGAATCTTTTGACTTTCTAAGCGAGGGTTTAAGCGGCGTATATTCTTATACTCTTAAACCTATTATTGGATTTTTGCCTCAGTTTGATAAGTTCAGCCCGACCAAATTCCTGATACCCGGCCGGTTATTGAGCTGGTCAACGATAGCTCAAGTCGCCGCTCCTATGGCTTGTATTAAAGCGCCTTTACTATTGCTTCTAGGTCTCTTAATCTTCAGCTATCGTGAAATTGCAAAAGTCATTGTTTAATCTCACTCAAATTGTTTTTTTTATGCGTCTGCGTGACCTGACAATCTGGCTTGTTTGTATCACTATTTCGGCTGTCCTGCTTATTACCGCCGGTATGCGCCTCGATTATATAAATTCTCAGCGGCTAAAAATGAAGCTGATAAGCAATGAGCCGCTCCAGAATGCACCGCCTTCACTGGCATTTGCAACTGTTGCGATGGGCGCCTTCCGCGGCCTGGTCGTAGATGCGTTATGGATACGTGCTGATAAACTAAAAGAGCAGGGCCAATTCTTCGACGCAAAACAGCTCGCAGAGTGGATAACCACTTTACAGCCTCGCTTCGCATCCGTCTGGGAGTTCCAGGCATGGAATATGGCTTACAACATCTCCGTCGCCATACCGGCCACGCAGCCGGAGCAACGCTGGCGATGGGTAAAAAATGGCTATGAGCTGCTTCGGGACCAGGGCATCCCCCTCAACCCCAAAAACATCCTGCTTTATCGCGAGCTGGGCAGAATTTTTCAGCACAAAATTGGTGGTGTTACCGACGATGCGCACAATTATTATAAGCTTCAACTGGCACTGGCTATGGAGCCGCTGCTCGGCCCCGCTGATAACCAGTATTTTGATGCCCTTGCCCAGGCTCCCAAAGAATGGAACCAGCTTGCAGAAGACCCTAATTTCAAACAGCTAATCGTTGCTCTCGAATCCGCTGACAAAACGTTCTCCGTCTCTAAACATCAGGAGTTTGTAAGCAGCTATTTATCGCTGCGTCGAAATGCCGCCAGGTTCGCTCCTGCCGCCGCTACAGTAATAGATAACTTTCGTGGCACCGAGGCTCTAAACAAATTCGATATTTTCGCCAGGGCCTACCAGTTGCGTAAAGTTTGGAAACTTGACCCCGTCTTGATGCGCCGGATAAACAAAATTTATGGTCCCGTTGACTGGACAGAACCAAACTCGAATCTTCCTCTGGATTGGCGGCATCCCGACAGCCACGCAATTTACTGGGCAGTCAAGGGCCTGCAAATGGGAGCGGCAGAAGACCCCAATCAAGATATTGACACTGCCGAAACAAACACAGACCGCATCGTAGGTCACAGCCTCCAAAATCTCTTCCGCAACGGCAAAATATTTATCTATGATGCACCTGTTGAGCTGCCCTCAGAAGAACCATCAAAACCGCCGCAAACAAAAATAGCTAAAGAAATATTTCTCCGACCGGATTTGAGGATGTTTGTGCCATACAACAAGGCCGTGCTTACGATTCTCGAAAAATACAACAACCCCGCAAATAAACAAACCTATGAATCCCTCCAGAACGGCCACCGCAATATGCTCAAAAATGCCGTTCTCTTGTTCTACCAGGCCGGTCACAAACAACAAGCTCAAAAAATCTATGACGAGCTGAGACAACTCTATCCCTTCGAGGAGTTTAAGGTCCCGCTGGTAGAGTTTGCGAGGAAGCGATTTCTCGAAGAGCTCGACACCATCGGCATATTTGACGCAAAAGAGCAAATTTTGGGCCTGCTTGTGGAATGCTACTTTCTATATGCAATTCGCGATGACGATGAGTCGTTCGGCAGAGAAAAACTGGCACAGGAAATTTACGACTATTACCGCTCCAAATACTCAGATGAAACCAGGATTGACCTGCCTGATTTTAAGCTGTTAAGATACCTTGCGCTTTTCGATTTTCTTAACGACCAGCAGTATCCGCCTTACTTGAGAGCCGGCTTGCTCAACCGCATAAAAATCGAAAGGCCTGAAATTTTCGAACAATTACGTCAGCAGGAAGAGACTTTTATGAGGCAATCCCAGCAATCACAGTAATCCACTAGCAAAATTCTTTTATGCGCGACATAATATTCCAGCAGCTTACTGATTCGCAAAGAAAAGCCGTTTTTCACGTTGAAGGCCCGCTGCTTGTCATTGCCGGCCCGGGCAGCGGCAAAACCCGCGTTATAACATACCGAATTGCAGCCCTTATTGATTCGGGTGTCCCTCCCTCCAACATCTGCGCAATAACCTTCACTAATAAAGCTGCTGACGAAATGCGCCAAAGAGCCATCGCTCTCGGCGCCTCTGCCGGTGCACACATCAGCACCTTTCATTCTTTGTGCGTCAGAATCCTGCGCAACTATGCTGATAGGGCGGGCATAAACCCTAACTTCAGCATTTACGATGAGTCGGACCAGACAAGCTCCATCAAACAGGCCATCAAAGACAGCGACCTTAACACCACAGATTTCCCGCCCGCTCGAATGCTTGAGGCAATCTCCACCCTCAAAAATAAATTAGTCGATGTTGAATTTTTCCAGACGAATGCAGAAGATTTCTTCTCCAAAACACTTGCCAGAATATATGCTTCTTATCAAAGCATATTAAATGAGCACAATGCCCTGGACTTCGATGATTTATTGATGAAAGCCGCATTTCTGCTCCGTGACTTTCCTGACGTCTGTCGGCAGCTTGGAGAACGCTTTAAGTTTCTGCTGATAGATGAATATCAGGACACCAACCACGCCCAGTATGTAATTGCCAAAGCCCTCGTTTCGCACCACAACAATATCTGTGCCACCGGCGACCCCGACCAGTCCATATATCGCTGGCGGGGGGCCGACATCCGCAACATCCTGGACTTTGAAAATGATTGGCCCGATGCCGCTGTCGTCAAACTTGAGGAAAACTTCCGCAGCACTCCTAATATCCTCCAGTGGGCAGACAAGCTGATTTCATTCAACCGAAAACGCAAAGAAAAAAAACTTATCCCAACAAAACAATCCGGCAAGGACGTCGTAGTGAATGTCTGTGAAGACGAAACAAAAGAAGCCCAGGCCGTTGTCTATCAGATAAAACAGTTAGTCGAGCAAGGCTCTTCTCTAAAAGACATCGCTGTGTTCTATCGCGTTAATGCTATGAGTAGAATCCTCGAAGAATCCTTTATCCGCAATCGGACACCATACCAGGTTATTCGCGGCGTAGAATTCTACGGCAGAAAAGAAATCCGCGATATGCTGGCTTACCTTAAAGTTCTTGCTAATCCCAGCAACGAAATTGCACTGCTTCGCATCATCAATACGCCGGCCCGCGGGATAGGAAAAACAACAATTGATAAAATCAAAACCTTTGCTTCTCAAAATCAAATCAGCCTCTTCGAGGCCATAAAAAAAGCCGAGCACATCGAGTCTCTCGCCAAAACTACCAAAGACAAGCTCGCTGCCTTTGTCAAGATGTTCGGGAAATTTAGTAAGCGCATTGCCGGCAAGGTCGCACCTCTCGCAGAATTTATCTTCACCGAATCAGGATTGGCCGAATCTCTCCAGGCAGCCAGCTCACAGGGACAGGATGAATATGAAAACGTTAAAGAGCTTATAAGCGCCGCCGCCTATTACGACCAGGAAACTGAACAGCCCTCTCTTACGGATTATCTTCAGCAGATTTCGCTCTTTAGTGACGTTGATGGCTATGACGCCTCCAGCGACCGTGTCGCCCTGATGACCCTGCACGCTGCAAAAGGCCTCGAATTTGAAAATGTCTTTATCATCGGTGTCGAAGATGGTCTGTTGCCCCACGCAAGAAGCGGCGCTTACGAAAATGATGACGACCTCGAAGAGGAACGCAGATTATTTTTTGTCGGCATAACTCGCGCCAAATCAGGCCTACATATAAGCTACGCAAAATACCGGACACTCCGTGGCCAGATGCTCCATACAATACCGTCACAGTTTCTCTTTGAACTCGGCATCGACTTTGCCGAAACTGCCGCAGAAAGTCAGTCTCAACCTGCCGAAACCGATGAATTTGGCACAGCTATTCAACATTTTACCGGTGGCCAGAAGGTTCGCCATAAACTCTTTGGTCTCGGCCAAGTCAAAGAGTTTATTGATATGGGCGAAAATAGCGTCGTTATAGTGAAATTTAATTCTGGCCAGATAAAATCACTTATGGTAAAATACGCAAATCTTAAAATTGTATAAGTTTTATCTGTCTTCGGCTCTTTGACAAGGAGCTGCGAACTATGAACTTTTAATTATCTCAATCGTTATTTGAATGTTCACAAAACTCTGAAAAAGGAGGTCAAAATGACAGAGCAAATCAATCGAAGAGAATTACTACAAGTGGCGGCTGCAGGAGGCGCCCTGTATGTCGGCGGGTCAAGTCTCTTGGCGTTCGGCGCAGAACCTGGAAAATCAAAACTCATCAGCCCCGGCTGCAGAAGAACAAAAGTCAAAGTTGCCAGATTATATATGGCGATTCCTGACAACCCTCACTGGCCCAAACCGAGCTTAAACATAAAGGACGAGCTTAAAGTCTATGACTCAGAGTTCGCTAAAATGAAAGACGAATTGTCCGACGTGGAGTTTGCCGTCGATGAGCTAATCTCCTCGCCCGACCAGGTCGGCAAAATCAAAGATGCCCTGCAAAATGTTGATGGCATCCTCGCCATTCATCTGACCATCGGCATAGGCGCAATTCTAAATGAAATCCTCAGCGTAGGTAAGCCCACCGTTGTTTTCGCTATTCCCTATTCCGGCCACGAGTGGGCCGGATATGGTGCTATAATGAAACAGCCTCTCGGCGCCAAAACTGAGTGCATTCTTTCCAGTGACTACAAGCAGCTTGCGTTTGCTATAAAACCTTTCCGCGCAATCCATCACCTAAAGGAAGCCAAGATTCTCAACGTTACAACGCGGGACGTTTCCAGGTATGCCGAAGCCATGAAAAATAAATTCGGCACAGAAATGAAGCAAATCCCGCTTGAGCGAGTAGTCGAGCTTTACAACGCCGTCAGCGACAAAGATGCACAGGCGGAAACCGACCGCTGGGTCAAGGGCGCAGAAAAAGTTATCGAACCCTCGATGGAAAACATATTCAAGTCCTGCAAACAAGCTCTGGCCTTTGAAAGATTGCTCGATGAAGAGGATGCAACGGTTCTGACGGTCGATTGTTATGGCACAATGTGGGATAGGACCATTAAACTTCCCGCCTATCCGTGCGTGGGCTTTACAAGATTAAATGATATGGGCTACGGCGGCATCTGCGAGTCAGACCTGCAATCTGCAATGACGCACATAATGTTCCAGGGCCTATCAGGAAGACCCAGCTTTATCAGCGACCCAACTGTCGATGAGTCTAAAAACAGCATCATTTTGGCCCACTGCCTCGGGTCAACAAAAATGGATGGCCCTGATAAACCCGCCTGCCCCTACAAGCTGCGAAATGTAATGGAACGCCAGGAAGGAGTCGTCCCACAGGCGCAAATGCGAGTCGGCCAGAAAGTTACCCAGGGCATTTTGCTCGGCACAGATTTTCTGCCGTATTTCACCGGTGAGATTATCGAGACCCCAGTGTCACTCGAGGATGATAGAGGCTGCCGGACCAAAATTAATGTCAGAGTCGATGGCGATGTTCGCAAACTCTGGAAAAACTGGGCCAACGGCCTGCACCGCCAGACCTGCTATGGCGACATCACAAAAGAGCTTGGCTTCTTCTGCCGATTCAAAGAAATCAAAATGGTCGATGAAGCCGCATAAAAAGCCGTTCAATCTAAAACCGAAAGGCACAGCCAATCTTCGGTTGTGCCTTTTTTATTTTTGCATCTTGAGTAAAAGCAGATATTTCAGTAAAATGCCGGCAATATAAATAACTGTAAAACTTTTATGAAAGGGGAACCTTATGAATCCCGTTAGAAATTCTAAAATAGGGAGTAATATGATAAATCCTGTTAGAAATTCTACAATCACAGAACATTCTACAAAAAGGAACATTTCTAACGGGATGAATCGCCGTGATTTTCTAAAAACCGCTGGCTCAGCCGCAATGATACTACGGCCGTCTCTGCTCTTTGCGCAAGAGCAAAAAAACAACGAAACAAAATCTCCTGACGAGATTCTCAGTCAGCTCGATGCCCGAATCGAAAAATACCGCAAAGGCAAAACCGACTTAACTCTCCTCGACCCGGATGGCAAACCGCTCAGCACCGGAGTATCTGTTAAAATCCAGCAGAAGCGACACAAATTTTTGTTCGGATGTAATATCTTCAAGCTCAGCCGGTGCAGAACGCCTGAAAACAATGCTGATTACGAAAAGCATTTTGCAGCGCTGCTAAATTACGCGACTTTGCCTTTTTACTGGTGGAACTACGAACGCGAAAAAGGAAAGCCCGATGATGCCCGCTCTTATGAAATCGTTCGCTGGTGCAAGGCCAACAATGTAACAACCAAAGGTCACCCGCTCGCCTGGAATTGGGCCGAGCAGGATTGGCTGCCGAATGAACCGGAAGCTGCTATGCAGGCCCAGTTTGACCGCATTGAGCACTGCGCCCGGCAATTCAAGGGTGACGTTGACATCTGGGATGTTGTCAATGAAGCCACCCATTACGACCGGCCGGAATGTCTGCAAAGAGCGCCTAAACTAAGCGAGGCAATCCGAAGAATGGGTATCGGAGCTTATGTCCGCGGCGCTTTTAACGCTGCACGGAAGGGCAGCTCACAGGCCACGCTTATCATAAATGACTATCGCACCGACCCTGCCTTTGAAGAAAAAGTCCTTTCGCAGCTGGTTGACGAGAATAAAAAACCGCTTTATGACGTCATCGGCATCCAGTCCCATATGCACGGCGGCTACTGGGGTGCTGCTCGAACCTGGGAAGTCTGCGATTATTTTGCAAAATTTGGAAAGCCGCTGCATTTTACCGAAACAACTCTCATCTCCGGCCCACGCACCCAGCAGGGCTGGCTAACTACACCGGAAGGGGAGGAGCGTCAGGCCAAACAGGTAACTGAATTCTATAGCATACTTTTTTCACATCCCGCTGTTCAGGCTATCACCTGGTGGGACTTCACCGACCAGGGCGCCTGGCAGGGGGCCCCGGCAGGCTTTGTTCGGGCGGATATGACACTAAAACCTGCCTACGAACAATTACTGAAGCTCGTTAAAGGCAAATGGTGGACGAAAGTCGAAACAACCGTTGCGCAGCCAGGCAAAGTGAACTTTCACGGATTCTTCGGTCAATACGAAGTTATTACAAATATCGGTGGCCGCCAATTAACCGGCACCTTCTTGTTTGACGAAAGCAAAAAAGAAACGATACAGGTTCGATTAAGCTGATTCGAATACATTAAAGGAGCTTAAGAATGCCTCGACCGCAAATCAAACTTTACTATAAAAACGTAATGGCAGAAGTTATAGGCGATGAGCACGGCATCACAACAGACCAGCTTAAAGCCCTCGCAAAAAAAATCAAGCCCATAATTGCAACGCTAAACGAAAAGAAAAAGAAAGGCAAGAAATACATATACAAAATCCCCTATAGAAATCTTCCTTTTGACAAAAAAATTTCCGAAGATGTCAAAGACCGAGTCGATAAAGTAAAAGAGGGCTGCGAAAATCTTGTTGTGCTCGGCATCGGCGGTTCAGCACTCGGCAATATCGCCCTGCAAACCGCACTCAATCCTTATATGTCCAACCTCGATGATAAAAGAAGGCACGGCCCTCGCCTCTTTGTCTTCGACAATATTGACCCAGCCCAGTTTGGCTCATTTCTTGATTGGGTCGGTAACAAGCTCGATAGGACCATTTTCAATATCATAAGCAAGTCCGGCGAAACCGTAGAAACAGCGGCCCAGCTTCTAATTATTCAAAAGCTCCTGCTCGATAAGCTTGGCCGCAAGGGTCTGCGAAACCAAGTCATTGCAACAACAGACCCCGAAGAAGGCACTCTGCACAAGATTGCCAAAGAATTAAAGCTAAAAAGTCTTGAGGTGCCCGATGGTGTCGGCGGACGTTTTAGTGTCCTCAGTGCGGTCGGTCTATTCAGCGCCGCTATGTGCGGAATTGATATCGATTCACTCCTGGCCGGCGCCCGCGATATGGACAGAAGAGTTAGGCGTAAAGGTCTTGATGATAATCCAGCAGCAATCATCGCAGCGACAAACTGGCACTTCTATAATCGCGGCAAAAAAATCTCCGTAATGATGCCATATAGCTATCACTTAAAAGACCTGTCCGATTGGTATCGCCAACTGTGGGCAGAAAGTCTCGGCAAAAAACAAGATTTAGACGGCTACGACGTCCAAATCGGCCCGACTCCCATCAAGGCCCTCGGCGCCACCGACCAGCACAGCCAGATACAATTGTATCGCGAAGGTTCTAACGATAAATTGTTCACCTTCCTGCAGGTTTTTAACTTCGGCAGAAACTGTAGCATTGGCCCGGCTCCTGATTGTGCTCCAGAACTGAAATATCTGGCTGGTAAAAACCTCAGAACTCTGCTAAATAGTGAAAAGGAGGCTACCGAATATGCCCTTCTTCAGAGCCGGCGTCCTTGTCTTACTATTACCTTTCCCCATGTTAATGCTTATACCGTTGGCCAATTCATTTATCTGTATGAGGTAGCGACATCTATCACTGGCGCTCTATTCAACATCAACCCTTACGACCAGCCTGCTGTCGAGCTTGGCAAACAGGCTGCCTTCGCACTTATGGGTAAGCCCGGCTATTGCAAGCTCGTAAATTATAAATATAAAGATTTTGCAAGAAAAATTTGTTCTGCAACCAAAGTTGACACTGCTTATCTGGTCTGATATTTTTTAAAAGAGAAATTTCGATGACTAAAGGATTTGGCCAATGAACTATGCGGTAATAATGGCAGGGGGGAGCGGGAAAAGATTATGGCCCCTCAGCCGAAAAAAACGCCCCAAACAAATCCTAAGACTCCTTAATGGTGAAACGCTTTTACGTCGCTGCTTTGAGCGCCTCCTGCCCATATTTGACATAAGGAACATAATCGTCCTCACAAATGCTAACTATGTTGACCTCGTCCGCGAGGACCTGCCCGAATTGCCTTTTGATAACGTCATTGGTGAGCCGGCCGTGCGAGACACCGCCAGCGCCATTGGCCTGGCCGCAAGCATCCTGACCAAATCCGACGCCGATGCAACCACCGCCATTGTCACAGCAGACCAGATAATTGAACCGCCTGAGGTGCTGCAGCAGGCCATTAAGGACGCTCTGACCTTTGTAAACAACAATCTTGATAATATGATTACATTCGGCATCAAGCCGACCTTTGCCAGCACTCTCCTTGGTTACATAAAATGCGGTGCCGCCCGTGCCTATCCCGGCTGCGAAAATAAAATCTGCCCGGTCACCATATTTAGAGAGAAACCGGATGAAAAAACCGCAAAAGAATATCTTGACAGCGGCCAATACTTGTGGAATTCCGGTATGTTTGTCTGGAAGGCTAAGACAATCTTAGCCAATCTAAATAAATACCTTCCTGAAGCCATCGAACCTCTTAGCAGAATCAAAGCCGACTGGGATAGTCCCTCTCAACAGCAAACTCTTCAGGAGTGGTTTCCAAAACTACCTCAAATCAGCATTGACTTTGCCGTTATGAATAAAAAAAGCAGCGGCATCTATGCAATAAAATTAGACTGTCGCTGGCTCGATATGGGTTCTTTCGCTGCACTGGCTGACATTATCAATTCCGACAAGGACCACAACATCGTCGTGGCAAGTGTAAGTGAGCTGCTCGACTGCAAAAACAGCATCATAGTTACCGAGGATAAAGGGCATCTTATTGCCGCAGTCGGCCTGGAGAATATGGTCGTCGCTCACAGCCCCGATGCCACACTTGTTTGCCCTGTTGATAAGACCGACAAATTGAAGGACCTGCTTGAATTGATAAAACAGCACGCCGGCGAAAAATTCCTCTAATAAAACGATAAAAAATTTGCGAGGAGACAACAAATGCGATACTTGGCAATAGATTATGGCACTAAACGCACAGGCATGGCAATTTGTGACGCCGCTGAAACCATCGTTTCGCCTCTTGCTGTCCTCGAGGGCCAGAAAGAGCTCGTAAAAAAGATTACAGAAATCGTCAAGACCGAAGGTGTCGAAGCCATTGTCATCGGCTTACCTTTGAATATGGATGACTCCGAAGGCACACAGGCCAAACTTGTTATCAAATTCGCCGACCAATTAAAACAGCATCTCAATACTTGTCTGGCGACAGTCAAGATTCCCATACACTTCCAGGATGAACGCCTTAGCAGCTTCAGCGCCGAGGACAAATTGGCTTCCGTTGATTTCACAAGGGGCAAAAAAAAGAAGCGCCTCGATGCCATCGCCGCCGCCGAAATCTTAGAGGCCTTCCTCGAACAAAAAAAATAGTAATCTCTTTGTCCTTATCGGCACTTGAAAATGTTAAATTGGACAGCGAATTCACTACAGAAATCATTATTATCACTCAACAAACCTTCCCATCCCAATTCCCATCCCAATTCCCATCCCAAATTTTCTCAAATATTTTCTTGACAGATGGACTTTCAGCCATATAATTGCTCTCACTTTTTGTGATAGTTTAAGGAAAGAAGGCTGGAGGCAATGTGCAATTTGATTGGCTAAATCTATTAAATTAGAAGCAATAGATACAGTGCGCACCGGCAAAATAATAACCGTTCCCTACTGATGCAGGGACAATTCTGAAAGGGTAGAACAATGAAAACTCCAAAAATCTTAACAATTCTGGTTATGTTCTTAGGGATGGTGGTCTTTATGGCCACTGTCGCCCAGGCAGAGCCAGTGGGCAGCGCCTTTACCTATCAGGGCAGGCTGATGGATGGCAATAGTCCGGCAAATGGTTTCTATGACCTTCAGTTCAAGCTCTATGACAGCCCATCCGATGGAAATCAACTGGCAA
>Ga0315279_10001862_pt1 | contig 33558 bp, 38 predicted proteins | sample YL17G06_20_MG_FD_203694 | JGI IMG/M metagenome (GOLD analysis project Ga0315279, IMG submission 203694) | Sediment microbial communities from Yellowstone Lake, YNP, Wyoming, USA - YL17G06_20 | ecosystem: Environmental > Aquatic > Freshwater > Lake > Sediment | place: USA: Wyoming | collected...
GAGCATACCCGGGGTGGTATGTAAGGAGCGAGCAACAAAGCCAGCGGGCCTGCGGGCCGCAGCCCGGAGGGGCGCGGCGGCGGGCGGGCATCTGCTTCGTTGCCGCTCCTCGACGATGCACGCCGACATCGCCTGCGTCGCGGCGCCTCGCATCTGCCCGACCGGCGCTCGCGCCAAAGTGCAAACGTTATTCATTGACAGACCCTAAGCCGGTGTAGAATCGACCTCTGATTTTGAGCCTTCGTGAGGCCCGGAGCGCGAGGCTGCATGGGATAGCCACTTCGCGGCCTAAAGCAATTCTGATAAACGCACCAAACGTTTACTCCCGCTCCATGAACTTGGCCGTCGCACGAGCAACAACCTTGCAGTTCTGAGCAATTTCCGCCTCCATGAGATGAAGAGGAGGGGAGGAGTCCTTGATCCATGCCTTCACAAGTGCTGCTCGACCCGTGACTACCGGCTGGATGAATTGAACATTCAACTCGGCGGTGAGGGCAGATCTCCCTTGCGCGAAGAGACAGTTGGCCATCGCGGAATCCATGAGTGAGGAAATCACGCCCCCATGGATAAATCCCGCATATCCCTGAAACATAGGGTCGCAGGAAAACCATGCCGCCACGCAACCATCAGCACACACCCGGAAGGTCAAACGCAGGCCCGCCTGGTTGGCTGAACCGCAGATGTAGCAATTCGGGTGTTCTTGATTTTGGATCAACTTCAGGCGCTCTTGGGACCGCTCAGTAGTCACAGCTGTTCTCCTCGACACACAATTTGCCTTCGAGGTAAGCTAAGGCGAGGTGTTCAGGAGTTTCCGGAGATGCTCCTACGACCACCGCCAGGCGAGAGACGCTTTTCAATAATCGTTACCTTCACTCCTTCCCGTGCAAGATAGAATCCGGCCGTCATCCCCGCCGGTCCGGCTCCGATTATGATCACTTCGCTCATAATTCTGTCGATGAGCTTTTGATGATACGCGTCGAAGATAGCTCTGCTGATCTGCGTTTCTTCCAGGTCGGACAATTTCATCACCTCACTGCAGCAATATCATAGCCAAGTTGTTTATTGACTCATGGGACAATGCACCAGCGGCTGCTTGGTCTCGATTTGCTAATGTTGTGGCCCAACGCTGAGTCGATCTTGGACATCAGCCAGATAAGAAGTTCAAGACAGCCGATCCGCCCCTGTTGACGAACAGTCGGTTCCCGTTCTTGAAAACATTGCCTACATTCGGCCCACATTGTCGCCCAAGCGGCTCTGGGCAATCCCTTCATCCTGTTGTTCATCTGATCAAAATGAATCTGAGGAAGCCACCAACAACGAATGCTATCAGAAGCATGATCGCTGCGGCCTTCAGCATATCCTTTACGCCCAGGTCCTTAAGCAGTACCGCAAACGTGGCTATGCAGGGGAAATAAAGGGCTAGAACCGTCACCGCAATGGTCAGTTGTGCGGGGGTGAGCGCCAAGGGAACGAGCATGCCGACAGCGAGGTCCTTGCGTAATAAGCCTGCCAGCAAAGCCGGCACGGCCTCGCCGGGCAGACCAAGCCAGTCTTTCATGAAGGGTGTCACATGTCGTGCCAGATGTTCGATGCATCCCAGAGCATTCAGAATGTTTACCACCAAGACCCCCAGCAAGAGGAACGGAACCGCCTCTGCCAGAAACCAACGGATGCGCATCCGCGTCTTCTTTGTGACTGCCAGGAGGCTTGGTCTTCGGTAGGGCGGAATGTCGAGAAAGATTTCCGGGCAATCGCCGCGTGAGGTCTTGTTGAGGGTGAGGCCCAGCAGCACGTAGACGACCGCCAGAGTCCCGAAGACAGGCACGATGTATCGTGCGCCGTAGGCTCCGAGAACCCCGAAAATCATGGCGGTTTGTCCCGCGCACGGAACAGCAACACTCACCAAAGTGGCGGAAATGAAACGCTGCTTCCGCGTTTCCAAGGTGCGTGCGGACAGCACACCCGGCACATTGCAGCCCAAGCCCAGCAACACGGGTATGATGCCGTACCCGTGCATCCCCAGTCTGTGAAAGAGATTGTCAGTCACTGTGGCCAGCCGGGGTAAATAGCCCGAATCTTCCAGAATCGCCAGCGCCAGATAGAATGCGATGACGTACGGGAAGACCATGCCTAAGGGTACAAAGAAACCAGTAGTTAGAAGGCCCATGGATTGAACGTAGTCTATCTTTCCCTCAATCAATCTACCCACCAGAACATCATGCAGAAATCCGGGGCCCAGCCAAGCGCTCAGGGCTGTGACGGGCACGCGGTACAAGGCGAACAAGGGTCCCATCCCATATGAAATGAGTCCCTCGCCGATGAATCGGACCACCCAGAAAAGCATGAAAAGGATGACCAACGCCGTCAGCACACCGCTGCCGGGTTTTACGGTGGCATCCGCCAACCGATCCCGGACGTTGTGATGCCGGTGGACCACCGTCTGGACTGCACGGACGATATGCCCGACTTCCGTCCATACCTGGTCCTCTCCGTCCTGCTTCCGACGGTCGGGAACCCGTGCCTCATCCAGGCGCTGAACAAGTTCTTTGATGCCTTCGCCCGAGATGGCGACCGTGGGAACAACAGGAACTTGCAGAAGACGTTCCAACTCGCGGACATCGATATTGATGCCCAGGTGTTGCGCCTCATCCCAAATGTTTAGCGCCACGATTACCGGCTTGCCCTTCTGCAGAAGTTCGAGGGTAAGAAAAAGGCAACGTTCGAGGCTCGTGGCATCAACCACGTTCACCACCCAATCCGCCTGCTCCACCATGTTTGTGGCGACTTGCTCCGCCTTATTGGTGGGCTCCAGGGAATAGGTTCCGGGTGCGTCAATGATCTCCGCATCTTCCCCATGCAGGCTTATCCAACCCTTCGAGTAGTCCACGGTCGTGCCGGGATAGTTCGAGGCAATAACATCCACGCCCGTCAGCCGGGAAAACAGAACACTCTTGCCGACATTGGGATCTCCCATGAGAACTATCTTCTTCATGGCGTTTGTACCACTGTGATTCGTTGAGCCATTCCCCGTCCTATGGTGACTTGTCTGCCATCCACCTCCACGACCAAAGGGCCAGCAAACGGGTGTTTTGCCACCATGCGAATGGCCTTGCCCTCCTTGAGACCAACGTTCCGCAACCGTCGCTGAAAAGCGCAACCACCTTCCAACGCGATGACGGTTGCCGTGTCTCCCTGTTTCAACAACACAAGTGGCCGTTCATTCATAGCGAGAAGCAGTCATTCGCGCGAGTCCCCCCTTTGATGCCGTGCTCTATCCATTCAGCCCGGCTATTTGAAGAGGCCGCACAAGATAGGCGACACCAGCTACTTCTTCCTGCCGCCGTAGACATGCGGCGCCTTGGCGGCAATCAGCACGTCCTGACAGTCGCCGGGCCGCAGAGCCGCAGTCCAACCATGCACGCTGAAACGCTCAACCAGATCCTGGAAGCGGTATGGGACATGTTCATGGATTCGCCCCTCATGCTGATGACATTCCTCCATGATCGAAAATCCACGGGCGTTGAAATCCGCCAGCACGATTTTCCCGGACAATCTCACGACACGAAAAATTTCGTCGAGAACGCGCGGAAGGTTTTGCATGTGATGCAGCGCGTTCACCGAAACTACGCTGTCAAATGAATGATCCTCCCACGGCAGGTTCGCCGCATCCGCGATCATGAAGCGGGCTCGTCCTGACGGTTTCGCATACGCCACGTTCAAGCGCGCGAGACGCTGCTCGGCGCGATCAACGTCAATGGTCGTCACCCGCGAGACATATGCCAGCAGAAGCGCCAGGAAACGCCCTTTGCCAGTACCGATTTCAAGAATCCGGCCGGGCAACGGCAGGGTTTTAGACAAGACAAACCGCAGATGTTGTTCCACATCGAAGCCGCAACGCCGATAGACGGCATTTCGCTCCACCAAGCGAGAATGATTTTCAAATACTTCTTTCCGCGAGATTCGCATCCGGGATTTCCATGAACTTGACCGCGGCTTATGCCACCACACGGTTATTTTGAACCAGCTCGGACTCCGTGTGTACAGGAGTAGGCATGAGGTCGTCACTCGCGCCCGCACGGTCGCGGTGCGGTTGGTCCGCGCATGGTTCAACGACATCGCGATGTCCTTCATGCCGGATGGCGCGCGATTGCCCGCACGATTCTCATGCGCGGAAATTATGCGGTTCCGATTGTCCACATATACGGTCCGGCTCTTGGATTTCGCGATTTCGTCTTCCGCCACCAGAATGGGGTGCCATCGCTGTCAAGGTGGCGCGATGTAGCTTTGCACTCAACACGGTGCATTGCATATCGAATATCCCTCCCCGGCATGCCGACCTTAAGGGCTTAACAGATAGTCGGCGATCGCACGGTACAGCGCACTGACGGCCAGAATAGCGCAGTGCCGATTTTTGTCGGGATTGGGTCAATCCCCAAGGATCGCCCTAGCCGTCGTGAAGGAACCGGACCAAAGACAGAGCTCATCTTTTCATCCAAAACCGCCTATAAATCACTAATCTGATACATTGGGCCATTTCAGTCCCTTTCAATTCACGACGATTTTTCCCGGCGGCGGCCCAGGCCAGATGTTTGCCGTCGGCTGCCGCAGCCAGGCATCATCTTCCCCTTTAGGTGCCCGCCCAGGAAGGCTGTAAGAACATCCTCTACCTGTCCACATGTGTGCGGGAAAACTCGGATGCCTGCCGCAGCCAGCGCCATCTCTTGCGCTCTTGAGAGCATGCCACAGATCAGAACGTCCGTCCCGAGTTGTCGCAGCGACCTTGCCCGTTCAATGGGTTCGCCGGCCGTTAGAAACGCCTCTTGGCGTCGCTCTTCCCGCCGGTCAAAAACATCAACCAGCAAAATATTTCCCGCGACATCGAACACAGGAGAGATTCTGCCCTGCCAGTGGGTAATCGCGATCTTCATGCCCTGTTCCTGAGGCACGAACTGTGCCATCCGGAAGGAGAGATCTTGCTCCTAATCGCCTGCCCGAAAAGGACTTGCCAGAACCAGCAAGACGCGTCCTTGCAAAATGCAAATAAATGCCTAGAATTGACATGCATAGTGCATGGTTACTTTCTGATTCAGATTTCGAGATGCAGAAGATGAGCGAAGCAAAGCTATCCCGGGGGCGAGAAGGGGTCATCCTCGATTCAATTAATGAAGGCGTGTTCACGGTCGACCTCGAATGGCGTGTCACAGCATTCAATCGAGCGGCTGAACGAATCACGCAGGTGAGCCGGCGGGAAGCACTGGGACAGCGATGCTGTGATGTTTTTCGAGCGAACATCTGTGAAAAGTCCTGTGCCTTAAGGCGCACGTTTACCAGCGGCAAGCCGGTCGTTAACGCCACCGCTCACATCGTCAACCGCGCAGGGGGGCAGGTGCCTATCCGTATCTCCACGGCGCTGCTGAAGGATGACAACAATCAAGTCATCGGCGGCGTGGAAACTTTTCAGGATCTCAGCCAAATCGAGGAACTTCGAAAGGAGCTCCAAGCAAGGTATACGTTCCAGGATATCGTTGCCCGGAGCGCGGCCATGACGAAGCTCTTCGAAATGTTGCCCACGATTGCAGAAAGCGCCAGCACAGTACTTATCGAGGGCCCCAGCGGGACAGGCAAGGAGCTGTTCGCGCGAGCTATCCACAGCCTATCCCCCCGAAGGAACAAGCCCTTCATCGCGGTTAGCTGTGCAGCACTGCCGGACACATTATTGGAAAGCGAGCTCTTCGGACACAAAGCGGGCGCCTTCACCGACGCCCGCCGCAACAAGCCGGGCCGTTTCGTACTTGCGAATGGCGGAACGATTTTCCTCGACGAGATCGGCGATGTTTCCCCTGCCATGCAATTGCGCCTCTTGCGTGTGCTTCAGGAGCGAGTTATCGAGCCACTGGGGTCGGTGGAACCCGTCAAGGTAGATGTCCGTGTAGTCGCAGCCACAAACAAGGGCCTGCGCGAGCTGGTGCGTGAGGGCACGTTCCGCGAGGATTTGTACTATCGCATTCATGTGATAAACCTGAAGTTGCCGAGCTTGAGCCACCGGCGAGAGGACATACCGCTGCTGGTGGACCATATGGTGGCGAAGTTCACCCGGCTTCAGGGAAAAAACATTGCCGGCGTCTCGGATGAGGTCATGGCGCGGCTCATGGAATATGATTACCCTGGAAACGTTCGGGAATTGGAGAACATTATCGAGCAGGCCTTCGTGCTCTGCCGGGGCGGGCTCATCGAGTTGCTCCATCTTCCGCCCGAACTTCGTCCCGCGGCTGCCCCAGAATCTGGCGGACCGGGTCCAATGTCCCTTGGAGCGATGGAGAAGCTCTTGATCGCTGAAACGCTTCGGCGGCATCACGGCAACAGAAAGAAAGCCTCAAGTCAGTTGGGCATCGACCCAGCCACACTCTATCGCAAAATCAGGGCTCTCGATATCGAGACCCCGAATCGTGACGGCCGGGGACGAAAACGATAAAGGAGGGCGAATGGCGTTACATGCGTGTCGTGACTGTGCAAAATCAGAACTGGACCGCGGTCGACGCATGTTTCTATCGACCGCTTGCTGTCTCGGGGCCGCCTTGACATTGGGGGGGCCTCACTCGCTAGCCCAGGGCAGAAAGGATGACTCCACAGACGCGTTACTCAAGACGGAGGCTCGAATTGCCCTGGCGTTGATGCGCTTTCGCGAGGGTTTCCACTGCTCCCAGTCTGTCCTTGAGGCTTATGCTGCAGACTTCGGACTGGAGGCTGAACTGGCACGGCGAATGGCTGCCGCCCTTGCCGGGGGTTCCACCGTGGGCGGCGAATGCGGTGTCGTAGGAAGTGGCTACCTGGTCCTTGGCTTGAAGTATGCCGGATTCCGGCCAGCCCATGGAGACGTGGAGAGGGAGGACCAACTATGGAGCCGTGTGAGGCGTTTCCTGGCTGAGTTCAAGAAACGGCACGGAGCCATCACATGTCGTGAACTGCTCGGCGTCGATGCATTTACGAAAGAGGGACGCGCAGAGGCGCTTCGCAAAGGTCTCTTTGTCACCCGCTGTCCGAAGTATATCCAAGGCGGGATCGAAATCTTGGATTCGTTGGATCGACTCGTTCCGGAGCCCGAGTCAGCAAAGATATAATGATATCACCGGTGGACTATCGGGCCTACCTCGCGGCTTCCGCGCCGGCGAGAAGGATAGCAGAATGCCCCCGAAGTCGAACGTGGGACTTTCTGAGCAGGAGATCCTCGAGAATCGCAAGCGATTCACAGCAAGAACCGCTCTGCATTGGCAATAGGGGTAGGGGTTCGAGGAAGGGACGATGCGGCCTGTGTCGTTCCAGTAAGCTCGCACTCCTTCAGGGCATCGATCAGCGACGAGAACGAGCTAAGGGTCCGTGCAGAAATAGCCTGAGCATTTCGCTCCGGGCCTCCGGGACCCCGGCCCTGATTCCTCAGAATGCCCAGGAAGACCGGGTCCAGCTCACCCTCGAATTGGAGTGCCCGGGTCAGGACTCACGGAGGTCAGCCGGATGATTGCTCGCAAGAAGAACAGGAGGCCGACTATCCTCACGCCGACCGAGGGCATTCTTGAAAGCATCTCCGACGGTGTCTTCACGGTGGATCTGGATTGGCGCATCACCTCGTTCAACCGGGCAGCCGAGGAGATTACGGGCGTGGCACGTTCCGAGGCGATAGGCCGTCGTTGCTCGGAAGTGTTCCGTTCCAGCATGTGCGGAGCCGATTGCGGGCTGCAGCAAACTCTGAAAACGGGCAAGCCCATCATCGGCAAGTCCGGATACATCATTGACGCCGAAGGGAACCGTATTCCCATAAGCATATCCACGGCCGTGTTACGGGACGTGGGGAACCGCATTATCGGTGGAGCCGAGACCTTCCGGGATCTCTCCGAGGTCGAAGCCCTGCGCCGGGAACTGGAAGGACGGTTCCGGGTGGGAGATCTCGCAAGCCGCAGTCCCCTGATGCAAAGAGTGTTCGAGGTTCTGCCCGCGATCGCCACCAGTCCCAGCACGGTCTTGATCCTCGGCGAGACCGGCACGGGCAAGGAGCTGATGGCCCGCACCATTCACAGCCTGAGCCTGCGGCGGGAAGGTCCGTTTGTCGCAGTCAGCTGCGGGGCCCTGCCGGACACCCTTCTCGAGTCCGAGCTTTTCGGTTACAGGGCCGGCGCGTTCACCGGGGCACACAAGGACAAGCCCGGCCGGTTCGCCCTCGCCCGGGGCGGGACCCTTTTTCTCGACGAGATCGGAGAGGTGAGCCCGGCTCTTCAAGTGAGGCTCCTGCGAGTTCTGCAGGAGCGGACTTATGAACCGCTGGGGGCGACCCGTTCCGAGACTGCGGACGTTCGGGTCATCGTTGCAACTAACAAGGACCTGACGGAACAGATGCGCAAGGGCGCGTTCCGGGAGGACCTGTACTACCGCGTCAACGTGGTCCGCGTGGAGCTTCCGCCGCTTCGCCGGCGCAAGGAGGATATTCCGCTGCTGGCGCAGCAGTTCGTCGAACGATTCAACCGGCTGCAGCGCAAATCGATCCAGGGGATCGCAGCCGAGGCGCTTTCGCTGCTCATGGCGCACGACTGGCCCGGCAATGTGCGCGAACTGGAAAACGTTATCGAGCGCTCATTCATTCTATGCAACGAGGGCTTCATCAATATTGCGCACTTGCCCGAGGACCTGACCAGGCACGGGGCCTCAACCTCATCCTCGTCCGATATTCAGACCGCCCATGACCTGCTTGACGCCCAGTCCATCCGCGCCGCCCTGGAGCGGAACGATTACAACCGCATGGCTGCGGCGAGGGAGCTTGGCATCCATAAGACCACATTTTTCCGCAGGATGAGGAAGCTGGGCATTCCTCTTCCCGAACGGGACGGCCGCTCCTCTCGAAGACAGTAGCACTGTCACACCTATTACAACGCATCAAAGTAGTGCAACGGCTACTATGCAGCCTGATTCCACTCCTCTGAAAACACCTATAAATATTTACATATAAACAGCTTAACGTCATTCCACGGCGAATACCAATCCTGGCACGGCAAATGCTCTCCTTCTTTGTGGAAAACGAGCAGGACAGCGGATGATGAAAGCGGCGTTTGCGGCCTGGGACAATCGAATCGCACCGGTCTTCGATGTGGTTCGGCAGATTCACCTTGTTGAAGCCGAGGCTGGACAGGTTGTGAGCGAAACTCAGGAACTTCTGGCGGATGACCTTCCGGTCCAAAAGGCGCTTCGTCTGGCGGAGCTAGGCATCGGCACCTTGGTTTGTGGTGCGATCTCCAGGTCTCTGCACGAAATGGTCGCCGCCAACGGCATCCGGGTCATTCCCTTTGTGGCCGGCGATCTGCGCGAGGTCATCCAGGCCTGGCTTACGGGCGGCCTTGATTGGAATGCTTTCGCCATGCCGGGCTGCTGCGGGCGCGGCCGGTTCAGGGGGATGGATCTCTGCCGGGAGGAACAATTCATGAATGGAAGAAGCGGAATAGGACGAGGCGGCGGCCGTGGTCAGGGCCCAGGCGGCCAAAGGTCCGGTCGCATGCGGAGCCGTTTGGCTGCGGGACCCGGCGGCTCCTGTATCTGCCCACAGTGCGGGCAGAGGGAATCGCACGAACGTGGCGTGCCCTGCGTCGAGCGCAAGTGCCCGAAGTGCGGGGCCACAATGACCAGGGAATAACAGACAATCCTTAGGAAAGGAGGATATTACAGTGCCCAGAGGAGATAGAACTGGACCCATGGGAATGGGTGCGATGACCGGACGCGGTGCCGGCTACTGTGCGGGTTTTGGGATGCCGGGATACGCGAATCCCGCGCCCGGAGGGGGCTTCGGAATGGGCTTCGGTCGCGGGGGGGCCTTCTGGGGTCGCGGCTTCGGCGGCGGGCGCGGATGGCGGCACGGGTTCTGCGCAACCGGCTTGCCGGGCTGGATGCGGTTCGGCCCGTCCGCCGCGCCATATGTGAAACCCGATCCGGAGGCGGAGAAGCAGGCGCTCAAAAACGAGGCCGAGGCCCTTCAATCAGAACTGGACTTCATCAAGAAGCGCCTGGGCGAGATCGAGTCGAAGACAGCGGCGCAGCAAGCGCCATAGGGATCAACACTACGTCGGCCGCGTCGACCCATGGACAGGAGCGGTCGGCGCGCGAGCAAGCCAGACAAAGTAATGGGTTGAGAGGCCGGCGGCCGACACCAAGGTTCTCGACTGGTTCATGGTCCTCAAGAAATGCCCGAAATGACCTTGCCGCATGATGCTGAAAAAGGAGCCAAAAGGTGAAGATAGTCCTGACAACATCGGGAAATGATATCAACGCCCCGCTGGACAGTCGTTTTGGACGGGCCCCAAAGTTTCTCGTCTACGACCTGGACAGCGGGACTTTCGAAGTGGTCGGCAACCAGCAGAGCCTGAACGCGGCACAGGGAGCCGGAATCCAGGCGGCGGAATCCGTGGCGAGGTTGGGAGCGAAGGCTCTCGTAACCGGGCATTGCGGCCCGAAGGCCTTTCGCGTTCTTACCGCCGCCGGGATAAGGATATACCACACCGATGCGCCCACCGTCGCCGCGGCTCTTGAACAATATCGCTTAGGAAAACTCCCTGAGGCCAAGGCCGCTGACGTTGAAGGGCATTGGGCATGACAAATGCCGTCATTACCTACAAACCCATCGGCGTGATCCGCAGCGAGCATGTCGTCGCGGATCAGACACCTATTCAGCCGGCCTATGCGAGTGGCTGCAAGGGACGAGTGGAGATCCTTCCTGAGTTGGCGGAGGGCCTGCGCGACCTCGAAGGTTTCTCGCATATTTATCTCGTCTATCACTTCCACCAGAGCGGGCCGACACGCCTTGTGGTGAAGCCCTTCCTCCAGGACGTCGAACGAGGGGTGTTTGCAACCCGTGCACCCTGCAGGCCCAATCCTATCGGGCTGAGCATTGTGGAATTGGTTTGTCGCGAGGGGAGCGTGCTTCATATCAACAATGTGGACATTCTGGATGGCACTCCTCTCCTGGATATCAAGCCCTATACTGCCAAATTCGACCGCATCGATACCGCGCGCAACGGCTGGCAGGACGCGGTTGACGAGGAAACAGCCAGGCAAAGAGGCAGGCGCGGGTATTTCGGTGTTTCGACAAGACGTCCAAATGGGGGCGTCTCATGATTCTCGCGGTCGCTTCAGGCAAGGGCGGAACCGGCAAGACGACGTTGTCCGTGAATCTGGCCCGGATGCTCGATTCCGACGTGCAGCTTCTGGACTGCGATGTGGAAGAGCCGAATGGCCATCTGTTTCTCGAGTGCGACCTGCGCGAGGAGGAGATCGTCACCATTCCAATTCCGCTAGTGGATGAGTCGCTTTGCGACGGCTGCAGCGAATGCGGCCGGTTTTGTCAATACCACGCCATTGTCTCGTTCGGGACCGCCCCTCTTGTCTTCCCTGAGATGTGTCACGGCTGCGGGGGTTGCGCCAAGGTGTGCCCCAGGAAGGCCATCCATGAGGTTGACAGGCGCATAGGGATTGTTGAAACGGTCCGGGCGGGGAACATCACGCTGATTCAAGGCCGGCTCGATGTCGGCGTGGCCATGGCTCCACCGCTAATCCGCGCCGTGAAGGCCCGTCTGGGAAACAGCGTGCCCGCGATCCTCGATGCGCCCCCGGGAACTTCCTGTCCGGTGATCGTGACCCTCCGGGGAACGGATTTCGTCGTGCTGGTCACGGAGCCGACGCCCTTCGGGCTCCACGATCTGAGACTCGCGGTGGCGATGGTCCGGGAACTCGGCATCCCCTTCGGCGTGGTGGTCAATCGTGTCGGGATCGGTGATGAGCGCGTGCATGCATTCTGCAGGGAAGAAAACATCCCCATCCTCCTGGAAATTCCGGATGACCGGCGTATTGCTGAAGCATATTCCAAAGGGCGCCTGATCGTGGAAGCGCTGCCGGAATACCGAGGGCTCTTCGAGAGTCTGATCGCGAAGACCATGAATCTGAAGAATGCCGAGAGGATCGTTCCGGCTCGGGAGGTGCGATGAGGATTCGGCAAGAAGTGTTACCGTTTATCGGGATTATCGCAGTTGTAAGCGCATGCGCGGGGTTTGTCCTAAGCACCCCCATGTTGGGTGCCTTGTTGTTTTTGATAGGAACCGCCTGTCTCCTCCATTTCTTTCGCGACCCGGAGCGGACCCCTCCGCCGGATTCAGCCGCGATTCTCGCCGGTGCGGACGGTCGTGTCATGTCGGTAACGCACCTGGAGGAGCCCATGTATCTACACACTGAAAGCGTACGCATCAGTATCTTCCTGAGTCTGTTCGACGTTCATGTCAACCGGGCGCCCATGGCTGGGTATTCGAAGTTCCTCGGGTATTTTCCAGGCAGAAGGTTCTTCGCCTTTCAGGAGAAGTCATCCGAACTGAACCAGCACAACAAGATTCTGATCGAGGGACCACGGACGCGTTGTTTGGTTACCCAGATCGTAGGGCCGGTCGCTCGGCGTGTCGTCTATTGGCTAAGCCATGAGACACCGACGCCGGTTAAGGCGGGCGACAGAATTGGCATGATGAAATTCGGCTCGCGGCTGGATATCTACCTGCCGGCGGCCGACGTGGACGTACTAGCCGAGCCCGGCGACAGGGTTCGCGCGGGAGAGACGGTCATCGCGCGGATTAAACCGGCCGGAAGCGAGGAGGGGAAAATGAATCTGAAGGATTCCGAAGGGGGTTGAGCCATGCTGACCTACGAATATGAGTGCGGGACATGCGGCCTGAGGTTCGAGCGCCGCCAGGCGATCACGGAGGAACCAGTCATGCAATGTCCGAAATGCCATGGAAAGGTCCAGCGGCTGATCAGTGGCGGGGCCGGATTTATCCTTAGAGGTTCCGGGCATGGCCGAGCAGACAATCCAGGGAAGGAATGCTCCCTGGAGCGAGCGGGCAGAACATGCTGCGGGCGGGACGAACGCTGCGGGAAACCGCCCTGTGGAGACGAATAACGAGCGCGAGGGGCTTTCGATCCATTTATGAGCCTGTTCCGTCGCGACGCTTGGGGAATGCCTGGGAGTCAACAGTATTCCAGCCAAGGTGTGGCGAGAGGAGGGCCCCCTGGCAAAACGAGGCATGGTGCAAACTAGCTTTAAGTGTTCTCGATATTTTCCAACGAAGGAGGAACAGACGTCCCGTCTGATCCCTTACGCTATAGGCACCCTCCTCGGGGCCGCAAGGCTAGCGAGAAATGCGTTATGAATGACTCCAAGGACATATCAGAGCGGTACCTCGAGTCATGTCGGAAGGAGTTCTGGCAAAAGGTTTTCCAGCTTGAGCTTGAGTACCTTATTCAACAGATGGAAGGCTGCCGCGATGTCCTAAGCGTCGGCTGTGGTCCGGCGATTATAGAAGGTGGATTGGCCAAACGCGGTTTCAACGTCACTGGGCTGGATGTGTCTCAGGAAACCTTGAACTGCGCATCGGACCAAGTCAGAACCGTGGCGTCGCGAGCCGAGGACATGTCCTTTCCGGAATCTTCCTTTGATGCCGTGATTTATGTGGCCTCACTTCAGTTTGTCGAGGACTATCGGAAGGCGCTGGAGAAGTCGGTTTCGGTTTTACGCCCCGACGGCAAGGTCATTGTCATGTTGCTCAACCCCGAGTCGACGTTTTTCAAGGACAGATTCCGCGATCCCGGTTCCTACGTCTCTAAAATAAGGCACACAGACTTGAAGACTATGGAGGCTGTAATCGCTGAGCGTTTTGCCGTTCGCACGGAATATTTCCTCGGCGTGAAGGACAATAAAGTATTCGAGAGCGCGAATGCGGCCGACGCGGCGTTATACATCATTCTGGGAAAGAGGCGGGCGTCTGCTTAAGGAGAGAGAAATATGCATGAACTGGTGGTCATCAGCGGTAAGGGCGGAACGGGCAAGACCAGCTTGGCCGCATCCTTTGCCGTGTTGGCCGATCGCCCGGTTATCGCCGATTGTGACGTGGATGCAGCGGACTTGCACCTTGTCCTTTCCCCGAGGATAAAGGAGCACCACGACTTCCGCAGCGGTCATGAGGCCGTTATACGTCAAGATAACTGCACCGGCTGCGGCGAATGTCTGGCGCAGTGCCGGTTCGATGCGGTGAGGCTGGAGGTAAGATCTGCCGGTGTGGCGCGGTTCTCAATCGACCCGATTGCCTGCGAAGGCTGCGGCGTGTGCATCCGGTTCTGTCCAGAACAAGCCATCGATTTCCCGGAGCGTCCCTGTGGCGAGTGGATGATATCGGAGACCCGCTGCGGCCCCATGGTCCATGCGCGTCTGCGGGTCGCGGCCGAAAACTCCGGCAAACTGGTTTTCACGGTCCGCCGGGAAGCCCGCCGCATCGCCGAGGAGGAAAATCACGCTTTGGTCATCGTCGATGGCCCTCCGGGGATCGGCTGCCCGGTGATCGCATCGGTGACGGGCGCATCGCTTGTATTGGTCGTCACGGAACCCACGGTGTCAGGTGAGCATGATCTGGAGCGCGTACTCTCCCTGATGAGACACTTCGGCATGCCGACGGCGGTTTGCGTAAACAAGTGGGACCTCAACCCGGGAATGACGGCCCGGATCGAGGACAAGGCGCGCCGTGCCGGGGCACGGATCGCCGGGCGGGTTCGGTATGATCCCTCTGTGACCCTGGCTCAAATGCAGGCACGAGCGGTCGTGGAATACCAAACCGACGGCTGCGCGGAAGACATTCATGACATCTGGGGTCACGTGAAAACCGTGTTCCAGAATATGCAAACAGAGAATGATCGGCAAATGGTCAAGATCTGAAAACGCTTCGTGCGTCGAAGAACAGAGCACGCCCACAAATGGACCGGTGAGCCCAAAGGCGACAGCTTTGAGGGTTCGGAGGTGCAGTTTTGGCCAATCGATGCGTTGCCGCATAACATCGTTGCGATCCACGCTCGAACATTGGCCGACTTCAAGCAGTACCGAGGGTGTTTTATTATCCCAGATGAATACGAAACAGGAGGGAGTAAGTAATGGCATTTCTACCTGAGCATGTGCGCCATGCCTGGGAAGATCGTGACGGACCGGCGATCCTGGCAACGGTTAGCGAAAACGGCGTGCCTAACATTATCTATGTCAACTGCGTAGCGGCTTTTGGCGATGACCGCCTTGTCGTGGCGGATAACTATTTCAACAAGACCCGCAAAAACCTGCTTCATGGCAGTAAAGGTGCGTTGCTGTTTCGCGACAAGACGGGCAAGGCGTACCAAGTCAAAGGGAGCCTGGAGTACCACACTGAAGGTGAGGTCTTCGATCACATGAAGACGTGGAATCCTCCGAAGCACCCCGGACATGCTGCTGCGGCCCTGCGGATCGAAGAGGTGTACTCCGGTGCAGACAAACTCTGTTGAGTCAGACAATCGCAGCATGAGGTACTGAGGCATGGATTTCTTTGAGGAGGCCGATATATCGCAGGCGATCCTGGACGCCTACCACGCCAAGTTCGCCAAAGCTCTGCGGAGCGATATCGTCGTTGTCGGCGCGGGCCCGTCGGGCCTGGTGGCAGCCTGGCGTTTAGCGCAGGTAGGTCATCGGGTTATGGTGCTTGAAAAGCGCCTCAGTCCCGGCGGCGGCATCTGGGGCGGCAGCCTGGGGATGAACGTGGTTGTCGTGCAGAAGCAGGCCCTGGGCATTCTGGACGAGGCTGGCGTCAGGCATCAGGCCAGCGGGCATCTGTTCACGGCTGACGCGATGGAACTGGCGTCGGCTCTGTGCCTCCAGGTCCTCCGCGCCGGTGCGATTCTCCTGAACCTGATGATGGCCGAAGATATCTGCGTCCGCTCCGGACGGGTGACCGGGGTCGTAGCCAACCGCTTTATGCTCGGCGATAGCCTGCCGATCGACCCGATCGTCTTCTCCGCCAGGGCGGCGATCGATGCCACGGGGCACGAGGCCGTCCTGGCCAACTGCCTCCATCGCCGGGGGCTATTGAAGTACGGCCCCGGCCAACTTCCCGGCGAAGGCCCCATGGATGCCACGGCTGGTGAGCAATTCGTGGTGGACCACGTGATCGAGCTATATCCAGGTCTGTGGACGACCGGCATGAGCGTCTGCGCCTCGATGGGCGGACCGAGAATGGGCCCGATCTTCGGCGGCATGCTCCTTTCGGGCGATAGAGTAGCTACTTCGCTCACCCAGGCTCTCAAGGAGACCCGACCGGATGTGTGCCATGAATGAGCTGCGGCTGCTTGAAGAGGTTGCGAACAGTCTTGGCATGCATGTAACGGAAACGCTGATCGACGCCGGAAAAGTGAATGCGGTCGCCACAGGCGGGACGTGGAGACTAAAGCGCCCAGCGTCAAGGACATTCGGCATATTTGGAACCAGCTTGGCTTGTAGGGGGCAATAGAAGATATGGAATGCACCCATATTGAAGGGTTTTCAGCAGTGGCGCGTGAGCATGCGGCGCACCCACGCAATCATGGGCCGCTCGAGGATTTCGACGGTCACGCGCGCATCACCGGACCCTGTGGCGACACCATGGAGTTCTGGTTGGCTGCCGGAAACGGAAAAGTGGAACGTGTCTCCTTCACCACGGACGGATGTGGATCTTCACTGGCTTGTGGGAGCATGGCCACGAGTCTGGCCGAAGGCAAGCGCATTGAGGAGGTGGTGGCACTAGAGCAGAAAGACATCCTCGATGCACTCGGCGGATTTCCCCCGGAGTTCGAGCATTGCGCCCTCTTGGCAGCGAACACCCTCAAGGCGGCGTGCGAGGACTATCTGAAATGTCAAAGGGGGTCCCGGAAGGAGTCACGCGGCGCGCACGCTACATGCGACACCTGCGGGGACAAGGACTGCTCGGCATCCGAGCGCAGGAAAGACGAAAGCGAAGAGCAGTTCAAGGAACGCCGGCAACTCCAATCCCGGCTCTGCCGCATCCGGCACAAAGTGATGGTGCTGTCGGGCAAAGGAGGCGTCGGCAAGAGCACGGTGGCTGTGAATCTGGCCACGGCCCTGATGATGTCGGGAAAGCGCGTGGGATTGCTGGACGTGGATATTCACGGCCCGAGCATTCCAACCATGCTGGGGCTTGAGCGGGAGATGATACGCGGGTCCGAGGAGGGATTGCTTCCCATCGATCTGGGCGGCATGAAGGTCATGTCCCTTGGCTTCCTGTTGTGGAATCAAGACGATGCGGTGATCTGGCGCGGGCCTTTGAAAATGGGGGTCATCAAGCAATTCCTGAAGGATGTGGCCTGGGGAGACCTCGATTATCTGATTATCGATTCCCCGCCGGGCACCGGGGACGAGCCGCTTTCCGTATGTCAGCTCATCGAACAATTGGACGGTGCAGTGATCGTCACGACCCCCCAAAAGGTGGCCGCGGTGGATGTACGCAAGTCCATCACGTTCTGTCGCCAGCTCCAGGTGCCGGTGCTCGGAGTTGTGGAGAACATGAGCGGGTTTGTGTGTCCGAAGTGCGGTGAAGTCACCCACATCCTGTGTTCGGGCGGCGGCAGGCGCATCGCCGAGAACATGGGTGTACCGTTTCTTGGCTCGATCCCCATCGACCCGAAGATCGCGGAAGCCTGCGACAGCGGCCGTGCTTTCATTCATCACGACGCCACGACTCCCATGGCGGAAGTCATGCGAAGTATCATCAATCCCATCGACGCATTGGACGGAACCCATGTTCCGGCGGACACGATGGAAATACGATAAAGTAAGGAGAACCAACACATGAGAATTGCGATTCCTCTGGCGAACGGGAAACTTGCCATGCATTTCGGTCATTGCGAACGTTTTGCCCTCGTCGATGTGGACGCCACCGAAAAGAAGACCATCAGTCGGCAGGACATCGAGGCTCCCCCGCATGAACCGGGGCTGTTGCCTTCCTGGCTGGCGGAACGCGGCGCGACGATGATCATCGCCGGCGGCATGGGGCAGCGCGCCCTGGGGCTATTCGCCGAACAGGGCATTCAGGTGGTGCTCGGGGCTGCATCCGAAACGCCGGAGCGACTGGTATCGGATTACCTCGCGGGCGCGCTCCAGGTGGGCGAAAACGCCTGCGACCACTGAAAAGCCCGCTGGGCTCAGCCACAAAATTGGAGTGAAGTACCGCGGGCCTTCGGACCGCTGCGACGCTCGCGGTGCGATGGCGACCAATGATGACCGGCAGCTTTAGGCATGTTTTCGGACCGGTGCCTTCGCGGCGCCTGGGGCGCTCGCTGGGCATCGATTTGGTACCTTACAAAACCTGCAGCTACGACTGTATCTACTGTCAGCTTGGGCGGACTGTCGAGAAGACCCTCATCCGAAAGGAATACGTGCCGCTCGAAGCCGTCCTTAACGAAACCGCGCGGCGGCTTGCCGAAGAAGTCGAACCGGACTACATCACGTTGTCTGGTTCGGGAGAGCCGACGCTTTACAGCCGTCTGGATGAACTGATCGCCGGCATCAAGCGGTTGACCCCGGTGCCGGTCTCCGTATTGACGAACGGCTCTCTTTTATGGAACCCGGAAGTGCGGCGCGGTCTGTTGGGAGCCGATGTTGTTATCCCCTCCCTCGATGCGGGCAGCGAAGATGTTTTTAAAAGGGTGAACCGGCCTCACCGGGATCTCAACTTTGCGGAAGTCTTATCGGGCATGGCGTCATTCCGCGAGGAGTTCGGCGGACAGATCTGGCTGGAAGTTTTTCTGTTGAAACGCTTCACTGCCGATCGTGCGCGGGTGGGAAGGATGGCCCGGTTGGCAGAACAGCTGAAACCGGACCGCATACAGCTGAACACCGTGTTGCGTCCTCCGGCGGAAAAATATGCTTTGGCCGTGGATTCCACCACCATGCGTTCCTTGGCCGCGATTTTCGGAGATCGTGCGGAGGTTATCTCGGACCCTCTCGCTTCAGAGCACAACAGCGCCGTCGAAGCAGGCGAGGCAGCCATCATGGGATTGCTGCGCCGCCGCCCATGTACCATTCAGGATGTCTCTCGTGGCTTGGGAATTCCTGCCGCAGAAGCGGCGAAGCGACTCGAGATCCTGGAGCGAGACGGAGTGATCGTCATCCGCCGGAGAGGGGGAAAAGTTTTCTATATTGCATCGCGGCCCAGAAGACATCCGAGGAACCATTGATGATTCGAGACGTCATTCTCTATCCGGACCGTCGCCTGGAGACACCCTGCGACCTGGTCGAGGAATTCGACAATCCGGGCCTGCACCAGCTCCTTGCCGATATGTTCGAGTCCATGTATTTCCACGAGGGTTTGGGCCTGGCCGCACCGCAGATCGGCGTCATGAGAAGGGTGGCAGTGATCGATCCCTCCTGCGGCAGGGACCCGGACAAGAAGATCGTCCTTATCAATCCAAGAATTACCGAGGCGCAGGGCACACAACGCGACGAGGAGGGTTGTCTTTCCTTCCCCGATTTCGTTGAACGAATCACCCGCTCAATGAGCGTAATTGTGGATGCCAGGGATTCGGCGGGCGCAGCTGTCCACCTGCAGAGCGACGGCCTGTTGTCCCGTGCGCTCCAGCACGAGATTGATCATCTGAATGGGATTCTGTTCATCCAGCGCATGAGCTTCCTGGAACGCGAGTTGATCCGCAGCAAGATTCGGAAGATGCGCCGTGCAGGTGATTGGGGGCCGGTTCGAGGACCCCGGTGATCCTGTTCAGCAGCTTTTTTCAGTTACTCGAAGGCAGTGCAGAAATGCACAAAAAAGACGGCGAACATCCACTCGGAGACATAGGACAGTTGGTATTGCTGGGTTTGTTTCTTGTCGTTTGGGTGGGAGATTCCTTTTTCCTGCGCGTATCCACGTTTCTGTCGGATATCGTTTCAGTGTATACACGGCTTGTCTTACTTTCTCTTGCTCTGATCATTGCCGCCTATCTCGCAAGGTCCGGGCATGTGGTGGTCAATCCTGAGGGGCGTGCAACCGGCGTTGTGTCAACTGGCGCCTTTCGGTATCTAAGGCATCCCCTGTACCTTGCCAGCATCCTGACCTACCTTGGCCTTGCGGTGGCAACCGCATCACTCCTCTCCCTGGCGATCTCTGCGGGCATCGCGGTTTTTTACAACTACATCGAGGGCTATGAAGAGGAAGCGCTCCTGGCGAAGTATGGAGAGGAGTACTCGGCATACAGGATAAGAACCGGAAAATGGGTGCCGGTAATCAGAGGAAAGGTTGGATACACTGGGACTCGAAAATGAACGGGATGAAAAGGACAATTCTAGAGGATCTGTTAGGGAAGCTCTCGGATGATGCTCCGGTCCGTTCAGTGCTGGTCGGCGCACACTGGACAGTGGTGTGCAGCCGCTATTGCGGCCTGGCCTCGACTGTACTCGAGGAGAAACCGCACGATCATGCCCGAGTACGGGTGCGGGATGCAGGATGCCTGCACCTGAAGAGCGCCCGCGAGCTGGCCGAATATGCCCGCTCCGACAATCCGCTTGAGGCCTGCATCGGAGTTGCCGCGATCAATTCGTTGCTGCAGGTAGACGAGCGACACGCTGTGGAAATCAACGCCGCCGAAGTTCTCATCAAGCACGGCCGCGGCCGGCATGTCGCAGTGGTTGGGCACTTCCCTTTCATTCCAAGATTGCGCGATGCGACAGTACAACTCTGGGTCATCGAGAAGTATCCGACGGAGGGAGAATACCCTGCCGCCGCCGCGACCGATCTGATTCCCAGAGCGGAGGTGGTTGCACTGACGGGCAGCGCGCTGATCAACCATACGCTGGACGGTTTGCTGTCACTTTGCCGTCCCGGGGCGACGGTGATAGTGCTGGGGCCCAGCACGCCGCTCTCGCCGGTTCTGTTCGATCACGGGGCAACGATAATCTCCGGCGCACGTGTGGTCGACGAAGAAATGGCTTTGCGCACCATCGGCCAGGGCGCAACTTTTCAGCAAGTCCAGGGTGCCCGGTTGCTGACGCTGGCCCGCGAGCATGACCTCGCCGACAGCCTGCTGCCCAAAGCGAGCCAGCCGTAACAGACTGAACCGACGGCCAAATCCGACGTGGCTTCGGGTGGAAAAAGTTGAGTGGAGGTTGGACACGCGACGTCCTCATTAGAAGCAGGAAAACCCGTGAACTCCAGGCGATGCTATTACAACTTGTTTTCTTCCTTCTATGACCGGTTTGTTCGCCTTCATTCTGGTGACCGGCAAGAAACCATGCGGGACTTCCTTGCCGAGGTTTCACATTTACATCAAGGCCAGACAGTCGTCGACCTCTGTACCGGGACAGGCTCCAGTGCCTTACGACTGGCTCGGGCTGGAATACGGGTGGTCGGAGTTGATTTTTCGGAAGGCATGCTGCGTCAGGCCAGCCGAAAATCCGTTGGCTGCTCTTGGATTCACTGGGTTCAGGCGGACGCACGTGCCCTACCGATTCTGTCTTGCTCTGTGGATCGCGTGACCTGCTCCTATGCCATGTACGAGCTTTCCGGAACTGCGCGGCGCGAGGTCCTGCGAGAAGTGACCCGCATACTCAAGCCCGCCGGAATGTTCATAATGATGGAACACCTCCCGCCCAGGCAGCGGCTTGTCAATCTGCTATATCTCATTCGAATATATCTCCTTGGTACCAGAGGCGTCAGGTCCTTTGCCGGTTCAGAGGAAAAGGAACTTGACAGATTCCTCATCCAGGTTGGAACAGTCACATCCCATGGCGGAAAGACCAAGGCGGTTTTCGGCTGTAAGCCAATCAGAGATATACATTGAGGCTGAATGTAAATTCTGGATCTTCCGCTGAACTGGCCAGGACTCTGATCTGCCCGCGAGGATCGATCGACAGCAGGCCCTTGTGTGCATCACAAGGGATCAGATTGCCGCTCCGGTCAAACTGGAGCCCTACCGGAGGACCGTTGGTTTGGCAGAGTCTCCAAATTGTCGTCCGGCTGCAGCCGAATGATCTTCCCGGCCTATGCTCCCTGCCCTCTTAATCCCATGATCGCGGCGAACTTGGCAAATCTCTCTTGGGACTCGGACCATCCACGTCCACAGGTCAGGCCACCATCGATGACTAAAGCGTGCCCGTTAACGAAACCGGTACGAACCTGAGGACCGGAGGAGGGCAGGCGAGCGGACGCCTTGGCGCGGACCTCGATCGAATACGCGGCTTGTCCTTCCTAGCGCGGCCGCTGGCCGCAGCCAAAGAAGGAAAGACGACTGAAGTCTGAATCTTCTTGCAGAAAGGCAAAGAAGTCAGAGATAAAGATACTATCCGCCGGGGCAGTTGCCACTGTCCCCGAGTTCTCGAACATAGTCTGTATTGTCGTGAAACTTCCCGACTGACGCTGCTCGTACATGCCGAATGCACATCATCGCCACCATTAAGCCTGATGAGTTGTCTGAGGCGCCCCGCGGTTGAATCGAACTTATTCAAATCTCGACGTCCTTGCCGGAACGGAGTTGGCGGCCGCCGGATCTGGGATTGTCGCAGAGACCTGCCGAAGCCAGACCTCGAGCCAGAGATCCATCTTATTTCGTATATCTGCGTTGATCCTTCCGCTAAGATTATGGGGACGCTGGGGAGGCATCTCCCAGCCAAGTCACAGGAGGCGCTTTCGTGTTGAGCGTGCGAGCTGCTTTAAAGGAAGCCGGAGTTCCAGGGCTGGAGCCCTGTTACTCAAAGCCACGTCGGAGGTAGATTGCGGGGCATGATCAGGGCCGAGGTTCTTAGAAAGCTGGAACACGTTGTTGGACCGCAGTGTGTGCTGGTTGGCCGCGACGTCGAAGAAGTCTACTCCTATGACGCTTCGCTTGCCAGGGGAAAGCCCGATGGCGCTATCCTCCCGGGCTGCGCTGAAGAGGTAGCCGCGGCTGTCAAGGTGTTGTCTGAGGCCGGCGTGAACTACACGCCCCGCGGCTTCGGCACGAACCTTTCGGGCGGCAGCGTTGCCGCACAGGGCGGTCTGATCATCTGCCTGTCGCGCATGAATCGCATTTCAGACATCCAACCGGAGCGCCGCTATGCCGTGGTGGAGGCGGGTGTAACGAATCTGGAACTCCAGGAGGCGCTGGCGCGGTACGGCTTCTTTTACGCACCGGACCCGGCCAGCCAGAAAGTCGCCACCTTCGGAGGCAACGTGGCTGAAAACTCTGGAGGCCCTCACTGCGTCAAGTACGGAGTCACTTCCAATCACATCCTGGGGATGCAGGTTGTATTCCCAGGCGGGGAATTGACGAACATCGGGGGACCGGCCCTGGACCCGCCCGGCTATGATCTGCGGGGAGTACTGGTAGGCAGCGAAGGTACGCTGGCGATTGTCACCCAGATTACCGTGCGCATCCTGCCTCTGCCCGAGACTGTGGCTACGCTCCTGGTGATTTATGATGATGCGGCTGATGCGGCTCGCTCGGTGTCCGACATCGTAGCGGCGCGAATCACTCCCGCGACCTTGGAAATGATGGATGCGCCTGTAATGCGCGCCGTTGAGGAGAGCTTTCCGTGTGGGTATCCTCAGGATGCCGCGGCCGTGCTCATCGCCGAGGTTGACGGCCCGGCCGCCGGGTTGAGAGAGCAGGTGGAGCGCATCAAGCAGATCTGCGGCCGGAATGGCAGTCGCAGCGTGCGTGAGGCCAAGGATGCCGCGGAGCGCGAACTGCTTTGGGCGGGCCGGCGCGGGGCGTTCGGGGCGGTTGCGCGCCTGGCGCCCAATTACCTCGTGGCCGACTGCACGGTGCCGCGCAACAAAATACCGCAGGCTCTGGGGCACGTCGCTAGGATTGCCAAGTCTTATCGACTTGATCACGGCAACGTTTTTCACGCAGGCGACGGCAATCTGCATCCACTGCTGCTGTTCGATTCCCGGGATCCGGATCAAATGAACCGGGTGCATGAGGCAGGTTGGGAAATCATGCAAGCCTGCGTTGAATTAGGGGGCACGATTACCGGCGAGCATGGAGTGGGCATGGAAAAGACAAAGGCCATGCGCATGATCTTCTCGGATGACGACCTCGAGATCCAGAACTCGCTGCGCAAAGCCTTCGATCCGGACGGCCTCCTCAACCCCGGGAAGATGTTTCCCCAGTTCGTCCGAACTGAAGCCCCTCAAGCGCTCTCAGGGAGCCTCATCGCGCCAGGGGGCGAGCAGGTGCCGGCTGATGAGAAAGCCGCAGCCGAGATCGTGCGGCAGGCCTGCCACGATTCTGTCCCATTGTTGCCGTTTGGAGGAGGACGCTGGAGAGATTTCGGGAATCTCTGCCAAAGACCAATGGCCCTCCTTCGGAGCAGTCGACTCTCCAACGTGATCGATTATGACCCCCCCAACCAGGTGGTGACGGTCGGAGCCGGGATGCCTCTGGGCGAATTGCAGAAAATCCTGGCGCCCAATGGGCAGTGGTTGTCCGTCAGACCCCCGCTGGGGAGGAACTCGACGGTTGGCGGCATTGTGGCTCTAGGTGCCTGCGGTCCCGAGAGGCTGCGGTTTGGCGCGGCGCGCGATCTGATTCTTGGACTGCGATTCGTGTCCGGCAAGGGTTGCCTGATCAATGCCGGGGGGAAAGTCATCAAAAATGTGGCCGGTTACGACATGACACGGCTTTTGACCGGCTCCGCCGGTACACTCGGATTCCTGACGCAGCTGACTTTCCGGCTCGCGCCTCTGCCCGAGCTTTGCACGGCAGTAAGCGCGGAGGGCTCTCTGTCACAATGCGCGGCTGCCGCGGCTCAGTTGCTCCGATCAAAGCTGGAGCCGGTGTTTGTTGTCGCTATCCCGGAGCGCAAACCGGAGGCCAGTGACAGGTCGGCCTGGCGGCTGGCAGCGGGGTTTGAGGGTTTTGGGGAGACCGTGCGCTGGCAGACCGAGAGAGGCCTCGAACTCCTGGAAAAGGCCGAGCTCGGCCATCCCGCTGCTGTGGGTTATCATAGCTACGAGAATCCCCTCGTTCATTATTACGAGTCCCTGGTGGATTCCACCTTCCTGTTGCGGGCTGACGCGCCCTTGGATCGAGCAGCGGCGTTGATTTCCAGGGCCGAGAGCGTTCTGGAAGGAGCAAACGTGCTGCTCGACCTTGGCTGCGGGAGGGTGCTTGCCGGATGCGCCCGTCTCCCTGATGGAGCGTGGGCCAGACTCTGCAGCGCCGCCGGAGACAGTGGCGGGCATGCAATCCTGGAGAAGGCGCCAGCTGAATTCAAGGCGCGCCACGACGTTTTTGGAACGGAGCGCCCCGAATGGAAGATCCTGCACCGTGTCAAGGAAGCTCTTGACCCGTGCAATATCTTCGCGCCCGGCCGTCTGCCCGGCAGAAAATAGAAACAAATGGAAATAGCTCAGCATTACGACGAAATTGCCCGCTGCAACAAGTGCGGATTCTGTCAGGTCGCTTGCCCGATCTTCCGCGCCACCGGACAAGAAGGCGGCGTCGCCCGCGGCCGGCTGGCCCTCGTACGCGCCCTCATCGAAGGACGCATGGAATGGACACGCGAGTTAGAGGAACCCCTTTTCAACTGTCTCCTCTGTGGAGCGTGCACAACCAACTGCTTTCCGGCTGTTGCGACTGCCGACCTGGTGCTTGCCGCCCGTTCCGATTACCAGGATCAGGTGGGCCGGGGGCCGGCGCACCGGCTGCTGTTCGACCACCTACTGTCGCATCCCGGGCGGCTGAAGCTGGCCGTACGCGCGGTGTCGCTGGGGAAAAAGAGCGGGCTTTCCGGGATTGTTCGCGCGCTGGGGATGTTACGTTTCCTGGGGCATGATTTTCCAAAAGCGGAGAAGATCATCGATCGCTTTCCCGCCGCGGCTCTGCGGGACGTGATTGAGCCAGGTGTCCTAGATGGTAAGGGCCATAAACTGCGTATCGCTTACTTCGTCGGATGCGGTATGGACTTGGTCTGCCCGCAGGCTGCGCAGGCGTCGGTCGGGTTGCTGCTCGAACTGGGCAGGACGGTGGAGGTGCTCGACAATTGCTGTTGTGGGTTGCCGGCCATGACCTATGGGGATCGTCAAGCCGCCAGGAAGATGGCCGAGCGGAACCTGCGAACCATGGCCTCCGGTCGGTTCGATGTGGTGGTTACCGATTGCTCCAGCTGCGCATCATTTCTGAAGAAATATCCCGAACTTTTTGCCGGCGATGGTGCGACGCAGCTGGAAGCGAAGGAAGCAGCTTCACGCGTCAAGGACATGGTGCAGGCCCTCGAAATGCGTTCTTGTGCCGGAACTCGCTTGCCCGAGCGCACCCGATCCCTTGTCGTAACCTACCACGATCCCTGCCACGCCAGGCGCGGCCAGAAGCTCGTGCGTGAACCGAGGGAGCTCCTGAAATCGCTTCCCGACATCGAGTATCGCGAGATGCCTGAAGCCGACTGGTGTTGCGGTGGGGCGGGCTCCTATGCCCTCTTCCACTACGACCTGTCGCGCAAAGTTCTCGAACGTAAGATAGACAATGTGGCGAAGACCGGAGCTGATGTTGTTGTGACCTCCTGCCCGGCCTGCATCATCCACCTGTCCTATGGAGTGCGCCAGAGGGAACTGCCGACGCGTGTTCTTCACATCTCGGAGGTCGTTTCAGGTACCGATGAGAAGACGGCCCCTCCCCAATAGGCAAAAATCGAGAATCTGGACACAAGCGCCAACTTACTTCGAAGATGAAACCGGCGATACCGGACGAAACCTGGGGTCTGTGTCCGGATTCAATCTCAGTTTTTCACGGCTCCAGCAGCTTACATCACCACGACCGCCGGCCAAGTCCGACGTGGCTTCGGGTGGAAAAAGTTGAGTGGAGGTTGGACACGCGACGTCCTCATTAGAAGCAGGAAAACCCGTGAACTCCAGGCGATGCTATTACAACTTGTTTTCTTCCTTCTATGACCGGTTTGTTCGCCTTCATTCTGGTGACCGGCAAGAAACCATGCGGGACTTCCTTGCCGAGGTTTCACATTTACATCAAGGCCAGACAGTCGTCGACCTCTGTACCGGGACAGGCTCCAGTGCCTTACGACTGGCTCGGGCTGGAATACGGGTGGTCGGAGTTGATTTTTCGGAAGGCATGCTGCGTCAGGCCAGCCGAAAATCCGTTGGCTGCTCTTGGATTCACTGGGTTCAGGCGGACGCACGTGCCCTACCGATTCTGTCTTGCTCTGTGGATCGCGTGACCTGCTCCTATGCCATGTACGAGCTTTCCGGAACTGCGCGGCGCGAGGTCCTGCGAGAAGTGACCCGCATACTCAAGCCCGCCGGAATGTTCATAATGATGGAACACCTCCCGCCCAGGGGGCCGCTTGTCAAGCTGCTATATCTCATTCGAATATATCTTCTTGGCAGCAGAGGCGTCAGATCTTTCGCTGGCTCAGAGGAAAAGGAACTTCGCAGATTCTTCATCCAGGTTGGAACAATCACATCCCATGGTGGAAAGACCAAGGCGGTCTTCGGCTGTAAGCCAATCAGAGATATACATTGAGGCTGAATGTAAATTCTGGGTCTTCCCCAAAAACCGTGAGTGTTCTGGATTTTGGACTGCGGATTTTGGATCAGGATTCCGGCCTGAGCAGATCGACCTGGAGCTCCGCGAGAGAAACGGCATGTCCAGTGGAGGATTCGAAAGATCATGACTCTCACTTGACGATTCGGTCGAAGAAGCCTTTCAGCACGGGATAGGGGAGGCCACCGACAACCTTCTGCTCTCTTCCCAAGGCATACACGAAGAAAGTCGGCGTAGACGTCACTTCCTTCTTCTGGCCCATGGTAACTTCGCTTTCAATGGCGCTGTCGATGGTGGGATCCAGGAGCAGCTTTCTCAGTCTGAAATATTCCTCGGGCCCCAGAGCCTTGAAAACGACATCATCCACCGAGCCGTTCCTATACCACTTCTCCTGGTTTTCGTAGAGCGCATCCATCACGGCGTGCCATTGTTTTGGGCCCAACCTCTGGGCCGCCTTGGAATATTGCGCCGCCTGGCGGGAATACTTGTGGCCCTGCAGCGGGAACTCATGATAAACCACGCACACCTTGTCCAGGCTGCAGTAGTCTTTCAACACCGGCCGGATGGTGTTCAGGTAGAATTCCCGGCAGGCGGGACATTCGAAATCGGAAAACACCTCGACCCGGATTGGGGCATCAAGCTTTCCACCCAGACACTGTTCTGACTTTATCTGATCGGTCTGCGCGAATGCGTTAGGAGGAGCAGCGACAGCCAGGATAACCAGGACCAAGTATAGGACAGGCGGAATCGATCTCATTTTACAACTCCGTTCATAATGTTCCCAGAACCCACCTTGCAGCAGGCGGAAGATACATATCACCTCCACTCTCCCAGGATGTGTTCTGCGCCGCATCCATTTGCTTCGGCTTCAAGGGTCGCATGGGCAATACCCCATTCATTGTGCAAGAACCCGCGAATTTCAGAAGCGATTCGTTCGGCCTCCCAGACACTCACCGGGCCCAGCTTCATGTGTGCGGTCAGCGCTTTCTGTCCTGGCCCTATCTCCCAGGCATGGACGTGATGCAGCCGAATTTCGGGAAATCGCCGGGTTACGGCCAAAACCAGTTCCTCCAAGTTAACGTTCGCAGGAGCGGCTTCGAGTAATGTATGCCCCGCCTCCCGGACAATGGAAAGCGTGCTGCGCAGGACAATCATCCCAATCAGAATCGCCGCCAACGGGTCAACGTACGCTCCTGCTGCTGTCCGCGCGAAGAAAGCCGCAATGACAACCGCCAGCGAAGCAAGCGCATCCTGCAAGAGGTGCAGAAAGGCAATCCTCACATTAACATCCTCCGCAGTATGAGTCCGAAGCAGGAGGACGGAGGCGAGGTTCGCCACGAGTGCCGCGACCGCCGCAACTAGCATCACCGATGCACGCACCGGCTGCGGGTGGAGAAGGCGGTCAATCGCCTCACGTCCGATCAGAACGGAAATCGCAATCAGTGCCGCCGCGTTGAACAGGGCCGCCATGACCTCGGCGCGCTTGAAACCGTACGTGTGCCGTATCGTTGGCGCCCGTCGGCCCACGCGCCGGGAAAGGATAGCCAATCCCAACGCCGCGACATCCGTAAGGTTGTGGGCAGAGTCGGCCAACAAAGCCAGGCTTCCGGCCCACAGGCCTCCAATGAATTCGATCAGGGTGATAGCCAGGTTTAGAACCGCGCTGGACCACAGCCGCCGATCCAGGCTGCTTGCTTCGACTTCGTGGAGGTGGTGTGCCATTTGGTTTCAGCGGCCGTACATGGAGAACGGAACACAAATCCGCGTATCATCGTGGAAAAGGAGATGCCGCCCGAATATAGGCTCTCCGCGGATCAAGCCGGCTTGGCCCGCGGTGCTGTCTTGCCGCCCTGTGTACTTCTAGCCTGTCTGACGAATCGAGCCATCGACTTGGACACGTGATCGAGGACTGACACCCATTCCTCAAGGTGTTGCTCTCCTTTTGCCGTCAACTTATAGACGTGTCGTGCGGGACCTCCCTTGTCTACGTCCCACTCAGAGACGACGTTGCCGTTCATCTCCAATCGGCGGAGCATGCGATAAAGTGCCGCTCGTTCGATCTCGGCATCCGTCAAGGCATGCGCCTGGAAATCGCCGGATAGGTCGTAGCCATAGGATCGCTTTTTTTTCTTTAGAAGAAGCAGCACTACTGGTTCCACAAATCGGTACAGATTCCCCATGGCGCAAGTGCAGGGATAATCTCGTCCATGCCGTTTGCAGAGCCGTCTGGGCATTTTAAACTCCCCGGCTGCATTTTCTGGCTAATTCCCTCTGTGAGAGATTAACAGGAATTAGGTGTTAGTTCCATCTATATCAAACATGACAGAGTTATTGCCTCTCGGAAGGTGGAAGTCTGGTCCCCAGGCTGAAATCAAGGCCAATTCAGGATGGAATGCGTCTGCTACTTTGTGTGCCCTCGTTCGATCTGCGGCACGAAGTCCTTGCGTGCTTGGCCGACCTTCAGGAACTTGCCGACGAGAAGGATATGTCTTTCCGCAGGCAGATTTCTATAATCCACCTCCTTCAGAAATCGTCCGACTGTGCTTCGTATCACCTGCTGGTTCTCACGATTTCCGGCGTCGCTCACAACGGCGACAGGGGTATCGGCCGGATAGTAGCGCTTGAGCTGAGAGAAGACCTTCTGATAGTCAAGGAGCATGGTGTAAAAAACCATGGTGCTGCCCGCCGCCATGAGTTTTTCATTGACGTCATTCCGTCCAGCCCAATCAGCCATGGTGAGGATTACGCCGTTCGTATCGTATCCGTATGGTGGGCTCATTTTTACGGCCGCGCTGGCGGCTTGAAATGCCCCGACTCCCGGCACGATCTCGGTGGGAATGTCCTTCGGCAGCATCTCCAGCAGGAGCGTAAGCCCATACATCATCGGATCTCCTCCTTGCAGAGAAGCCACGATCTTGCCCTTCTCCACAGCCGAGCGGATTTTGTCAGCAAGCTCCTGCCTCGCTTTGATGCCTTTTTCGGAAAGGGCACGCCGCTGAGGATCTTTTATTGTCTGAGGGTCGACGCCATACAAGACGCGGATCCAGTCAGGACAATACCAGACCTCTTTATTCTTGATGGACTCCTTCCACATTTCCCCTTCTTGTTCGCTCCCGATGAGAACAATATCCGCGTTCCTTACAACTTCAGCTCCCCGGATGGTAATCAGGTCTGGCGCCGTTCCCATGCCCACAATGTAAAACTTCCCTCTTCCACCCTGGTCTGTGCCGGCGCTGACTGCCCCGCCAGCGCAAACCAAGGCCAGGTACAAACAAATGAAAGTTTTCAGATTTGTTTGCATCACTGCCTCTTTTCGATCCATCTTTTGTTAAATTGACTCTACCAAACACAAACTTTCGCGGAACTCTTGAATGGCGTAACAGGAAATTAGGAATCCGATTCCCACACGCCGTTAGATTACCTCTGCTTGGCTTATCGCTGCAAATCGCGGAGGAAGATAGGCATTTAACGACCAGCGGCCAATTGGTTGGCAAGCTTATTGCCATCCACCAGGTTCACGCTGGCAATCCCGTAGATATACCGATCGTGTCCTTCGTCGCTTAAGACAACCAGGCGGAACGGGGCTTCTTTGCCAGAGAGGGGCTTGCCGCCTACGTCCCAGATTAGCCATACCTGTGCGTGCCCGCATTGGGGTAGCAACTCGGCCAGGGAAAAGAAGACGCGGTATGAGTCGCGAGCCTCCAAGATGACCAGGAACGTGAGGTCGTAATGCTTGGGTACCTTCTCGGTCTTGGGTGCGACCGTCTGGATCAAAGCGAGCAGCGGAATGCCAGTCCCGATTTGCTGAAGCTGGTCTTCGGCAGGCGTGAACTTGATGGTCTGGATCTGGTTGGCAAACTGTTGCTTGAGATTCTCCACCGACCATGGGCCGGGTTTGAAAACGGCGCCACGCACCACGAGTGTGGCTGGCTGCTGGGCAAATACGCAAAGAGTCATGAATAGGATGGATGCAAGGGCTAATGCAGGACAAGAAAGACGATGCATTGCGGACCTTCCTCAACTTGGCACTAGAAGTTAGATGCTATTTACATCTAAAATTATTCTGCATCCAGATGCAAGGCCAAAACAGCGAATGCCGTGTTGGGGAACCATGGCTTGAAAGCGATTGTTCCAGCAACCTGGAGGGAGAGAGCCCGCATGACCAGTCCGAAGAAGATTGGAATCATTATCTGTGATCGCTATCACACCTGTGCGGGAGGCAAGTGCTTCCGTGCGCTGCACGCCCGGGAAGGAGCGTTCCGCCGCTACAAAGATCAGGCCGTCGCGCTCGTAGGCTTTACCACCTGCGATGGATGTCCGGGGGGTAATGTGGAATACAGTCCCGAGGAGATGAAGAAGAACGGCGCCGAAACGGTGCACCTGGCAACGGGCTTGGTGGTTGGCTACCCCCCCTGTCCGTATATCGACCATTTCAGCAAATTCATCTGGAACCGTTACGGCATGGAGGTGGTTATCGGAACCCACCCGATTCCGCAGAAGTACTACCTGATGCACCAGGCAATGGGAACCTGGAACTCGCCGGAATGGCTGGAAAGGATCCAGCATGTAGTGGAAGACGAAACGGTTCGTCTTCGCTACGACTGAAGGATCCGTGGAAGCCCAAACCATTCTTGGCGCGATCAAGCGCAATCGGTTCAACAGGCTGGCAGCCAGGCCAAAAGATCCTCAAGCCAAGCCCGGGGCTAGCGGGTAGCGTCTGGAAAGAGTGTAAACCGGAACCGAAAAAACCGTAGGCGACCCTGATTGATCGAACACGTCCCGAGCCGCGGCGAGCCCTGAACGCCACGGCTCGGTCTCTTTAAAGAACCTTGATCCGACCAATCAACGCGCAACTGCAGATTCTGCGCGGAATCTGCAAAATCTGCATGAAATATCGCAGCGATCATCAACGCATCCAACCTTAGCGCCAATATAAATCCTCTAGATAAAAGAGATATAGAGCCTCTCCTCTATGGCGGACTGAGAGCCCTTTAGATGAGTCCGGCGTCCAGATGCCGGCGGATACTCCGGTAGATACTCTCAACGAGCGCGGTGCGCGGAAGCGCATCGCGGATTCGTTCCATGAACCTCCGCCGCGCGATCTCCCTGAAGGTGGCAGTGAAGTTGACGTCGTAGATCCACGTCATCTGCAGCACCTTGTAATCGTTGGTGCTCCGGAGTTCTTTCACATCACAAAGTGCGCCGCTCTGGGCAGCATGGGCTACGGCGGGACTTATCCAGCTACTGTCGGGAAGGTCCAGATCGATTGCGTTGATCCTGGCCTTATCGGGCGATTCGTAATAGGCGGTAACAACGTGCCATATGTCAAGCTTGTCGGCATCACGTACCAAGCGGGCAAGGCGCGAGCCCTCTTCGGACAGCCCATCGGGGACGGCCACACGGTTGTGGAACCGTACTGCATCAAGGATTCGCGCCCGCACAGGCTGCGTGAACCGGTCGAGAAGTTGTGCCGACATGACTGCCTGGACACCAAGCTCCGCGTGATTCACCGACTTCGCATCGACGCAGGTCCTGTATTGTGTGTATTGTGCGAACCGCCCGATATCATGCAACAGGCCTGCCAGGACGGCGACACGCACCTCTTCACCGTCGAGTTTCAGTGCAGCGGCGAGCTTGCGCATCTCGTGGGCGACCCGAACACAGTGGTCCTCCTTCAACCGCAGGTTCGGCTGGACCGACGAGTCTGCCGAAGCGAATGATCGCACATAACACCGATACCAGTGCTCTATCTCCAGGACATCAGTTTCGGTTACCATGGCGCCATTGATTTCCACCCGCACATCCATGCTGTGGCCAGTACCGGAGTCTGATCGGCCGGCGGCATCTTCGAACAGCTCCCCGCAATCGATACCCGGCAGCTCATGCTTCTATATCGACACCACGTGCTCAAAAACCTGCTTGCCTGCGGCAGAATCGGCCAGGCCACCCGTGACATCCTCGACCGCTTTCACCATCCTGGCTTTTCCGCCTACGAGGGAGAAAACGTCGCCGCAGGTGACAGCGCCGCCCACGAACGCCCCCGCGGCTACATCGTTAATGTTCTGAGATTATTTATGTTCTGAGGTTCTGATTAGCTGCCCTCTTCTTCTACCCTTTGATTTCCTTCCTTCATTCTGAATAGGTAAATAGAGAGCTTTTCCCTTTTTCTTCTCCGTTTTC
>Ga0315279_10001863_pt1 | contig 33545 bp, 24 predicted proteins | sample YL17G06_20_MG_FD_203694 | JGI IMG/M metagenome (GOLD analysis project Ga0315279, IMG submission 203694) | Sediment microbial communities from Yellowstone Lake, YNP, Wyoming, USA - YL17G06_20 | ecosystem: Environmental > Aquatic > Freshwater > Lake > Sediment | place: USA: Wyoming | collected...
CTGTTCACCTGGGCCCCGCTCAGCCTGGAACGCGGGGCCGTCGCCGAGGCTTATCAAATCGTCCTCGACACGCACGTCGAGTACGCCCGCCGCGGCGTCGGCGGGGTCTGGGACACCGGCCGGGTCGGGACGAGCAAGTGCCCTCCGGCCGTCTACGCCGGGCCGGCCCTGGAGAGCCGCCAGCGCTATTTCTGGCGGGTGCGCTGGTGGGACGATCGGGGCCGGGCCAGCGCCTGGAGCCGGATCGCCTCGTTCGAGATGGGGCTGCTGGCCCGCGGCGACTGGTCGGCGCGCTGGATCGCCATGAAAAAACCGGCCCGCTTCCGGACGAAAGGGACGACGCTGCTGGGCCGCTACCGCGGCGACTACGTCCAGTCCCACGGCGTCTATTTCCGGCGGGCCTTCGCCGCCGGTCCCGACGTCAAGCGGGCCCGCCTCTACGTCTGCGGATTGGGCTTTCACGAGATCCTGATCAACGGCGGGAAGATCGGCGACCGCGTCCTCGATCCGGCGCCGACCGATTACCGCCGCGCCGCGCTCTACGCGACGCACGACATCAGCGCCGCGATCCGGCCGGAAAACGAGATCCTGGCGGTCGTCGGCAACGGCCGCCACATTCCCTTGTTCGGCGGAGGCGAGCCGAAGCTCGTCGCCCAGGTGGAGATCGATTACGCCGACGGCAGCCGCGACACGATCGCGACGGACGGCGAATGGAAGTCGGGGCCCGGCCCGGTGCGGGAGAACGGACTCTATTTCGGCGAGGTCTACGACGCCCGCGCCGCCGCCGATCCGGCCGGGTGGAAGGCGGCCGTCGTCGTCCGGGGCCCGGCCCTGCGGGCCCAGACGCTCCCCCCGATGCGCGTCTGCGCCACGATCCGGCCGAAAAAATCCTGGACCGCGGCCCCCGGCCGGCGGATCGTCGATTTCGGCCGCAACTTCAGCGGCTGGGTGCGCTGGTCGACGCGCGGGGCCGAGGGCGAGACGCTGTCCATCCGGCATGCCGAGCTGCTGAACGACGATCGGACGCTCAACACCGCACCCAACCAGGGCGCGGCGGCGGTCGACGTCTATCGCTTCGCCGGAGAAGCGCGGGTGACGCACGAACCACGCTTCACCCAGCACGGCTTTCGCTACGCCGAATTGATCGGCCCCGAAGCGGCCGTGCGCGCGGCCCAGGTCGAAGGCCGTTTCGTCCACACCGACGTGGAGAATACGGGGCAGTTCCGCTGTTCCCATCCCCTGCTGAACGCCATCCACGACAACGTCCGCCGGGGCCAGCTCTCCAATCTGGCCGGACTGCCGACCGATTGCCCCCAGCGGGACGAACGGCACGGCTGGCTGGCCGACGCCCGCGTCTCGGCCGAGTCGGCCGTCTTCAATTTCGACATGGCCGCCTTCTATCGCAAGTTCCTGCGGGACATCCGCGACGCCCAGGACGCCGAGGGCCGCCTGCCGGATTTCGTCCCCGCCTACCTGGCCCGCCTGGCCCCTGCCGACCCGGCCTGGGGCTCCGCGTACGTCTCCCTCGTCCGGCTCCTCCATTGGTACTACGGCGACACGGCCGTCCTGGCCGAGCACTATGAGGGCTTGAAAAAATACGTCGATTTCCTGGCCCGCAGCGCCCGCGGCAATATCATCGAGACGCTGGGCAAGTACGGCGATTGGTGCGCGCCGGGAACTATCGCGCCCAAGAAAACTCCGCTGGCGCTGACTTCGACCTGGTTCTATTACCACGACACCGTCCTCTTCGCCTCCATCGCCGAGACTCTTGGGCGGCGGACGGACGCCCAGCGCTATCGCCGCCGGGCCAAGGCTATACAAACGGCCTTTAACCGCCGTTTTCTGGGCGACGGGGAATACGAGGCCATCCATAACGGTCCGGTCGACCGTTTTCCCAGCCAGACCTCCAACGCCCTTCCCCTCTGGATGGGCATGGTCCCTTCCGAGGAGGTCGACGCGGTCGAAGACACCCTGCTTCGGGCGGTCGTCGACGACCAGGATTATCATCTCGATGCCGGCATTCTCGGAACGCGCTACCTTCTGGAAGTCCTGAGTGAGCTCGGCCGCATCGACGTAGCCTTCCGCGTGGCCACCCAGACCAGCTATCCCGGCTGGGGCTACATGGTCCGCGAAGGGGCCACCTCGCTCTGGGAGCGCTGGGAAAAGATCACCGGCGGCGGGATGAATTCGCACAACCATATCATGCTGGGATCCATCGACGCCTGGTTCTACAAGTATCTGGCGGGGGTGCGCTGCGCCGCACCGGGCTGGAGCAAGGTCCGCCTCGAGCCGCCGCTCGTCGACGGGCTGGCCTGGGCGCGGGCCGCCGTGGAAACGGTGCGCGGCGAGGTGGCCGCATCATGGAACCGGGCGGAGACCGAATTCCGCCTCAAGGTCGCCGTTCCGGCTTCATCCCAGGCGCGCATCGGGATCCCCATCCCCTGGGAGCACTACCTTCTCGAGGAAAGCGGAAAGACGATCGGCGACGAGCACGGCTTCCGCAGGGCTCCGCTTTTCCGCTTCCTCGGCGGCAGCCGCGGCCGCATCGTCCTCATCGCGCCCGGCGGCACCTACGAATTCGCCATCAAACGGGACTGAACAAAAACAGGTTCAAACCTACTCTCCGAAATTTTCGCGTCCTTCCTTTTATTCTGGGAAGAGGGAAAAAGGGCGAAGTGCAGGTTTGCCCCTAATCATTACTAAGCCGGGCGAAATATACAAAGCCGGGCGAAATATAGTTGACGTCGGATGTCTTTATCGCCCGGCTAGTACTCGGGGAGCAGTAAGGATTATGTAACATATTTACTGCTCCCCGTAGTAAAAAGTCTTTTTTTAAAAACACGGGCCGCCTCGGCATAGGCCGCGATTGTCGTTTCGATCTGGGTATCGGTGTGGGCGAAGGAAGCCGCCCCGCCGCCGTGGACGATATGGACGTTGCGCAGACAGAGAAAAAGCTTCAGCGTGTCTTCGCGCAGAACGATATCGGCCTTGGCCGGATCGGCCAGGTCCTCGGCCTTCGTCGGCGTGAAGGCGGTCCTGGGAAAGTGGACCATGAAGAGCGAGCTGCCGGGAATGACTTCGTTGCCGCCGCCGGTCATAAGGACCTCGATTCTCTCGGCCTGGAAAGCGGAGGCGATCCCGCGGCGCAGGCGATCGCCCGCCGCCGCCAGGCGCGGATAGATCGCGGCGGCGTTCGTCCTGAGGTGCTCGAGCATGGCCGCTCCGGAACGCATATAAAGAGGATGCGCAGAGAACGTTCCGCCCTCGAAGAGCACCCGGCGGCTCTCCGGCACCTTGTTGTCGCAGTCGTCCAGAATGTCCGCGCGGCCGGCGACGGCGGCGACGGCGTGGCCGCCGCCGACGACCTTGCCGAGGGTGGTCAAGTCGGGCTTGACGCCGTACAGGGTCTGGACGGGGGCGGGGGCGAAGCGGAAGCCGGAGACGATTTCGTCGAAGATCAGGACGATGCCGCGTTCGGCCGTCAGGCGACGGGCCAGACGCAGGTATTCGGGCGAGGCGGGCAGGAACCCGCCGGCACCGAGCACGGGTTCGAGGATGAAACAGCCGATGCGGTCCCCTTTTTCGCGGATGATCCGGTCCAAGCGCTCGCCGTCATTGAAGGGAACGATGTCGATGCGATCCATAAAATCGGCCGGAACGCCGGCCGAATCGGCCGCCTCGTAGCCTAGCCCGGGATGGAACTTCACCCCCTTGAGCAGGAGAGGCGACGCCCCGTGCCAGCCGCCGCCGATTTTCAGGACGCGGTCGCGGCCGGTGTGGGCCAGCCCGAGCATCACGGCATACATCGCCGCCAGTGTGCCCGAGGTGGTGAAGCGGATCTTGAAGTCCGTATAGCCGAGCGCGCCGAGGATGATCTCGGCCAGCCGGACCTGACTTTCGCCTTCGAAACCTGAATGGAGAGCCGCGCGGCCGGATCCGCAAGCCGCCACGGCCTCGCGGACAGCGGTTGGATCGTGGCCGAGGACGTTGGCGTAATGGCCCTGCCAATAGTCGACGTAGACGCGGCCGTCGACGTCTTCGACCTCCGCCCCGGAGGCCCCGGCCGTGAAAAAGGGGTAGGGACGCCAGAGGCGAAGATTGTGGCTGCCGCCCTTGATCATCGACGTCCCGGCCCGCTGATGGAGGACCAGGCTTTGAGGAGTGCGGATTCGGTATTCTTTTTCGAGTTCGTCAAAGAGCGTTTCTTGATTGTCCATGGTGAGAGCGAAGCCTACCAAAAAAGGGGTCGGGTCTCAACATTCAACAAACTTGTATGAACTGATTGAAAACAAAAGAAATACTTTTAGTCTCCGAACCCCAATCATAAACCCATTGATATCAACTCATTAGGAGCCATTTGTTGAATGTTGAGGCCTGACCCCTTATAATTCCGACATGGAAATGCTGAACAAGGAAATCCGGGAAGCGACCAAGGCCAAGTTCGAGGCCGAGCTCTCGTACCCCGTCAAGATCGTCCTCTTCACCCAGGAACCCAAACGCCTCGTATTGTTGGGGTCCCTGCAGGGCCAGGACTGTTACTTCTGCAAGGAAACGCGCCGGCTTTTAGAAGAAGTGGCGGCCCTGACCGAAAAAATCGAACTCCAGGTCCTCGATTTGAAGGCCGACGCCGAAACGGCGGCCCGATTCGGGATCGACAAGGTCCCGGGCATCGTCGTCATGGGAGAAGAGGATTATGGGATCCGTATCTACGGTATCCCGTCCGGTTACGAATATTCGACCTTGATTGAAGACATCGTCGACGTTTCGCGCCGGACGACGGGGCTCGCGGACAAGACGAAAGAGGCCCTGAAAGCCGTCGATAAAAATCTGCGCATTCAAGTTTTCGTCACGCCGACTTGTGTTTATTGCTCGAGCGTTGTCCGGCTGGCCCACCAATTCGCTCTGGAATCGCCTTGCATCAGGGCGGAAATGATTGAATCGACTGAGTTTCAAGATCTTTCGAATCGATATAACGTATACGGAGTGCCGAAAACGATCATCAACGACACCATCAGCTTCGAAGGCGCCGTCCCAGAGGAAGAATTCCTGGAAAACGTCCTCAAGGCCCTCCAACCCCTCGCGACGGCGCAGAAATGATCCCAGGTTGAATCGCGGAAGAACCCGCGAGTTTCCTCTGTTCTTCCGGCTTCAAAATTGATCTTAGCATGAAGAATTTAAATGATTTACATGCTTTTTCCCCGTATGCCGCGAGCCCCCCTGAGGCGTTTTTATTGACAACTCCAATTTCGGTGTTATAATTAACCAACTTCCATGGCTATCCTCAAGAAAAAAAAGGAAAACCGGGTTTGCGTCATCGGCTTGGACGGGGTCCCCTACGGTTTGCTCCTCGACCTGGCCAAGCGGGGGATCATGTCCGCGGTCGGCCGCATCGTCGATGCGGGCCGGCTGCATAAAATGAAGGCCAGCCTTCCCGAAATATCGGCGGTCAGCTGGACCAACTTCATGACTGGGACAAACCCCGGGACGCACGGTATTTTCGGCTTCACCGACCTCAACCCGAAATCCTACGAGCTGCGCTTTCCCAATTACGCCGACGTCAAGGCGCCCGCGCTTTGGGAAACCTTGGGAGCGCAAGGCCGCCGCTCCATCATCATCAACCAGCCGTCGACCTACCCGGCCCGCCCCCTGAACGGCGTCCTGATCAGCGGCTTCGTCGCCATCGACCTGGCCAAGGCCGTCTATCCCCCCGAGATCAAGGGCCCGCTCGAGCAAACCGGCTACCAGATCGACATCGACACCATGAGGGCCCGGGAAAACCACAATTTCCTCTGGCAGGAGCTGATCAAGACGATGATGGGCCGCCAAAAGGCCCTCAATATGTTCTGGGAGGAGCCCTGGGATTACTTCGAATTCGTCATCACCGGGACGGACCGGCTCCATCATTATCTCTGGCACGCCGTGGAGAACCCGGACCATCCCCACCACCAGAATGTCCTCGAGTATTACCGCCAGATCGACCGGATCATCAACAAAATCTACACCACCTTCCGCAAGGCGCCCGGCGACGACGAGAACATTTTTTTCCTCTCCGACCACGGCTTCTGCGCGATCCGCCAGGAAGTCTACCTCAACACCTGGCTGGAGAAGGAGCGTTTCCTCAAATTCGCCAAAACCCAGCCGGCCGGCCTGGAGGACATCTCGCCCAAGGCCGTCGCCTTCGCCCTGGACCCCAACCGCATCTACCTGCACTACCGCGAACGCTACCCGAACGGCCAGGTCAAGCTGAGCGAAGCCAAACCCATCAAAGAGCAGATCATCCACAAGCTGAAAAAGCTGGAATACGAGGGCAAGAAAGTCGTCCGGGAGGTCTTTTTGGCCAAGGACGTCTATTCCGGGCCGCTGGTCGGGAAGGGCCCCGACCTGATCGTCCTGTCCGAACCAGGCTTCGACATGAAGGGCTCGATCAAGAAAAAAGAGATCTTCGGACGCACGCCCGGCCTTCAAGGAATGCACACGTGGGACGACGCCTTCTTTCTGTCCAAGAACGACTTCGGAGACCATCTGCGCATCGAGGACACGACCAAAATCATCCTGGATCGGTTCTGATGCGGTCCGCGAACCTGCGGCGGGCGGTCCTGGGCGCCGCCCTGCTCCTGGCGTTAGGAGGATCTCTGTCCGCCTACATCGGGCCGGGTGCGGGCTTCGCCTTCCTGTCTTCGTTCCTGGTCCTGTTCCTGACCTTTTTCCTGGCTCTTTTCTCCTTCCTGTCCTGGCCTTTCCGGCTCCTGTGGCGCCTCATCCGCGGCCAGAGAGCTTATAAAAACAGCCGGGTCGACCAGGTGGTCATCGTCGGACTGGACGGCCTGGCCCCCGAGCTGGCCGAAAAATTCATGGTCGAGGGCAAGCTCCCCAATCTCGCCAAGCTCAAGGCCGAGGGCTTCTACGGACGCCTGCAGACGACGACGCCGGCCATCTCGCCGGTGGCCTGGTCCTCGTTCATGACCGGGGCGAATCCCTCCAAGCACAACATCTACGATTTCCTCAGCCGCGACCCGCGGACTTATCTTCCCGACCTGTCCTCGGCCCGCATCGGCCAACCCAAACGAACCCTCAAGCTGGGACGCTACAAGGTCCCCCTATCCAAGCCCGTCCTCCAGGCCCTGCGGAAAAGCGTCCCCTTCTGGAAGATCCTCGGCGACCACGGCGTCTTCAGCACCGTGCTCCGCGTGCCGCTCACCTTCCCGCCCGAGAAATTCAAGGGGCACCTCCTGTCCGGCATGTGCGCCCCCGACCTCAAGGGCAGCCAGGGGACGTTCGCCTTTTTCACCTCCGACCCGGCCAAGGTCAACAAACGCGAAGGCGGCGTCGTCTTTCCGGTCGAGGTGTGCGGAGGAAAAGTCAAAACCCATCTCTCCGGCCCGGACAACACCATGCTGGAAAAGCCCGTCGAGATCCGCCTGCCGATGAAGATCGCCCTCGACACCGCCAGAGGCGGTGCGCTTCTCGAAGTCTCCGGACAGAAAATCCGGCTTCAGAAAGGTGTTTTCTCGCCCTGGGTCCGCCTGACCTTCAAACCCGGCCTAGGCATCAAAATCCGGGCCATCGCCAAGTTTCTGGTGACGGAAATCGAGCCGCATTTCGAGATGTACGTCACGCCGCTCAACATCGACCCGGAAAAACCGGCCCTGCCGATCACCCATCCGCTGATCTATTCCGTCTACCTGGCCAAGCTTTTGGGCAGCTACATCACCCTGGGCGAAGCCAATGACACCTGGGCCCTCAACGAGGGCGCCCTGTCCGAGGAGCAGTTCCTGACCCTGACCTATTCCAACCACAAGGAATGGGAGCGGATGCTGTTCAACGCCCTGGCCAAGACGAAAAAGGGGATGGTCGCCTGCGTCTTCGAGACGACGGACAGCATCTCCCACATGTTCTGGCGCTATCTGGACAAAAGCCACCCCGCCCTGAAAGCGGGGCCGTCGGCCATGAGCGCCAAGGTGATGGAAGACCTCTTTGTCCGAATGGACGAGATGATCGGACGCGTCCGGGCCGCGATGTCGCCGAAAAGCGCCCTGTTCATCATGTCCGACCACGGTTTCAAGCCCTTTCGCCGCGGCGTCAACCTGAACACCTGGCTTCTGAAGAACGGCTACCTCGCCCTCAAGGACGGCGCCGACGGGAACGAGGAGTGGTTCAAGGGCGTCGACTGGGCGAGGACCCGGGCTTATGCCCTCGGACTGGGCGGCGTCTACGTCAACCAGAAAGGCCGCGAGGCCCAAGGCATCGTCAAGCCCGGCGAGGAGGCCAAGGCCCTGCGCCTGGATCTGCAGAAAAAATTCACCGGCCTGGCCGACTCGGAAACGGGGGGCACGGCGATCAACCGGGCCTACGACCGCGACGAGATCTACCAGGGCCCGTACCGGGACAACTCCCCCGATCTCATCATCGGCTACAACGCCGGATACCGCGCCTCATGGGAAGGCGTGACCGGGCGGATCACCCCACGGGTCTTCGAGGACAACGTCAAGTGTTGGAGCGGTGACCATTGCATCGATCCGGTCTGCGTGCCCGGGGTCCTCTTCTCCAGCCTGAAATTGAGCGCCCCCCGGCCTTCGATCATGGACGTGGCCCCGACCGTTCTCGAGCTCTTCGGCCTGGAGCCCCCCGCCCACATGGACGGCCGGTCACTGCTGGGGAAAAAGCAACATCGTGAATAGACGCCAATTCTTGAAAACGGCCGCCGGTACGTCCGCCCTCCTTGCCCTCAACGGGGCGCCCGGACTTCTGGCCCGCACGGCCGGATCCAAGGCGTCCCGCAAGAAGATCCTGGTCCTCGGTTTCGACGGCATGGACCCCGGTATGACCGGCCTGTGGATGAAGGAGGGCAAGCTGCCCACTTTCCAAAAGCTGGCCGAGCAGGGCGGCTTCCGCACCCTGCGCACCAGCATTCCGCCGCAGAGCCCCGTGGCCTGGTCCAATTTCATCGCCGGCACCAATCCGGGCGGCCACGGCATCTTCGATTTCATAAGCCGCGACCTTAAATCCTACATCCCGACATTCTCGGCCTCGGCTAGCGAAGGCTCGGTCAAGACCGTCCGCATCGGCAACCTCGTCCTTCCCCTCAAGGGCGGCACGGTCAAGAACCTCCGCCGGGGCAGCGCCTTCTGGCAGATTCTGGAAGAGCACGGTATTCCCTCGACCGTCTATAAAATGCCGGCCAACTACCCCCCCAGCGCCTCGAACCAGCGGACACTGTCGGGCATGGGCACGCCCGACATGCTCGGCACATACGGCACCTGCAACTACTACACGACCGCCCTGCAGTCGGTCAACGAGGACATCGGCGGGGCCCTGGTCCATGAAGTCTATATCATCGGCCACCGGGTCGACGCCAAGCTGCCCGGCCCGGTCAATACGTTCAAGCGGGACCAGCCCGAGTCGTTCATCGATTTCAAGGTCTACCTCGATCCCGAAAACGCCGTGGCCAAGATCGTCCTGCCCGACCAGGAATTCATCCTCAAGGAAAAGGAATGGAGCGGCTGGAAGACGGTCCGCTTCGGCCTCATCCCGACCCAGAGCGTGAGCGGCATCTGCATGTTCTACCTCAAGGAAGTGCGGCCCCAACTCAAGCTCTATGTCTCGCCGGTCAACATCGATCCGGCCTCGCCGGCCTTGCCCATCAGCACGCCGCCGTCTTATTCCCGGGAGCTGGCCGAAAAATTCGGTCCGTTTTTCACCAAGGGGCTTCCCGCCGATACCAGCGCCCTGGACAACCATTTCCTGGATGAAGAGGAGTTTTTGGCCCAGGACGAGATGATCCTGGAGGAGAGCCGGGCCATGCTCGAGTACGAGCTCAAACGGTTCGACGCCGGGCTTCTGTTCTACTATATTTCCAGCACGGACCAGCGCCAGCACATGTTTTGGCGGCTCATGGACGAGAAACACCCTTCCTACGATCCCAAACTGGCTGGGAAATTTGGAGGCACGATCGAGCGGACCTACCGGCAGGCGGACGAGATCCTGGCCCAGTCCCTAGCCCACATCGACAAGGACACGGTCGTCCTGGTCATGTCGGACCACGGTTTCCGGCCCTTCTACCGCGGCTTCAACCTGAACACCTGGCTGCGCGACAACGGGTATCACCGCCTGATCAATGAGTTCAAGAAAGAAGAGCTGGAGATGGGGTTCCCCAGCACCGACTGGTCGAAGACCAAGGCCTACGGGATCGGCCTCAACGGGCTGTATATCAACGAGCGCGGACGCGAGGCGGGCGGCATCGTCGCCGCCGGCGGGGAAAAAGAGGCGCTCGTCCGCGAGATTGCGGCCAAGCTGGAAACCTTCAAGGACCCGCAGACGGGCGACCGCGTCGTCCAAAAAGCCTACGTCGCCAGGGACGTCTATACGGGTGCGTACGTGGAAGCGGCCCCGGACATCGTCCTGGGATTCGCTCCCGGCTACCGCATCTCCTGGAAATCTCCGCTCGGCCGCACACCCGCCCAGGTCATGGAAACCAACACAGCCAAGTGGAGCGGCGACCACATGGGGGCGGCCGAAAACCTTTCGGGCATCGTCCTGACCAACGGACCGCTCAAGGCCGAATCGCCGGCGCTTTACGACGTGACGGCGACGGTCATGGACGTCTTCGGCGTGGACAAGCCCAAGGATTACATCGGAGAATCGATCTTTCGCGGAGAGAAATAAATGGCCACCGAAAAAATCAAGCTGGAGAAGGACCTGATGGACAAGGTGCGCAAGTTCGCCAAAATGTCGGGGTATTCCTCCCCCGAAGAGTTCATCGTCCACTGCCTGGAGCGGGAGATCGCCTCGCTGGAGGAGAGCGGCTCCGAGGACGAGATTAAAAAGAAGCTCAAAGGGTTGGGATATATCGGCTGATGTTCGCCGCCGTCCAATCCGTTTGGGGTGCCGCGTTCGGCGCGTTTTTTCTGCCCTTCCGCGCTCTGGGCCCGTGGGCGGCCATGGCCGCCGTGTCCCTGCTCACCGGCTTGCTCATGCTGTTCATCTTCAAGAAGACCTCGAACCAGGCGGGGATCCTGCGGACGAAAAATCTCATCAAGGCCCACCTGCTCGAAATCCGGCTCTATAAAAACGATTTCGGCCAGACCATGCGGTCGCAGGGCCGGATCCTGCTGGCCAACGGCCGCTACCTCGGCTACGCCGTCAAGCCCATGCTGGTCATGCTCGTCCCCATCCTCTTGCTTTTGCTTCAGCTCGAGGTCTGGTACGGGGCCCGCTCGCTCCACCCGGGGGAAACGGCGATCGTCAAAGTTAGGCTGGACAAGGCGGCCGGCCCATTAAGGACGCCCCTGACCATCGAGGCGCCCGCCGGCCTGACCGTCGAGACGCCGGCCCTGCGGATCGAAGAGGAGAAAGAGATCGATTGGCGGGTGCGGGCGGATGCGGCGGGCATCCACGAGCTCAAGTTCGGGCTGGATGGCGGATCGTTCACCAAGACCGTGGCCGTGGATCAAGCCCCCCTAAAAACGAAGATCGTCCCCAGGCGCGTGCGCAGCGGCGGGTGGGATGCCCTGAACCATCCCGGCGAAGCGCTTCTTCCCGCCGATCTGCCCGTCGTATCGGTCGAAGTGGCTTATCCTCCCGCCCGCCTCAGCCTGTTCGGCTGGAGGATGCATTGGCTCGTAGCCTATTTCCTTCTGTCCATCGTTTTCGGCTTCGCTCTCAAGGGCGTCTTTAAGGTCGAAATCTGAGGCCCTCGGGGTCGCCTCTCCCGTCCTCTCAGCCCGCTCTAATCAAGGAAATCCATTCGTCGCGGATCCCTTCGATCGGAATGGGCAAGGCCTGTCCGGCCTCCATCTGCCGCTTGAACACCCCGGCCAGCGTCAGGGATGGGCAGCGATCCCGCACGGGGCGCGGGATCAGGGCCCGCATTCGGGCGTAGATCTCCGGGAAGCCCTCTTCGCGGATGTTGCCGAAGCGGACCGGCAGGAAGACGCAGGGATTGACGTTTCCCGCGCTGTCGATATAGAGGAGCGAATGCCCGCCCATCCGGCAGCCCAGCCGCTCCGGCGCTTCGTAGTAGGCCTCGTAGGAAATGAACGGATGGCGGCGATAGCGCCGCCCGCTGTTCACCCGGGTGAAGATCTCGGTGGCCGCCGTCCGGTCCTCGGCCGAGAACAGCTCCTCGGCGCTTTCGCCGCAATACCCGCCCGTCGGGCGCGGTTCGAGGAAACGGACCGCCCCGACACCGAGATCCCGGGCCATGTCCATGTAGGCGGGCAGGTCGCCCGAACGGACGAGGTCCCTGGACAGGCAAAGATTGAGATAGGTGAACAGGCCGGCGTCCTGGAAACACCGCAAGGCGGCCGCGGCTTCCTCGAAAGCGCCCTTGTATCCGCGCAGGGCGTCCTCGCGCTCGGCCCGGACGTCGTCCAGGCCGACGGCCGCGGCGGCCAGCCCGGCCGATTTCAGAAGCCGCACCCGTTCGAGGGTCACGCCGTGACCCGAGGTGTGGATATGGAACTCGGAGCGGTTCTTGTCGGCGGCGTTCAGGATCTCGAGAACGTCGGCGAAGCGGGACATGGGCTCGCCCCCCGAAAGGATGATGATCGCGGCGCCCGCGTCCTGGACGTCGGCCACGGTCCGCTTCCAGGTTTCGAGCGGGACCTGCGTGCCGCCGCGGAGGTTGAAACGCTCGTAGCAATGGGCGCAGCGGTACGGACAAGTCCGCGACACGGCCAAGATGACGGTGTCGATCGTGGCTTTGAAAGGCGTCCCGGCGGCGTTGATGTTCAGCCCGCCGCGGGAGACCATCGTGTCGTAGGGCTTGGAGGGCAAGCCCGGCACGGTCAGGCAATATCGATAGGTCCCCCCCTGGCGGACGATCCTGTTGAACCGAAAGCCCCGAACCGTCCGCAACGTGCTCAAGAGCCCGCCCCGCTTCGCGCTGAGGACGAACAGGGGATTTTTCTTCCGGCGCAGCCAGGCCGCCGCATAGTTCAGCAGGAGCCGCAGGCGGAGAGGGACGGCGCGCCATCCCGAAAAAAATCGCACCGGCCCCGCGCCACGGTCCTCCCGATGGGCCGCAGCGGGCCGTCCTTCCAACAGGCCCTCGTTTCTTTTCATGATCATCTCCCGCCCGGACGAAGGGCTCCGGAATCCTGTTTCGATTCTAATCCCGGGCGGGGGATAAGTTGTCAAAAGAATGTCAATTTTCGGATAAGAAAAACCCCCGCTTTTTCGTTTGCTTCAGGCCGGGAGCGTGTGTTATATCAGGGCCACGGATTCAATCAAGGAGGAGAAGAATGAAAAAAACCGCTTTGTTCCTGTGCATCGCCGTTCTCGCCCTGGGCCTTGCCGGCTGCAAGGGCGGCGGCAAGTATTCCGACGTCATCAAGGTGATGGACAAGTACGTCGCTTCCATCGAGAAATTCGCCGCCACCCTGGACGGGGCCAAAAGCGCCGATGACGTCGTCGCCGGCCTCGACGCTCTGACCACAACGACGAAGACGCTGGCGCCGGAAATGAAAGCCTTCGAAACCAAGTATCCCGAATTCGAAAACCAGGAAAATCCGCCCGTCGAGCTGAAGCCGATTATGGACAAAGTCATGGCCGCTTCGACCAAGATGATGGGCGCGATGAACAAAGTGATGCAGTACGCCCAGGACCCCAAGGTCCAGGAAGCCCAGCAGCGCTACCAGGAGGCCATGGCCCTGACCAAGTAGGCCCGCCGTCCCCCCCGGCCCGCCGGGCGCCCTGTGGAATCCGTCCCGTCTATTCGGGGGGGCGCTCCGCGGGCTTTTATTTCAGCCCCGGATTCCCAGCGCCTTAATCTTATTGAAAAGCGTCTTGCGGCTGACGCCGAGGGCCCGGGCCGCCAGGGTCCGATTGCCGCCGGAGTCCCGGAGGGCTTTTTCGATGAGGGTCTTCTCGGCGCTCCCGGCGGCGGATTGCGCGGCGTCGCGCAGGGTGTCTCCCGGTGTTCCGGACGCGGCGGACTCGCCCGCGGGCGCGGAGCGCGTCCGAAAACGGAGCGGCAGGCTCCGCTCGGCCAGCACGGGATCGTCCGACAGGACCATGGCTTCGTAGATCACGTTTTCCAACTCGCGGACGTTGCCCGGCCAGGGATAACGCAACAGGGCCTCCATGGCCCCGGGCGCCGCCGCCGTGACGGCCTTCTTGAGCTCGGCCCTGTATTTCTTGAAAAAGTGTTCGCACAGGAGGGGGATGTCCTCCCGACGCTCGCGCAGGGGAGGAAGCTGCAGCGAAAGCACGGCCAGCCGGAAATAGAGGTCCTCGCGGAAATTTCCCTTGCCGACCTCTTCGTCCAGGACCTTGTTGGTGGCGGCGATCACCCGAACGTCGACGGGAATCGTCTTCGTGCCCCCGACTTTGACGATCTCGCGCTCGCCCAGGGCGCGGAGCAGCTTGACCTGGGCCTCCAGGGGCAGTTCGCCGACTTCGTCCAGGAAGATCGTGCCCCGCTGGGCCAGCTCGAATTTCCCCGTCGTTTCCGCGCGCGCGTCGGTGAAGGCGCCTTTGCTGTGGCCGAAGAATTCGGACTCGATCAGGTCGCGGGGGATGGCCCCGCAGTTGACCACGACGAAGGGGGCGTCCCGCCGCGGCCCGGCGTAATGGATGGCCCGGGCGACGAGTTCCTTGCCCGTGCCGCTCTCCCCCGAGATCAGGACCGTACCGTCGACGCGGGCGATGCGGTCCATCATTTGGAAGATGGAGTTCATCCGGCCGCTCGTCCCGACGATGCTGGCGAAGCTGTAGCGGGTGGTTAGCTCCGTCTTGAGCTCCTCGACCTCGGCCTCCAGCCGCCGGACTTCCAGCGCCCGGGCGATGAGGAGCAGGAGCTCCTCGTTGTCCACGGGTTTCTCGAGATAGGCGTAGGCGCCCAGCTTGGTCGCTTCCACGGCGTTCCTGATCGTCCCGAAGGCGGTGATGATGATGATCCGGCAGGCCGGGCAGCCTTCGCGGAGTCCGGAAAGGACCTCCAACCCGGAAACGTCGGGCAGGTTCATGTCCAGGAGGACGACGTCGGGCGGAGTCCGGCGGGCCTTGGCCAGTCCTTCCCCGCCGGTCGAAGCGCTTTCCGTCTGGTAGCCCTTCTCTTCGAGGAGCAGGGTGAAGATGTCCCGGATGTTCTTTTCGTCGTCGATGATGAGAACCCTGAATTTCATGGCCGCACCGCTTTCCTCATTCCAGGGGGAGGCTGACCAGGATGGTCGCCCCCTGCCCCACCCGGCTCTTGACTTCGATCTCGCCGCCATGGGATTTGACGATATTGTAGCAGATCGACAGGCCCAGACCCGTCCCGCTTTTTTTAGTGGTGAAAAACGGGTCGAAGACGCGGTCCAGGTTCTCCTCGGGGATGCCCTCGCCTGTGTCCGCGACCGTCACGACCGCCTTGGGGCCGTCCTTGCGCAGGGCCTCCACGGTCAGAGTGCCCCCGGCCGGCATGGCCTGAATGGCGTTGAGGAAGAGGTTCAGGAAGAGCTGCTTGAGCTGGGACTTGTCGCCCAGGACCGAAAGAGAGCCCTCGGGGAAGAGGCGCCGGACGGCGACATTCTGGGTCCGGGCCTGAAAGGTGATCATGTCGATGCTTTCCTCGAGGGTCGGCAGGAGCTCAAGCCGCTCGCGGACGATCTCGGTAGGGCGGGAAAAGGCCATCAGGGCCGAGACGATCTCGTTGATGCGGGCCGTCTCCAGAAGCGCCGACGACACGAGCCGTTTGGTGGTTTCGTCCGTCTGTTTTGACTCGAGGTATTGGAGGGACGAGCGGATGGCGGTCAGGGGATTGCGGATTTCGTGGGCCGCACCCGCGGCCAGCTCGCCGATCGTGGCCAGGCGGTCGGCGCGGGACATCCGCCGGAAGCGCTCCCGCTGCTCCTTGAAGAGGAGCGCGTTCTCCAGGGCGATCCCCGCCTGCGGCAAGAGCGAGGAAATGAAGGAGATCTCCAGCTTGGTGAACGGCTCCCCGTCGTCTTTTTTTCCGGCCAGCAGGATGCCGATGAGCCGGTTCATGGATATCAGGGGAAAGCAGATCACCACGCCCAGGCGATCGAGGAGTTCCGCTTCCGGCGGCGTCAAGTAATTGAGAACACCGGCCTGGCGCGAGATGTCCAAATGGGTCTCGTTGATCTTGAGCCATTTGGCCAGCCGCGAGTTGCGGGGCAGGAAGACCGGGCGGCCGGCCTCGGGAGAAAGGCCGATCGTGGCGGCCGGAGCGAAACGGCCGGTGTCCGAATCGAAAATGAGCAGGACGAGCGTCCGGACGGGGCAGACCTCCTTGATCTTGCCCAGGAAATTCCGGGCGATGTGGTCGTAATCCTCGATGAGGTTGAGGCTGTTCTCGAATTCCTTGAAAACAAGGACGGGGAATTCCTCGTCCCGCCGGGACCGTCCCAGGCGGCCAAGGGCGCGCAGGAGTTTCTTCATCTCGATCCGCCCCTTATTATACCGGAATTCGAATCAGGGGGTCGCGTCTACAGCTCGCCAATTTTCCCCTCAGCCGCGGACGGCGGCGAAAAAAATTGGCGAGCTGTAGACGCGACCCCAGACGATTAGCGGACGTCGTAGCGGACGAAGAGGACGTAGCTCAACAGGAAAACAAGGCAGGCGTAGGCGGCGATAGCGATCAGGAAGGGCAGGGCCGGCTGGAGCCGTTCGGAGAACGACATCGGCTTCTCGATGAACTGGGGAACCGTGGCGAAGGCGACGGGAAGGCGCGTCGTGGAAACGTCCTCGTTGGGATTGTACCAATGAGGGCTTTTGGGGTCGCCGGCGTCGGTGGCTTTGAAATAGGCCAGGAATTGGCCTTGATAGATATGGAAATCGTCCCAGACCTGGCGAAAGCGGGGATATCCCCCGCCGGCCGCCGCCTCCGCCAGGAACTGGAACATCACCACGGGCGAAGCGGCCGTCAGGGAGCGCGTCCGTTCGAATTGCCGGAACAGGCTTTGATAGTAGGGATCGCGGATGGACTTTTCGGCGTCCATTCGCTTGCGTTGGAGATTGGCCCGCAATTCGTGTTGGGGCAGGAAGGGGTTGCCGGAGTTCATCATCCAGCTGCCCGGGGGGGCGGCCTTGCTCAGGTCATCAAAGACCCGCGCTACCCGGGCCGTGACGGATTCCGATTTTTCGATGGGATAGACGGTCTTGGCCAGGAAGGCGCTGGAGTTGGGGACGACGACGGTGAAGAGCAACCAGAAGGTCAGGGCCAGGAGCAGGCTGACGCTGGAATTGCGGGCCGCCACCGAGCAGAACAGGCCGAACGCCGACAGGACGGCCGCCATCAGGGCGGCGACGATGAGAAATCCCGCGGCTTCGATGAGGACAGCGGATGTCAGGGGGATCCCGCCAGAGAAGAGGACGATGAGGAGGCTGAGGATGATGCCCGGGACGACGATGGCCGCGAACGTAATGACGGCGCTCAAGTATTTCCCGAAGAGGAGCGTCCCCCGGGAAATGGAATTGGCCAGAGCCAAGGCCAGCGTCTTCTCCTCCTTCTCGCCGGAGACCGCGTCGAAGGTGAATAACAGGGCGACGAAGCTCAGGATCATGGCTACGATATAGGACCAGTTCAATTCCTCGAAGACGTTCAGGAAGGGGTTGGTGCTCCCGCTTATGTTCAGGAAGGAAAAGACGTTCCAGGCGCTGAACACGACGCCGTTGGGCAGGTACTTTTCCTTGCCGTCGGTGATGAAGGCGTTGTCCCTCGGCCGCAGGGGATAGGTGCGCCGGGTGACGGCCAGGTCGGTCGCGTTCTGCCCGGCCTGGTCCCGCATCTCGGACTGGAATTGGGTTTCGGCCTGGCGATAATTGGCCAGGGCGCCGCGATGGCCGCGGGTGAAGGAAAACGTCCCGGCCACGAAGACACCCAGGACGAGAACGAGAGCAAGAATGAACCTCAGGCTGTAGAGGTTGTGTTGGATTTCGCGCTTGAGGATGGTTTTCAGCATGGCTCACCTGACGTCGTAGCGGATGAAGGCGACATAGCCCAGATAAAACAACAGGATGATCTCGATCAGAAGCAGACCTATCCGGGGGATGACGCCGGACAGGCCCGTCAGCAAGGAGTCCGCCCGGTCGGAATATTTGGGCATGTCGGAAATGTCGAGAAAGGAGAAATCGTCGGGATTATCGAAGCGGACCTTGACCTTTTGCAGGGCCTGCCAGCGGGCCCGGAAATCCTTCTCTTTCCCGGCCCAATCGTCGTATTCCCGGACGGTTTTGAAGCGGCCCCCGCTCCGCTTTTCCACGAGCTGGTCGCCCGTGAGCATGGCCTCGGGCGGAGTGGGGGTGATGTAGCGGAAGGAGGCGAAGATATTTTTACCCTGGAAATAGCGGATGAACGTTTCCCGGTATTGGCGGGCCCGGTCCAGGTCCCCCTCGTGCGACTGAACGTCGGTGGAACAAATGGCCGAAGCGATGAGCCGGAACACTCCCGAGGGAGAGATCATGGCGATTCCTTCGGCGACCCGCGATTGATGGACAAGGCCGTCCAGGTAGGATTTCTGGGCGGCCCATTTTTTGTCGGCATAGTCGATCAAGAGGGGGCCTTGGATCATCGAGACCTGCCGCTCCTGTTCAAATTTCGATTTCGTGCACCCGTAGGTTTCCATATATCCGTCGTCCCTTCCGCTCATCCACCAATAGATGTCCCAGTCCACCTCAGGCAGGGCCTTCCGGCGGTCGTTAAGCACGCCGTCCCTCTCCTTGTCCAGATCGGCCAACACCCGGGTCAGGTTTTCCCGCGAAGGAACTGCGACGAAGCTCTCCGCGGCATACGCGGAAAGGTTGGGGACGATGAAGACGAAGAAAACCCAGATAAACAGGCAGACCACGAGACTGGTCACCGATGTCCGGGAACGGGCGGAGATGAAAAGGCCGATGAAAACGAAGACCGCCAGATAGATCAAGCTGGCCCCGAAGAGCAGGGCGACGCGGCCCCATTGAAGTCCGGTAAAAGCGGCGTTCCCGGAGATCAGGACGAGGACGGCGCTGAGGAGAAAACAGAAGATGAGGATCGGCAGGAGCGTCAGCAGAATGCCCAGGACCTTGCCTGCCAGGACCGCCGAGCGGCCGAGGGAGTTGGACATCTGCAGCTTTAAGGTGCCGCTTTCCTTTTCCCGGCTGAAGGCGTCGTAGCTGAAGAGAAGCGCGAGGAGCGAGAAGATGATCGCGGCGATGTCCACGAAATCGACCGAGAAAAACGAGGCCAGGAAAGGATTGTCGCGCACAGCCGCTTTTCCTTCGGTCAGGAGAGGCTTCTCCCCGAGATATATTTTTACCCGGTTTCCCACTTGGGACCGGATGCCACGGCTGAAAACGCTGAGCGGCTCGGGGGGCAAGACGACCGTCGGCCGCAGACCGGAGTAGACGTACACCTCCTTCGTGGCCTTGTCCACAGCGTCCCGGTCTTGGCGATAGAGGGCGGACTGATCGCGGTAATCGGAGACGCTGAGGAGGATGCTGAAGGGGATCAAGACGAGGCAGAGTAGAAAGCCGATGATGAAGCGCGCCGTCAGCAGGTTGTTCAGGAATTCCTTGCGGGCTATAAGGAAAATCATGGCCGCGTCTCCTTGGCCGGACAAATATGCTCAGGCACCGGCGCCTGAGATATCTGCAATCTTTATGCCATACAATTCTTAGGAGGGCGGGCACCGTATCGCGCCAAAAACGGGTAACGGATTACCCCGGTCAGGTAATCGCTTGCCCGATTGAACGGGTCAACCAACTTATATCGCCAAAAATCGTATAGAAAAAAACGGCACCGCCTCTCCCTATTTCCATTAAAAAAACGAAAGTGGAGAGGCGGTACCGATCGACTTCGATTCCTTGGCACGAATCGCGCATTAAGGAGGTTCGAGATGCCGTCTATCGCCCACGGAGAACGATCATGAACATACGAAGACGAATGCCCACGCTCCTGGCGCTGGCGACGCTGCTGTCTCTGCCCGGCCTGCGGGCCCAGCAGGCCAAGCCCGCCGCGCTGACCCTGGAGGATTGCGTCATCCAGGCGGTCAAGCGCAACCTGGGCGTGGCGGTCCAGGTTTACAGCTATCGGCAGGCCGACGTCGCCGTGTCCCAGGCCGGGGAGAAATTCTATCCCTCGCTGTCCTTCGACTACAACCAGCAAAACCAGAATTCGGCCTCTTTTTCCTGGATCCAGTCCGCCGACATCCTGACCACCAAATCCATGGTCTATTCGGCCGGCGTCTCCCAGGTCATCCCCTTCGGCGGCAAATTCTCGATCTCGCTCGACGCCGACAAATACGATTCCAACACCCGTTTTCAGACGATCAATCCCCGCTACGACGGACAATTGTCCTTCACATATTCCCAACCTCTGCTCAAGGACTTCGGCTGGGAGACGAGCCGCAAGGAGATCCTGGTCGCCCGCAACAGCCGGGACATCGCCGAGAACGACCTGAAAACGACCCTCCTCCAGACCGTCTATTCGGTCGAAAGCGCCTATTGGGAATACGTCTACCGCATCGAATCGCTCAAGGTCCAGCGCCAGTCCCTGGGCCTGGCCGAGGCCCTGCTCGACAAGAGCCGCAAGGAAATCGACATCGGCACGCTGGCGCCCAAGGAAATCCTGAGCTCCCAGGCCGAAGTGGCCTCGATCAAGGCCGATATCCTGCAGGCGGAGATGATGGTCAAGGATTCGGCCGACCAATTGCGCGGCCTCATCAATCAGCCCTTCGACAAGGACTCCGCCGAGATCGTCCCGGCCGATACGCCGGGATTCATCAAACGCGAGGTCAGCCTGGACGAGGCGCTGGCCGTGGCCCTGAAAAACCGGCCCGATCTGCAATCGTCCGCTCTGGAGATCAAGAACAAGGAACTGGATTACTCCTACGCCAAGAACCAGATGCTGCCCCAGCTCGACCTGCGGGCCCAATACTGGAGCCCCGGCCTCTCGGGCGACCGGATCATCTTTCTCGACGACAATCCGCTGACCGGGATCGTCCTGGGCAAGGTCCCCGGCGGAGCGTCCCAGGCGCTCAAGGACGCCTGGGGATTCAAATACAATAACTGGTCGATTGAGCTTTCGCTGACCATTCCCCTGAGCTCCGTCTTCAGCCGGGCCGCCCAGGCCGCGGCCAAGGCCGGACTCGACCAGCAGATCGTCATGCTGAAGCAGGCCGAACAGAAGGCCTTCCTGGAGATCCGCGCCGCGGTGCGGGCCGTCCAGACCAACTTCGAGCGGGTTGGGGCCCGCAAGGCCGCCCGCGAGCTGGCCGAGCAGAAGCTGGAAGCGGAAGAATCCAAGCTCAAGGTCGGCCTGTCCAATAATTTCTTCGTCCTCAACTACCAGCGCGACCTGGCCCTGGCCAAGACGGCCGAACTGCGGGCCATGATCGATTACACCCTGTCCCTCGGCCAGCTCGACAAGGCCATGGGGGTCAGCCTGGACAAACGGAACATCCACATCACGGACGCGGCGGAGGTCCAACAATGAAAAAGCTCGCGACGATCGTTTTGGCGATGATTGTTCTGGCCGGGGCGGCCCTGGCCCAAGCACCCGCCCAAGAGGGCCAATCCCAGACCATGAAGCTCCTCACACTCAAGAAGGCCCAGCTGCAGCTGGAGAAGACCAAGGGCGATTTTGACCGCTCGCTCAAGCTCAAGGAGCAGGGCCTGACCTCCGAGCAGGAGTTCGCCATGGTCCAGACGTCCTACCTGCAGTCCCAGGTGGACTTCCAGCAGGCCCTCATCAACTTCATGGGCAGCGAGGCCCGCATCAACGTGGCCAGCGCGGTCAAGTACCAGGATGCCGGCGGGAAGAAGTTCGTCCGCGTCACCCTGCGCTACTCGTCCAAGGAGCTCAAGCAACTGGAGAATCTCAACATCAAGGCCGACGATCTTTTCCCCCTCGATTTCATGAAGGAGATTAAGGACGTCTCGGTCTCGCTCAAGTCCGAGGCCAAGATCGTCTCCGATCCCTACGAAAAGACCATCACCGGCCTGCCCCTGGAATCCCAGCGGGACGTCACCTTCCAGCTCCTTAAAGACGTCGAGAACCTCGAAGTCAGCATCTTCTACTCGGGCAAAACCGAGACGACCTCGGTCTATCTGCAGAAGGGCGTCAGCGCCAACATCGTGACCATCAACTCGGCCCAGTTCTCCCAGGAGGCCGACCTGGAAAGCACGGCCACCTTCGATCTTTCGCTGGAGAAATTCTCGGGCGAGGCCAACGTCTTCAGATTGGACATCGCCAACCTGCCCCACGTGATCAACTTTGAATTCAGCGACCCGACGACCAACGCCCGCTTGAGCCAGATCAAGTTCACCGAGGGCATCACCAGCATGAAGCTCCAGCTCAAGCTCTACCTGCCCAAGAACGCCGATGCCCAGGTGGTGATCGACAAGCCCATCGTCTTCTTCGCCCTGGCCATGGACAACGATCAGGCCGCCGGGCTGCAGACCATCCTGGCCAAGAAACCCGAGATCGGGCCCAAGGACATCGAGGCCCTCAAGGTCGGGAGCGTCCGCCTCGAGCTCCTCCCGCGCGGCGTGGGCAAGGTCGAGGTCCAGGCCGTCAACCTCTACCACGAGATCAAGGTCGGCGAGAACGTGGAGATGGAAGTCCGCGTCCGCAACGCCGGCACCCGCAAGCTCAACAACATCCGCGTTTTCTCCGACCTGCCGCTCAACTGGCACGCCGACATCCGGCCCGACCTGATCGCCTCGCTCGAGCAGAACAAGGAACAGGTCGTGACCATCAAGTTCCAGCCCCCCGCCGACGTGGCCGTGGGCGACTACGAACCCAAGATCAAGACCGAGTGCAGCGCCGACAACCGCAAGGTCGAGTCCGAGGACAAGATCGTCCGCATCCACGTCGCGGCCAAGACGAATGTCATCGGCATCGGCCTGCTGGTGCTGCTCCTCGTCGGCCTGCTGGTCGGCATCGTCGTCTTCGGCATCAAGTTGACAAGGCGGTGAGGGAAAGCGGACGGCGCGTAAGATAAAACCATTCAGGAGGACATCATGCCCCAATCGAATCCGATCTTGAAAGCGGACGACCTGTCCAAGCGCTACGAGGACGGCGTCCTGGCCCTCGACCACCTCAATCTCGACGTGCATGGAGGGGAGGCCTACTGCCTGTTGGGTGCCAACGGCGCGGGCAAGACGACGACGATCAACCTCTTCCTTAATTTCATCCCGCCGACCACCGGCACCTGCTTCATCACAGGCATCGACGTCACCAAGGATCCGCTCGAGGCCAAGAAGCACGTCGCCTTCGTCTCGGAGAACGTCATGCTCTACGGCAATTTCACGGCCCGCCAGAACCTTGACTTCTTCGCCAAGCTGGGCGGCAAGCCCGACCTGACTAAGGAGCAGTACTACCAGGTCATGCGCCGGGTCTCGCTCCAAGAGAAGGCCTTCGAACAGCGGGTCAAGAACTTCTCCAAGGGCATGCGCCAGAAGCTGGGGATCTCCATCGCCGTCATCAAGGACGCCCCGGCCATCCTGCTCGACGAGCCGACCTCGGGCCTCGACCCGAAAGCAGCCGAGGAGTTCCTGGAGATTCTGGGCGAGCTCAAGAAGGAAGGTAAGGCGATCCTGATGTCCACCCACGATATCTTCCGGGCCAAGGAAATCGGCGACCGGATCGGGATCATGAAGGAAGGGCGGCTGGTCATGGAGCGCACCCGTGAGCAGCTCCAGTACGAAGACCTGGTCAAGATCTACATCGACTATATGAAGTCCGAGCCGCTGACCGCCTAAGGCGGCCGCGCCGCACCCCGCCCTCGCCGACCCGGAATCCGCCCATGTTGAAAACGATCGTTAAGAAAGAGCTTCTGGAAAACATCTTCAGCTACCGGTTTCCCCTCTTCGCCCTTCTCTGCGTCGTCCTCATCCCGCTGAGCATGTTCGTCAATAACGCCCAGTACGCCAAGCACCTTCGGGATTACAGCGAACAGGTCCGCTTGGCCGACGAGTCTTCCTCCGGCCTCAAGATCCAGGACGTCATGGCCGGGCGGGTGGCTATCAAGGGCTTCCGCAGGCCGGCGCTTCTTTCGATCTTCGCCCAGGGCTTCGAAAACGCCCTGCCCCGCTACTATCAGTTCACCCAGGACGGCTATGCCCAGGGCGAATCGGCCAGCGGCGACGAATCGCTGCTCTCGACGCAGGGCAAGTTCGATTTCGTCTTCCTCGTCCAGATGGTGATCAGCCTGATCGGCCTGCTGTTCGCCTCGGACGTGATCTCGGGCGAGAAGGAATCGGGGACTCTGCGGGCCATGCTCTCGAACCGCCTCCCCAGGGACGCCGTGTTGATCGGCAAGATCGGGGGGGGCTTCCTAGCCCTGTGGGCCCCGTTTCTCGTAGCCTTCGTCCTGGGCGTTCTGCTCCTCCTGACGGGATCGTTTCCGCTCTTCGCCGGCGACACGGCGGCCCGTCTGGCCGTCCTGGCCCTGGCCGCGTCGGCGTTCGTGCTGATCTACTACGTCATCGGGACGATGGTCTCGACCAGCTCGTCGAAGACACGCACCTCGCTCGTGGCCATTCTCCTCATCTGGTCGGGCTTCCAACTGGTCATCCCCAAGCTGAGCGACATGTTTGCCGCCTTAATCTACCCGGTCCGGACGGAAACTCAGGTTTCGCTGGAGAAATCCCTGGTCAACAATACCATCGAAACCGAGACGGCCAAGGAGCTGGGCCGCCAGTACGACCTCATCTTCGGGAGCGCCAAGCCGGGCGCAGCGGACGAAGCCAATTCCCCTGAACGGAAGAAATGGGATCCCCTGCGCGACGACATCCAGCTGCGGGCCCGGGAGAAGAAAGCCCAGCAGATCGCGGCCATCGAGGAGACCTACGCCCAGCAGAAGCGCCGCCAGCAGAACCTGGCCGTGAACTTGTCCCTGATATCCCCCAGCGCGGCCTTCGGACGCTTCGTCGCCGACATCTGCGAGACGGGGGATCTGGCCCGGACCAAGTATCAGGAGGCCGTCCGGTCCCACCAGAAGGCCCTCGACAACGCCCTCTTCGGCAGGGTCAAGCGGACCCTCATGATGCACGCCGGCGGAGGCGTATCGATGTCGTTCCAGGCCCAGCCGGTTGACCCCAAAAACCTGCCCAAGTTCACGGTCACGCCGGCGTCGCTCCCGGACACGTTCAAGGAAAATTGGCGGAGTCTTTTGGCCCTGGCCTTCTGGCTCGTCGCCCCGTTCGCCGTCGCCTACACCCGCTTCCGGAATTACGACGTCCGCTGAGACCAGGCGGGCAAGGCAGGAAGGAGGTCGAACATGGTCGGCACGATCATCAGGAAGGAAATCTCGGCCAACCTTCTCAGTTACAAATTTTTCATCGTCATTCTGTTGACGACGCTCCTTCTGGCCACCAGCTTCTTCGTCCTGTACAAGGATTTCAAGGGCCGCCAGGCGGACTATGAGCTCGTCCGCCCCAAGCCGGGGGAAGCGATCGCCGTCCTGGCCCCGAACCCCCTCTCGATCTTCGCCAAGGGTCTGGACGAGGCCATGACCCGGTCGTTCGAGGTCAGCCCGATCGGTCTCCAGGTCCGCGCCGGCCAGAAGTCCGGCAATGCCGTTTTTGCCTTCTTCCCCGCGCCCGACTTCGTCTATATCGTCAAGGTCGTCCTCTCCCTGGTCGCGCTCCTTTTCGGCTTCGATCAAATCAGCCGGGAGCGGGAGACCGGGGTCCTTCGCCTCATGCTGTCGAATTCCGTATCCCGGGCCAAGGTCCTGGCCGGGAAATGGCTGGGCAACTACCTCAGCCTGGCCGTCCCCTTCCTCCTGGTCGCCCTGATCGGCTTCCTCCTGATGACCCTGGACCCGCAGGTCCGGTTCGGCGCGGCGGGGACGGGCTGCTTCCTCCTGCTCCTGGCCGACGCGCTCCTTTACATCGCCCTTTTCCTGAGCCTGGGGATTCTGGTTTCGGCCCTGACCCGGAGAGCGGCGGCCTCGCTTGTCGTCCTCCTCCTGGTCTGGGCCGTGGCCGTCTTCGTCCTGCCCAACCTGGGGACCCTCGTGGCCCGGCAGCTGGTTGATGTCCCCTCGGTCAAGGCCCTGAGCGAGAAGCGGCAGCAGACCTGGACGCGCGAAATCCTGCTGGCGATCGTCGAGGGGCGGGCCCAGGGGCGGCAGGCCGGCGACGTAAACCGCAAGACCCACCTTGAAGCCATCAACACCGAGTTCGACAAGCTCGAACACGACTACCGGCTCAAGTTCGACCGCCTCGTCCGGTTGTCGAAAACCATCAACCGCCTGTCGCCCGCGGCGAGCTTCGTCTACGCCGCGACCGAGCTGGCCGGGACGGGCATCGGCGAAGAGAGCCGGCTGAAGGACGAGATCATCCGCTACAAGAACGCCGTCTTCCAGGAGTTCGACCAGGGCCGCAAGGACCACGCCGCCTTCGCCTACCGCTACCGCTCGGCCGGCCAAGTCCTGGCTCAGGGCGGGATGTTCGACCTCGGCTGGCTGGCCGCCTTTACGGTTGTGCTGTTTGGCCTGGGATTTGCGGCCTTCGCCCGGTACGACGTCCGTTAAGGAGAGGGCCATGGTCGGAGCGCTCATCAAAAAAGAAATCCAGGCGAACGTTCTATCCTTCCGCTTTGTGGCTGTCGCCGCCTTGCTCCTCATCGTCGTTCCCGTCACCGTCCTCGTCCTGTCCACCGACGCCGCGAAGAGGGTGGACGAATTTTCGAGCCGACGGTCGGAGATCGAGACGTACCTGAAGTCCTACGCCCATTTCAACCGCCTCCAGAACGTCGTCAAGCCCGCCCAGCCGCCGCTCGCGTCCTACGCCCTGGTCCGGGGCATCTCCTCGGACGTCAACTTCGAGGAGTTCGACGACGATCCGCTGCCGGTCATGTTCCCCCTGCTCGATTTGACCTTCGTCGTGGCCATTCTTCTCAGCCTGGCCGCCCTCATCTTTTCCTACGACGCCGTCTGCGGAGAGAAGGAGGACGGCACGCTCAAGCTCATGTTGGCCAACGGTCTGCCCCGGGCCAAGATCATTCTGGCCAAGATCATCGGTGGGACGGTGACCCTGATCGTCCCCTTCCTGCTGTCGCTCGTCCTCGGCCTGATCGTCATCCTGCTCAATCCGCGCATCACCTGGAAAGGGGCGGATTGGACGTCGCTGGCCTTCCTCCTCATCGGCGCAGGCCTCTATGTCCTGTTCTTCCAGGTCCTGGGCGTTTTTATCTCCGTACGCCATCATTCCTCCTCCGCCTCGATCATGACCTCGCTCTGCGTTTGGGTGCTGTTCGTCCTGGTCGTCCCCAACCTGAGCCCGTATTTCGCCGCGCTCGTTTCGCCTTCGCCGTCGCGGATCAAGGTCAGCCGCGAAATGAACCGGCTGACGGACGTGGAACGGGACGACCTGGGGCGCCGGCTGGCGGACGAGAAGATGAGGGAATTGACCAGGACCTACCCGGCGCTGGCCGAGAACCTGTCCCAGGCCGAAGCCAAGGTCCGGGCGGAGAAGGACCCGGCCTACAAGATTGCACTCCAGGCCAGGGTTCGGGAGGTAGGCGCGGCCTGGGACGAGGCCAACCGCATCCAGATCGCCAAAGCCAACGCCTTGCAGGACAACCTCGAGCGCCAGGAAGAAGCCCAGACCAAGCTCTCCGGAACCTTGTCGATGGTATCCCCCTTGGCCGATTTTACCTATCTGTCGAGCGACCTGACCTCGACGGGGCTGATGAACGAACGGCACTTCAAGAGGTTGAGTGACATCTGGGGTCGGTCTTACGGGGATTATCGCCAGGCCAAGATCGTCTCTCTCCAGAAAAAGGACCCGGCCGTGGACTGGTGGAACACGCCGGTCGACGTCAGCGACATGTCGCGCTTCGTTTACAAGGAGGAGGACCTGGCCGCCCGGCTGAAAGGAACCCTGCCGGCATTCGCCGTGCTGGCGGGGCTGGCCTTGGCCGCCTTCTGGGCGGCTTATTTTTCGTTCCGAGGATACGACGCACGCTGATGTATAATCAGCGGTGATGCGAGCGCCGAAGATTCAAGATCTTCTCCTCCTGGCCGTCCGGGCGGCCCTGGCCGCCGGTCAAGAAATCCTCGACGTCTATGCCGGGGCCGATTTCGGCGTGGAGACCAAAGCCGATCTCACTCCCCTGACGATCGCGGACCGCCGGGCCCACCGGGTCATCGGCGAGGCCTTGGCGCCCGCCGGCCTGCCCCTCTTGAGCGAGGAAGGAAGGCCGATTCCCTTCCAGGAGCGGCGCGGCTGGATTTCTTTCTGGCTGGTGGACCCCCTCGATGGAACCAAGGAATTCATCAAGCGGAACGGCGAATTCACGGTCAACATCGCCCTGATCCGGGACGGGACGCCGGTGCTCGGTGTCGTCTTCGCTCCGGCCCTGGAAATCATTTACGCGGCGCGCGAAGGGTTCGGCGCTTATAAAATCGGAAAAAAGAGCTTGGCCTCGGGAGAAGTCGGTTCCGAGGCTATCATCGCGGCCGGAGAGCGGCTGCCGGCCCCGCGGAAAGACGGCGTATATCGGATCGTCGCCAGCCGATCTCATATGACCCCGGAAACGCTGGCCTATGTCGAGGCCCAGAAGGCCGCCCGCGGCGAAGTGGAGCTTGTTTCCAAGGGCAGCTCGCTCAAGTTTTGCCTGGTGGCCGAAGGGAGCGCCGACGTCTACCCGCGGTTCGGTCCGACCATGGAATGGGACACGGCCGCGGGCCACGCTGTCGCCGCGGCCGCCGGATGCGCGGTGACGCAGACGGACGGGGCTTCTCCCCTTCTCTACAATAAGGAAAACATCCGCAACCCCTGGTTCATCGTCCAACAGCCGGGGTCATGAGAATCACGTCCCGGGCGGATCAGCTTTCGCTCTCTTCCATGTATTGGATGTAGAGCTCGGTCAGGTCCTCGCCCTCGAGCTCTTTCCGCGTTTTGAGCATGACCAGCTTGCCCTTCTTCATGAACCCGACCCGGTCGGCGATCAGCTTGGCCCGGAAGATGTCGTGGGTGGACATGAACACCGACTTGCCCTGATCGCGCATGTGGACCAGCAGGTTGAGGAACTCCCGCCCCGACTTGGGGTCCAACCCCGCAGTCGGCTCGTCCAGGAGGATGTTGGGCGCGTCCTTGATGAGGGCGATGGCCAGGCCGAGCTTCTGGCGCATACCCTTGGAATAGTTCTTCGTCCTCATGTCGAAGGCGTCTGCCTGCAGGCCGACGCTCGTAAGGGCCTTGGCAAAATCGGCCTTGGTCAGGCCGCGTTTCCCGGACAGCTTGGTGAAGTAATCGAGGTTCTGATAAGCGGTGAAATTGCCGTAGAGCATGACGTTTTCCGAGACGAAGGACACGAATTCCTTCGACCGCAAGGGCTCCTTGGTCACGTCGATGCCCTCGATCAGGGCCTGGCCCTCGGTCGGCGGGATGAAGTTCAGGAAAATATTGATGGTCGTCGTCTTGCCCGCGCCGTTGGCCCCGAACATGCAGAAGATTTCGCCCGGCTCGACTTTGAAGCTCAGGTGGTCGACGGCGATCTGGCCGTCCTCGTATTTTTTGGTCAGGTTGATGGTTTCCAGCATGGCGGACTCCTCAGCGGACGTCGTACTTCAGAAACGAGACATAGGCCCCGGCGAAAAAGACGATGATCAGCACGACCATCAGGCCGAAATCAGGCAGGGTCCGGGCCAGGGACTTGCTCAACGACTCGGGCTCGAACTTGTGCTGGGGCATGTCGGTCAGGACGACTTTTCCGGTCTGGCCTCCCCCGGTAAAATCGATGCTCTTCATCATCCGAGAATTGACCCACTTGGTGAAGCTGGGTTTGTAAGCCCGGATGGAGGCCAGGAACTGCTCGTGTTCGTCCAACCCGGTCCGGGCCAGGCTCATGGTCGAGAACATCAGGGCCGAGGCCGGAGAGATCCGGGAGATGTTGATGGCCAGGCGCTCCTGCGACGTCTTGCGGGCCTGGTAGTCCCGCTCCAGGGCGGCGTTGTTCTCATCGATTTTAGAGGTCAGGTCCTGCTGGTATTCCTCCAGGAATTTTCTGAAGTCTTCCTGGTACTTCTTCTGGTCCTTGGCCGCGTTGGGCCCGTTCTCCTTCATCCAATCCAGGACCTTTTTCTGGGCACCGCCCTGGATTTGCTGGAGGAAGGCGTCCTTCTTGGCCGTGATTTCATGGACGGAGGGGATGGGGTTGAGCTGGGCCGCTGTCAGCACCGAGACCTTGGGGATGATGGTGACGAAGATGACCCAGATGAAGAGCAAGATGAGGAAGCTAGTCGAGCTCTTGTTGGTCCGGGCCGAGACCAGCAGGCCGAGGGTGAAGAAGACGGACAAGTAGAGGAAGAACATCAGGAACATGAGCAGGAGGCGGATCCAGTCCTGTCCGGACATGGAGATGTTGGGATAGACGAGCAGGATCAGCATGCTCAGGATGAGGGGGATGATCAGGGGGATGAGCAGGCTGATGTAGCCGCCGATGACCTTGCCCATGATCAGGCGGTCGCGGGGGACCTTGTTGGACAGGGTCAGCTTGAGCGTCCCCCGCTCCTTTTCCCCGACGATGGCATCGTAGGTGAAAAGAATGGCGAACAGGCTGAGGACGATCTTGACGATGAAGGTCAGGTCCAGGGCGCCGAAGATGGAGAAGACCGGGTTGCTCTCGTACTTGGAATCGACCAGGTTGGGGTCGTAGGCGATGTTGACCGAGGCCACCCGCCCGACCGCCTCAGAAATCCCGCTGGCGATCGCGCTCAGCACCTGGGGCGGCTTGTTGATCTTCGGGCCGAGGCCGGCCAGGGCTTGGTAGCTCGTCTGGGCTTCCAGGTTCTTTTTGTTGAGGGCCATGGCGGCCGTGTTTTCCTTCTGCTCGGAGCGGTAGGTGGTGATGCCGGTGTAGATGGACAGGAGGATGAGAACCGCGCAGAGCAGGAAGGTGAAGACGAATTTCGGGCTGGTGATGGTCTCCAGGATTTCTTTTTTGATGATGTCTTTGAGCATGTTTTTAGCCTTCCCTTATGAAATTCAGTTTATAACAAAATCAGGATTGCGTCTACCCCTCTTACGGACGGAAAGTTAAAGAGTTTTACAGATTAATCTTGGGCACGGCCGTCTGGTAGGTCCGGTTTGTGACCGTCAGCTTCAAGGCGATTTTGGTCACGTATTCGAGCCCGTCGAAGTCCCGGGAATTGAAATTCAGGACCAGGTCCTGGACGGTTTCGATCCGCGGCGGCAGGGCGTTCTTGTCCTTGCGCGTGGTCAGCAGGTCCTTGAGCAGTTTATAGAGGACGCTGACGGCCTGGACGATGTCGATGGAATTGAACGGGTCGGGTTTGTCCCGGTTGAGCATGTAGTCGGGCTTGAACCCGTATTTCAGGTTCGACGGCTTGACGTCGATTTTCAGGGGGATGGTGCGGATGGTCTTCTGGCTCGTCAGGATGGGCCGGCCGTCGACGTACAGCGTCAGCTTGTACTCCAGCGGCCTCCCCGTCTGGGCCTGGGACTGCAGGACCGGCTTGGGCCGGGCCGAGGAGACGTCGATGTCCAGGGCGATTTCCCTGGTCAGGATGAGATTGGCCGAGCGGACCTCGAGCGTGTAAAGCCGCCGGCCCGAGGAGAGGAAGAGAGTGTTGGCGTCCAACCCGAGGATATTGAATCCCGGATTGAGCACCCCGGCCTTGAGCACGGCGCCGTTTTCGGAAAATTTGTAGAGGGCCCGGTTGGTGACCTCGACAACCAGCGGCACGATCCCCTCGGGCATGATGATCTCGTTCCCGACGCCCTTGATCAGCGAAATCCCGCTGACCCAGGGATATTTCATCCGCCAGCCGTTTAGAAAACCGATGACGTCCGACTGGGTGATCAAGTCGAGGAAGGCGAAGCCGCCGTCCCTGGTCAGGTAGGTGTCGAAGTACTCGACGATCCAATGGAGCTCGGCTTGGCCGTCACCGGCGCGGTCGGCGCAGTAGGCCAGGAGGGCCGCAGCGTCGCCCTTTTCGATATCGGCAATGTCGCTCCAGCGGCGCTGGATCGCTTCGGCCGCCTTGGCGTACTGCTTGTCCGAGCCAATGAGCTTGGCCGCCTCTTCGCGCCATTGGCCGAACGCGGCCGGGGCCAGCGCGGCCGCCGCCAGCGCCAGAACCAGCGCCCGCCTAATCACCGTAATTGAAGACAAGATAAACCTCGAGGCTGGAATTCAGGTACTTGGCCGGCAAGGGCGGGAACGGGCCGCTCGACCGGACTGCCCGCAAGGCGGCCTGGTCGAGAAACTCGATCTTGGTCGGCACATCGATCTCCACGGCCAGGAGATCGCCGTTCCTGGCCACCAGAACGGTCACGCCGACTTCCCCCTTCCAGGCGGTCCCCAATCCGGCGTCCAGGGCCCAGTTGCGCTGGATTTTGTTGAGGACGATTTCACCCCAAGCGGAAAAATCGACGCTCGGGACATTCAGCGCCACCGATCCGCCCGGCGCGGAGCGCCGGGCCCGCTGTCCGGCTTGGCCCGGGCGTCCCCCGCCGGAGCCGCCCGGCCCTTCACCCGGGCCAACCGAGGGCGCCGAGCTCAGCAGCGCGCCCTGGCGGGCGTACTTGGAGAAATCGATGTCCGTCCGCGTCCGGTAGTGGGAAGGCGGGGGAAGGTAGCGATCCTCGATTTTAGCCGCCGCTTTGGACAGGTTGATCTTGGCATCCGGAGGATACGACAGCCTGAAGTCTGAATAAAAGCCCGGCAAGCCGGTCGGCGGGCCCGGCGGCGCGACCGGCCCCGTAGCGCCGGGAACGGCCGAAGAGGGCGTCGCCGATTCCACGCGGAGGGCGCTTTCCTCGGCCGAGACCGCGGGACTCACGGGTCCTGTGGCCGGAGGGCGTCCCGTTTCGGCCTGCTTGGAGAGCGGGAAGCGGACCATCTCGCGCGGGACGAGAAACGCCTCCCGCGATTTTTCCTGGTAGGTAAAAATCTTGTAATGCCAGCGCGCGGTGAACGCGGCGTAGAGGACGAGGGCGTGAAGAGCGGCGGACATCAACAGCAGCGCGGCCTGTCTCTTGCGCCGCCCTTTAGCCGAATCCAATTCGAATTCGAAAATGACGAAAACTCCCGTGTTGGTTAAAGAATTATTTTACCACAAACTCGCTCTCATCCTTTTAGAACACGCCCGGGCCGAATCCGTTGCGGCGGAAGGGGCCGCGGAGGGGGCCCCAGGCCTTGCCAGGGGATCTGCTTCCGCGGTACTCGATCGCGCCTAAAACCGCAAGCGAGTGCCCCCGGGTTTTGTCCGGGGATCGGGCTTTGCAGTACCCGCTGGTGGGCTTGGAACGCAAGCGGGTGCATGTTCCGCCGTACTCGGACGCGGATAAAAACACGGACGAGTGCGGCCACTTGACCGTCGCGTTGACTTGGCCGGGCCGGAGTGCCAGCGTGGACTCGCAACCGCCGTTTTCGAATCTGGGGGAAAACGACCCTCATGAACCACAAACTCCGGCGCCGGATCGGGATCGGGTTGATGAGCGTTGCCGCGTTCGCCGGCGGCGGCGCGAGCGGAAGCTGGTGATCAGCGGCCGAACGAAATCTCGAACAGGACGATCTCGGACGTGCTGCCCAGGCGGACGGGCGGGCCCCAGGTGCCGGCGCCGCTGGTGACGTAGAACCA
>Ga0315279_10001864_pt1 | contig 33541 bp, 22 predicted proteins | sample YL17G06_20_MG_FD_203694 | JGI IMG/M metagenome (GOLD analysis project Ga0315279, IMG submission 203694) | Sediment microbial communities from Yellowstone Lake, YNP, Wyoming, USA - YL17G06_20 | ecosystem: Environmental > Aquatic > Freshwater > Lake > Sediment | place: USA: Wyoming | collected...
GGGGCAGGCCCCCGACGTCCTGAAAGGACGCAGCCTGCCCTGGGCGGCCACGGGGGGTTGCCCCTACGATTGCGTGTGTAGCAGGAACAACGCAGGTCCGTATGAGAGGCATCGACTGGGGTATCATGATTGATACGCCCTCGATGCGCCGTCCGGTGTAGTGTCCCGTCTTCGCCGGGGGAAACACTCTCGAACGGCTGGCGAGGCGAGGAGTTGGCATCCCGTTTGCCTGGCCCTATCGCAATGAGGGGCGCGCCATGAAGCGCCGGACGGATATGTTCCCGAGAGGTGACGAATGAGGCGCACAGTCTGGTGGAGGCCCGGACATGGCCGCGCGGGCAGGTGCGTCGCCTGGAGCCTGGCGTTGCTCATGGCCTTTCAGACGAGCGGCTGCGCCGGGGGAAGGCTGATCCCACAGGCGCACGTGTCGATGGTCTCCCCGTGGCGCTACTACGATCTTTGGCAGGCCCTTCGCCTGGGCCGCGGCGTCATCGTCGGCACGACGATGGGCAAGACGACGGCGGGCAAGTTCATCACCGGCGGACCGCAGTCCATCGAGATCCACGCGACGGACGGCTACACGAGCGTCCCCGTCTCCGAGGTTCGGTACCTCATCAACGTGCTCGATCTCTCCCGTGCACGCGAGGGCACCATCGCCGGCGGGCTGATCGGGCTCGGCACGGGCCTGTCGCTTGCGTACATGACCGGTGGGCGCCGCGTCGCCTCATCGGCGACGTCGCGCATCGTCGCCGCGCGGCAAGCCGACGACAGCGAGTCGTCCTCGGGCACCGGCGATTCTCAGAGCACGGACAGCGAGTCGAGCGCCGGCACGACGCCCAGCGCGTCGAACACCGAGGCGGGCCAATCCTCCGTCTCGGACGCGGGTGCGAACGCCGACGCCGCAGGCGGGTCCTCAGGCGGCTCCTCGACGAGCAACGACCCGACCCAGACCGGATCGAACACGTACAGCGAGGACCAGCGGTCCTCCGGAGGGTCCTCCTCCGGCGGCGCGGCCGACGGGACGACGACGCAGGGCTCGAGCAGCGGCAGCAATACCGCGATGTTCATCGAGGTCAACGACCAGGGAGGGAGCTCGGGCGGCTCCTCCTCCGGCGGGCGGTACGACAACGGCCAACCGGCATCCAGCGGCGGCCCGACAACTGCCTGGCGCACGGTCTTCTTCGCCGTCTCGTTCACCGCGATCGGCTCGTTCATCGGCTGGATGGTGGGCCGCCACATGAGGCGGCAGGTGCCGCGCGTGGACTACGTCCTCTTCCCGAAGAACCTCGACAATCGGAGCGACCGGTCGCCCGACCAGTACCTCGCCGACCAGATCACGACGATCTCGCCGGAGCACGCGGTGGAGCTCCTTCCGCCGGGGAGTCAGTTCGACTCGCCGCAGAGCGCGACGCAGTTCGACCAGCTCGCCCACCAGGGAGAGGTGGTGCGCCTCGGCGGGCTCGTCGGCGGGGCGATCACGCGGGACGATGCCCGCATGTATCGCCTGTTCCCAACGGTGGACAACCTCATGCAGGCGACGATCCTGCGCTGCGGCGACGGCGCCGAGCGAGAGGGCAGGGAGAACCGGTACCTCGCGATGGTCGTCCGGAAGGTTGGCGGCGTGCCAACGGTATCTCTCCAGCGGCTCATGCCGCGCGACGTGATCCGGCTCAGCACGCAGATCACCCTCGTCCAGGCGGGGATCCTCACGCCATGAGCGCACGCCGAGCCGTCAGGATCGCCTGCGCCGTGCGCGGCGCCTGTGCCGTGATCCTCCTTGCCGTCTTGGTGCGCAGAGCCATCGCGGAGGAGGGCGCCGCCGCATCCGCGGACACCGCCTCCTCGGCCGCCAAGGTGTTCTCCGCGGCGGCCGCTGGCGATGATGTGCTCGTCCAGGCGAATCCTGTCGCACCTGGCGGCGACGACCCAGCGACAGTTTGGGCCCGACTGCCGCGCTACCGCCACGAGGGCGTCTCGCGCGTGCGGCTCAGCCTCGCCCTAACCGGCGTGGGCATCTACGACGTCGCCTTCTACGAGACGCTCAAGAAGCCGTGGTGGAGCGGGCAGAAGTCCGACTTTCACGTCATCAACGACTGGTGGGGCGCGTACGCGATGGAGGTGGACAAGTTCGCCCACGCGTACGCCGGTCAATGCATGACGCGGATCGCCGCGCAGGCGTACGGCTGGACCGGCATGACGCGGCGGCAGGCGCTCTTCTGGGGCGGCGTCACGAGCCTGGCAACGCTCACGCAGGTGGAGCTGCTCGACGGGTTCACCGCGAAGTATGGCTTCAGCACCGCCGACTACGCGGCGAACATCGCGGGCGCGTTTCTGCCGCTCGCGCAGGATATCTGGCAGCCGCTCCAGCTCGTGACGTTCAAGATGAGCTACCACACCGCGCGGTTCGAGAAGGGCACGGCGCCGAACCTCCTCGAGGACTACAACCGGCAGACGTACTGGCTCACCCTCGACGTGAACGGCCTCCTACCTCGGCCCGCGCGACGGTACTGGCCCGACTGGCTCCAAGTCGCCGCCGGCTGCGGAGTGAACCACGCCTTCGAGGCCAACCGAGAGCGGGAGTACTACCTCGCGCTCGACGTCGATCCCACGCGCCTGCCGCTCGGGGATGGGCCGCTCGCCTCCTTCCTCGCACCGTTCCATTACCTCCACCTGCCCACTCCGGCGATCCGCTTCCGCGGGGACGGCACGAAGCTGTTCGCCCTCTACTTCTGACCGGCATCGCCTCACGCCCGCCGCGCCGCCGCACCGGTTCATTTTGCAGTATCTTTGTGCTACGGAAGCTCTTCCCCGAGGAGACGAGCGGCTTCTCATGCGGCACGAGTGCGGCGACCCGGAGGCGTGCGTTGCGCGCCGGGCGGGCGCGTACGGCTTCCTTGACCTATCCCTCGTCGACCTGAATATTTGTTACGTCACCGAGTAGGTCGTGCGTCTGCCGTGTCGGGCAGAACGAGGTAATCCGAGGAGCGGAATCGGCATCGCCGATGCAGATGGGGGTACGCGCGGATGACCACGTGGGAGGTCCTGACGAGGAGAGCATGGCTGCCTTTCCTGATCGCGGCGACGGTGACGGGCGCGCAGACCGAACCGTCGGAGACGGCAACGGGCGAGGCGGCGGACACGACGCACGCCGATACCACCGTGCATGTGAACCTGTACCCGAACGCCACGAGAGTTTCCGGAGATGTCTCCGGCCGGTGGGATCGGGGCACGTATCTTGTCACTGACAACGTGCGCGTGCCCGGGGGCGATTCGCTAACCATCGCGGCGGGGTGTTCGGTGCTGTTCATGCCGCCGAAGGCGCAGCGAGCGCTATCCGTGACCGCGTACGGCCGCCTGGACATCCTGGGGACGTCGGAGCGCCCGATTCTCTTCGCGAGCGCGCAGCCGCCCGACTCATCGAACCGCCTGTGGGACGGCGTGCTGTACGTCGGCAACCTCGCGGAGGGACGCGTCGAGCACGCCATCTTCAAGCGGCCCGACATCGCAGTCCAGGTGCGCCGAGGGCTCGTCGCCGAAACCGGGCGCGACAGCGGCAGCACGGTGCCCGATTCGATCCGCCTGCGGCCCACCGGGCCGGTGCTCATCCACGGCTGCACCGTGGACAGCGCAAGCTTCACGGGCATCGTGCTGGCGGGCGTACGGAGCACGGTCGTCATCGACGATAACCTCATCCACGGCTCGTCGAACGGCATCTCCTGCGAGGACAGCGCCGCTCCCGTCATCACGAAGAACCGCATCATCGACAACACGAGCACCGGCATCCTCTGCACCGGTGGTTCGAGCCCGTCGATCGCGCAGTGCATGATCGTCGGCAGCCAGACTGCCGGCATCATCTGCGCGAGCGAGTCGAACCCGACGATCGACCTATGCGTGATCGCCAGGTGCGGCATCGGCATATCGGCGACGAAGGCGAACCCACGGATCACCCGATGCACGATCGCCTGGAACGACTTCAGCGGCATCATCGCCTATGAGGACGCGGCCCCGGAGGTCAGCGCGTCGAACATCCGCGGCAACGGCCTTGCCGGCATCGACAATCGCTCGACGGCAACCATCACTGCCTCGCGCGTCTGGTGGGGCTTCATCACCACCGAGACGAGGCTGGCGCCCGTGCTCGACTCGGGAACGCGCCGCAAGGCCGGCGAGACGGTACCCCCAACGATCAACGGGCAGGTCGTCGCGGCCGAACCCCTTTCCTCGCCATCGCTCGATGCTCCCGGCACGCCGAGCGAAGCGCAGGACTTCGCCCTCTTCACCCACGGTGATCTGCGCGATCGCTTCGCCACGTCGAGCACCGTGTCGAACGGGGATAGCATCTGGATCCAGATGGTGGCGAAGGATGAGAGCCCATACCTGGAGGACGAGGCCACCATCCTCATCACCACTCCATCGAACCCGCAGGGCACGCAGCGCGTGCTGACCGAGTCAGGTCCCGCCACAGGCACGTACCGCGGCTACATCATCGCCTCGCTCCTGGAGGGCAACCCGAACATCGTGGTGAAGGTCCGCAATGGCGACGTCATCCGCGTGCAGACGGGCACGACGCCTCCTCTCAGTGGGCAGGTGACGTTCATGAGCAAGCCGCCGCTCATCCAGGCGCTACGGGTGAACGGTCAGCCGCTGGGGGCACGTTTGCTGGCGCAGACGCCACTCGTCGCCACCTGGCGCTACTGGGATACCGAGAACGACCCGGAGGCCGGCGTTCAGCTCGAGCTGCACACCAAGCCGGGGGAGGCGTCGCCGGCCGTATGGCAGCATCAGGAGACCGGACAGGTCCTTTCCTACACCTACGACGGCACTCCGCTCACGCAGGGAACGACATACTACCTCCGCGTCCAAGCCAACGACGGGTATAACTGGGGTGCCTGGCGCGAGGCGTCGTTCCACGTGAACGTTCCGCCGACGACGCCGACCGCGGCATATCCAGAGAACGGCGCCACGGTCCGCCTCAGCGCGCGCGAGCAGAAGCCAGCCCTGGCGGTCAACAACGTGGTCGATAGCGATGGCGACCGCGTGAGCTTCATCTTCGAGGCATTCTACGGCGAGGACTTTCGGAACGCCCGGCTGCGCGTCACCGACTCGACGCGGGTCGTCCCGGTGCCGCAGGACACCGCCTCGAGCGTGACGGTGTGGAGCACGATGCCGCAGCTCATGGAGAACACGCGGGTCTGGTGGCGCGCGAAAGCCACCGATGGGCTGGAGACGAGCGCCTGGTCCGTGCCGTGCTCGTTCCTCCTCAATTCGGTGGATGACGCGCCGGAGCCCTTCGCCATGCTCGACCCGCCGGCCGATAGCACCGTCCGCACCACACAGCCGCGCTTCGAATGGCAGCACAGCTACGACCCCGACCCGGGCGAGCAGGTCACCTTCGTCCTGACGTACGCGAAGGAACCAACTCTCTCCCAGGGCGCGGTCACTCATCAGGTCGAAGCGATTCCTGAACCGACCCAGTTCTACCAGGTCCTCCCCGAGGAAGCGCTCCAGGACAACACGAACTACTACTGGACGGTCTCGGCGCAGCAGAACGGCCAGGTTATCCTCGAAGCGAACTCGGACGGGACAGGCACGAGTCAGGTCTGGCGTTTCTTCCTCGACACCGGCAACGACCCGCCGAGCATCGAGCCCATCCCCATGGTCACCATGCAGGAGGACGAGGCGTACCGCCTCCGCATGGGCCGGTACGTCAGCGATCCGGATAATGCGCCTGACCAGCTCACGCTCACCGCGCGGAGCACGCCGCACATCACCGCGCAAGTGCTGCCGAACATGGAGGTCATGCTGACGCCGCAGCCAAACTGGAACGGCGGGCCGGAGACCGTGCGGCTCATGGTGTCCGACCCGAGGAAGAGCATGGGCATCGGCGACATCGCCGTGCAGGTCGCGGCGGTGAACGATCCGCCGACGGCACAGCCGGTCCCAGATCAGGTGGTGGACGAGGACACCGATCTGCGGCTGGACCTCACGCCATGTGGGAGCGACATCGACGACCGGCCCGAGGATCTGACATGGACGGCGAGCACGGATGAGCGGAAACTCTCCATCGCCATCACGCGTGGCATCGCGACCATTCGCGGCACGTCGGACTGGTTCGGCGGGCCGGTAAACGTGCAACTGACGGTGACCGATACGGGCAAGCTCACGGCCTCTACCTCGGCCAACGTGACGGTCAACCCGGTGAACGACGCGCCGAGGGTGACGCAGATCCCGCCGCAGACCTTCCGCGAGGACGAGTCGTTCACGCTCGACCTCGACAACTACGTCAACGACCCGGACAACACCAAGGAGGAGCTGACGTGGGCTGCCGCGCCGGATGAGCCGCTCCAGGCGACGATCGATCCAGGGTCGCACGTGGCCGCGATCTCGGCGCCACAGAACTGGAGCGGCTCTCAGCGCCGCGTCGTCTTCACCGTTCAAGACCCTGCCGGCCTGTCGAACCAGATCGTGGCGCTATTCGAGGTGCAGGCGGTCAACGACCCGCCGGTGGTGGCCGGCATTCCTGACCAGCAGTTCAACGAGGATGACTCGGTGTACGTCGAGCTCGACCAGTACATGACCGATCCGGACAACTCGGCGCAGGAGATGGCCTGGAGCGCGGCCAACTCGGAGCACGTCTTGGTCCGCATCGATCAGGCGCGACGGCGCGCGCACCTACGGACGCCGCACAACTGGTACGGCGGGCCCGAGCACGTTCGGATCGCAGCGACCGACCCCGGCGGGTTGCGAGCCGAGCAAGCGGTCGGCGTGACGGTCATCTCGGTGCCGGAAGCGCCGGTCTTCACTCAGATACCCCCAGCGAGCTTCCCCGAGGACTCGACGTACGTCATCCCGCTCGATCGGTACTTGAGCGACCCGGACCACACGAACGCGGAGGAGACGCTCGCGATCGCGCAGCCGGCTCACGTGCGCGCCACGTTAGACGCCCGTACCCGGCAGCTCACCCTCTCAGCACCATTGAACTGGAATGGCGGGCCGGAGACGGTCAGGGTGACTGTCACCGACCCGGACCGCCTGCAGGATGACGTCTCCTTCCCCGTCACGGTCACGCCGGTGAACGACGCGCCGGTGCTTGCGGAGATTCCCATCGTTGCATTCGACGAGGACAGCGCGGCTACCCTGAAGCTCACTGACTACGTGAGCGACCCCGACAACACGCCCGAGCAGATGGAATGGGCCTTCTCCTCCGGCGCGAACGTCCATGTCCAGGTCGCCGGCGGCATCGCGCGGTTCACCGCCGACAAGGACTGGAACGGCTCCCGCCCGTTCACCGCGACCGCGCGCGATCCGGGCGGGCTCGCCGCCACGCGGCCGGTGAACGTCGTCGTGCGTCCAGTGAATGACCCGCCGGTGCTCTCGGCCCTGCCGCCGGTGCAGTTCGACGAGGACCTCTCAACGACGGTCAACCTCAATCAGTACGTCGCCGACGTGGACAACACGGCGGATCAGATGCGGTGGACGGTGACCGGGAACGTCCACGTGAAGGTCAACGTCGTCCGCGGCACCGCGACGTTCACCGCCGACCGAGATTGGAACGGGCAGGAGAGCCTCAGTCTCACGGCGACTGATCCGGGCGGGCTCGCCGCCTCGGTGCCGGTCCAGGTGACGGTCAACGCGGTGAACGACGCGCCGGTCGTCACCCAGGTCCCGCCGGCGCAGTTCGACGAGGATCAGAGCATTGTCGTCGAGTTCGCGCCGTTAGGCTCCGACGCGGACGGCGACGCCCTCACGTGGACGGCGACAAGCGGCGCTCCGAACGTCATCGCCACCGTCGCCGGCAGCCAGCTTACGCTCTCGGCGGCGCAGGACTGGAATGGCGGCCCGGTGCCGGTGACGGTCACGGCGACCGATCCGGGCGGGCTCTCGGCCTCGCAGCGCGTGCAGGTGACGGTGCGTTCGGTGAACGACGCGCCGGTCCTCGCGGCGCTTCCGCCGGTGCGCTTCGACGAAGATGGCTCGACGGTCCTCAACCTGAACGAGTACGGGACCGACGTGGATGACACGCCGACGCAGCTGCGTTGGGCCGTCACAGGCAACATACACGTGAAGATCAGCATCGCTCGCGGCACTGCGACGTTCACTGCCGAACGCGACTGGAACGGCACCGAAACCGTGACCTTCACGGTGAGCGACCGCGCCGGCCTCACCGTGTCGGGAACGGCTCAGGTGACGGTCAGCCCGGTGAACGACCCGCCGGCGATCAGCCGGATCAACCCCGTGCAGTTCGACGAGGACCAGAGCACCGTCGTCGATCTCGCGCCGTTCGGGTCCGACGTGGATGGTGACGCCCTGACGTGGGCGGCCAGTACGATCAACCCGAACCTCACGCTCGGCATCGCCGGCAGTCAGCTCACGCTCTCGGCGACGAAGGACTGGAACGGCGGACCGGTCGATGTCGCCATCACGGCGACCGATCCGTCGGGCGCGCAGGCGCGAGGCACGGTGCGGGTGACAGTCCGCCCGGTGAACGATCCCCCTGTGCTGTCTCCGTTCCCGCCCGTGCAGTTCGACGAGGACGGCACGACGACGCTTGCCCTCGCCGGCTACGTGACCGATCCCGACGATGCGCCGGGGCAGATACGTTGGACGGCTGCCAACGGCAGCTATGTCCGCGTCAGAGTATCCAACGGCATCGCCACGTTCACCGCGACGGAGAACTGGTTCGGCTCGGAGCGAATCGTCCTTACCGCCACGGATCGCGGCGGCTTGACTGCCTCCGGCGAGGTGACGGTGACGGTCAACCCGGTGAACGACCCGCCAGAGGTGAGCGCGATCCCGGACATCAACCTTGACGCCGGCAGCGAGGCCGAGTTGCTGCTCTCGCCGTACGCCTCGGACCCCGAAGGCAGCGTGCTTCGCTGGAACATCGAGGAGCTCCCACCGGGGCTCGACCTGACGCTGTCGGACATGGTGCTCCGCGTGAGAGCGCCATCGAGCTACCGCGGCACGGCGTTCGTCCGGGTGTCGGTGAGCGACGGCAGCATGCAGGTCACGGCGCGGGTGAAGATCAACGTGCGCGCGGCACAGACCGCCGGCGCGGGATCGCCATGAGCCGGGCGTGAGGAATGTGGACGCTTCTCCTGGTCATCGTGCTTGTGCCGGTTGGGCTGTTGTTCCTGCTCGCGCTCGCATTGGTCTTGCCGATTCGGGTGCGCGTGGCACTCCAGGGCGACAACCACCTCGACCGCGCCGAGGCCAATGTCCGCCTCTACGGAGGGCTTCTCGGTCTCGGCGTGCGGGTCGATCGGGGGACGTACGGATCGCCGCGCCGGCCCACGATCGTCGTCGGACCGGTGCTTTGGCGGTGGCTCGTGCCGGTGAAGCGGCTTGGTCCGACGGAGCACGAGCCGGAGCGACCGCCACGAGGCGAAGGGGAGGCGAAAGCTCCGCAGGTGGCCGCGCCCAAGGCAGCTGCGCGCGAGCAGCCGGCGCCGGCGGAGACGAGGTCGCAGGCGGAGGGGCCCGCCGCGGCCGAAGCTTTCCGCGCTCCCGCGCATGAGGCGCCGGCAGGTGAAGGGCCGCCAGAGCACGAGTCGGAGGAGTTCTTCTCGGGAGAGCTGCCGCCGGACAGGGAAGCGCCGGCACCGGGCGGATCGCGATGGCGGGAACTGCGCGCGTTATGGGACGAATGGTCGCCCATCGGGCGTGGAGCGCTTCATCGGCTTCGCGGCGTCATCCGGCTGCGCGCGTTCCACGTCGAGGGCGCAATCGGGCTCAATGACCCGGCACTCACCGGCCAGTTCGTCGGCTGGATATCCACCCTCCGCGCGTTGGAGGGGCGCGCGCTCCGGATCCGTGTCGCCGGCGATTTCGAGCGCGCGGCGGTGCGCGGCACGTTCCGCGCCGAGTGGCGGATCAGCCCGATCCGCATCTGGATCTCGGGGCTCTACGTGGGTCGGGGCATCTACAGGCGCTGGCGGAGGCACAGACGCGAGGCAGTGAGGCATCGGGGGGGCAATAAGAAGACCTGACAGAATGCGCCCGTTGGGATGTGTCGCACCCATTACAGTCGCGGTCATCCGGCGTGCTCTTCGAGCACGGAGCCGCGTCGCCGGAGGCGACATGAGCGAAGGATCCCTCAGTTTCTGGGGCCGCAGTAGCGAACACGCGGCAAACAGCGCTTCATGCCTGGCGCCAAGAGATTCTTCGGGGAACGCTTCGCGTTCCGTACGCCACCGCCGAGAGGCGACGGCTTCGTCCTCAGAACGACGGCGGTTGCCAGCGTGGACTCGAAAACTGACGCCATCCGTGTACGCCATTATCAAAGGCGTTCTGAGGAGGACGAACCATCGACACGTTGATGGAGACATTGCTGACCCGGCTGCGGGAGATGGTGCAGACGGAGATGGTCGTGGGCAAGCCGATCGTCGCCGGCGGGATGACGCTGATCCCCATCTCGCGCATTTCGCTTGGATTCGGCGCCGGGGGCAGCGACAAGGCCGGCAGGAACAACCGAGGCGGCGGTGCCGGCGTCCGCGTCGAGCCGCTGGGGTTTGTCGTCATCAGCGACGGCAAGGCACAGATCCTCCCCGTCAAGGGCGAGGAGGCCGCGCTCTCCAGGATCATGGACGTCCTGCCCGACATGTGGGATACCGTCCGGTCATTCCTCGGCGCAAAGAGCAAGGATAAGGACAAGGAGTAGCCACGTCCCGACCGACGGTCGCGCCTCGGCCACGACGACGTCGCCGGGGCTGGCAACGCGAGCGTACCTCCCGCGGACGCGCCACATGTGCCCATATCCTCCGTGACGAACTCCCGCAATCGACCCATCTGGCAGCGGCTCTTCGAGAATCGAAACCTCGGCCTGCTCTGGCTCGGCCAGACCATCAGCATCGCCGGCGATTCGATCTACGAGAAGGCGCTCATCTGGTTCATGCTCGAGCTCACCGGCTCGTCCGGGCTGACCGGGCTCGTGGCCCTCTCCGCGTACCTCCCGACGCTGCTCGTGGGCCTCTGGGCCGGCGTCGCAGTGGACCGGCTCGACCGGCGTCGGGTCATGATGACGGCCGACGCGGCGCGCGTGCTCCTCGTGCTGGTCATTCCCTTCCTCCACGACGCAGACTGGCTCGGGCCGTGGCAGCTCTTCGCCATCACGTTCCTCATCGCCACGGGCGCGGCGTTCTTCAACCCGGCCCGCGACGCCCTCGTGCCGGTGCTGGCAGCGGACCATGGCCGGCTTCTCAAGGCGAACGCGGTCATCCAGTCGTCGTGGATGTTCGCGCTGTTCCTCGGCCCGGCGGCGGCGCTCATGCTGCTCTCGTGGTTCCACATCTCGACGACACAGCTATTCTACCTCGACGCGGCGAGCTTCGCGGTGAGCTTCGCCTGCATCTGGGCCATCGCCATCAGCCGCGAGGACGACGGCGCCCGCGCGATGGAGCGACGATCCATCGTCCGCGACCTCACCGAGGGGCTGCGCATGGCCACGGGCGACCGGCGCGTGCGCTGGCTGCTCCTCATCACCGCGGCGGACAACCTCTTCATCATGGGCCCGGCGACCGTCGGCACGGCCGTCTTCGTGCGCGACGTGCTCGGGCGCAGCCTGACGAGCCTCATGCTCATCGAGGGATGCTACGCGGTAGGCATGATCGGCGGCACGATGCTCCTGCCCTACTGGCAACGGTTCTTCAACCAGGGCCGCATCATCCTCATCGGCATGGTGCTCGACGGGCTGACATTCGTCCCGCTGTTCTGGGTCGATACCCTTTGGGGGACCTGCGTCACGATCATCATCCACAGCGTGGCGATCCCGCTGCTGGTCGTCACGCGGCCGTCGCTCGTGCAGCGGATCGTCCCGCCGCGGATGCAGGGGAGGATATTCAGCATGATCGGCGTGACGGTCGTCGGCTTCACCGCGCTGTCCACCGGCCTGACCGGCGCGGTCGCAGAGGTAGTGCCGATGCCGGTCGTCTTCGCGGTGATCGGCGTGGGCGCGGCGCTGTGCGGTCTGTGGGGTTGGTCGATCATCGAGCTTCGGGAGAGCTGACCGCCTTGGGTGCGACGGCGTGGGCCATGAGGCGCGGTACTTCATATCTTGACGCACGTACCCCGTACTCCCACATTTCACGCGAAGCAGCGCGCCTAGAGAAAGGACGGTTCGTGCCACAACGAAGACGCTACAACCCGGCGGTCGCCCTCGTCGGCCTCGTCGCCATGATGCTCGGCGCGGTGATCGTCGTCACCATCTTCGCCCTGGAGTCCGATTGGACCGCGAGCGGGAGCTACGTCGCGCTTGGCGCCACCACGACGTTCGTGGGATGGCTGGTCCAGCGAATCTTCGGCAGACGGGGGCACCGTCATCGCTGAGCGCGCGGGCGGAGAATGTCGTCGCAGTGAGGGTGATCCAATGCGCCTGACGATACTGACGAGCGAGTTCCCCCCGTACGTCTACGGCGGCGTCGGGGTGCACCTGCGCTACCTGACCGAGCAGCTCCGCTCGACGGATTTTCAGGCGGCGAGCCCGTGCGGCGCGATCGAGCTGGACGTGCGCTACCTCGGGCAGGAGGAACGCGAGGAGCAAGGGTTCCGCCTGAGGCCGTTCGCCCCGTGGGAAGTCGTCGAGAAGGCCGACGACCCGAGGCTCGGCAAGGTGCTCGGCCCGCTCTCCGCCGATATCGCCATGGTCGCCCGGAAGATCGAGGCGGACGTGGTGCACGCCCACACGTGGTACACCTTCTTCGCCGGACACCTCGCGCGCCTGCTCTACGACATCCCCCTCGTGGTGACGGTCCACAGCCTCGAGCCGAAGCGGCCGTGGAAGACCGAGCAGCTCGGACGCGGCTACGAGCTCAGCACGTGGCTCGAACGCGCCGGGATCGAGGCCGCCGACCGCGTCATCGCCGTGAGCGGCGAGATGCGGAAGGACATTCTCTCCCTCTACGCGTTGGACCCTGAGCGCGTCGTCGTCGTGCACAACGGGATCGACCTGGAGAAGTATCGCCGGGCGACGACGGTGGACGTCCGCGAGCGGTATGGCATCCGCGGGCGGTTCATCCTGTTCGTCGGGCGGATCAGCCGCCAGAAGGGGATCGACGTACTGCTCAAGGCGGCGGCGATGCTCGAGGGCGAGCTCTCGATCGTCCTCGCCGCGACGAGCCCCGACACGCCGGAGCTGGCGCGGGAGGTCGAGGAGCAGGTCCGGACGAACCCGCGCCTGGTCTGGATCAACCGCATGCTGCCCGAGGACGAACTTGTCGCGCTCTACAGCGAGGCGCAGGTCTTCGTCTGCCCATCCATCTACGAGCCATTCGGGATCATCAACCTCGAGGCGATGGCGTGCCGCACGCCGGTGGTGGCGAGCGCCGTCGGCGGCATCCCCGAGGTCGTCGCAGACGGCGTGACCGGCACGCTCGTGCCGCCCGGCGATCCAGAGGCGCTCGCCACAGCCATCAACCGACTGATGGGCGAGCCGCGCACGCGGGATCGCTACGCGATCGCGGGCAGGCAACGTGTCGAGGAGCACTTCAGTTGGCGGCGGATCGCACTCAGGACGTGCGAGGTGTACGAGGCGGTGATGCGGCGATGAGCGACGACGATCTCTCCCCGGCGCTCATCGCGGCCCGGATCGATCCGGCGCTGCTTGCGCGCCAGCGCTGGTTCCGGCACAAGGGCGTCGTGCTCGGCGCGATCGACCTCGCGGACGCATGGCCGGTCCGACGCGACGAGGTGCTGTATGGTTGGTGGCTCCTCGCGCGCATCCCGGTCGCCGAAGGGTTCGCGACGTACCAGCTCCCGGTACGGCTCGTGCCGCTGGCGGAGGGCAAGCCATCCGAGGAACGGAACATGCTCGGCCGAATCGAGCATGCCGGACGCGCGTTCGCCATCGTCGACGCCGCCGCGGACCCCGTGATGGCCGCCGATCTCGTCAGTCGCACATGGCGGCGGGAAGACGAGCCGCTGCGGAGCGGCAGCCTCCACATCGAGCTGTTCAGCCCGCCTGTCGGCCGGCCAACTGCCGTCCATCCGGTCGCGCAGGACTCCTCGAACACGCTCTGCCGGCTCGACAGTCGGTTCGTCCTCAAGCTCTATCGGTGCCTCGACGCCGCCGGAGCGCGCGAGGCCAGCTTGCTCGCGGCGCTTGCGCAGTACCGCGAGGCCGCCGTGCCCGAGGTGAACGCGCTGCTCGAGTACCGTCGAGACGACGGCGAGCGGTCGGCGCTCGCCCTCGTGCAGGAGTGGGTCGATGGCGGCCAGGACGCATGGACGTGGTTCGTCGGCCGGCTCGCCGCGGGGCCGACGGTCGATCTCGGCGAGGAGCTCGATCGCATGGCGTCCGCCGTGGCGAGCGTCCATCGCGGGCTCCTGCCCATGGGTAGCCGCACATGGACGAGAGAGGATACCGACCGACTCGAGGGCCGCATCCGCCGCCAGATCGAGGGGCTCCAGGCAGCCACCGACCAACCCGATCTCCTACGCGACCTCGACGCCGCCCGCGAGCAGGTGGACCGTCTCGCCATCTCGGACGGTGGCATCGTCATGCAGGTCCATGGCGATCTCCACCTGGGGCAGATGCTCCGACGCGAACGAGCGAGCGAGCTGCCTGCTCGCTCGCTCGCGGCATACCTCGTGATGGACTTCGAGGGCGAGCCGCTCGCCTCGCCGGCAGACCGTATGGCACCGCATTCGCCGCTCAAGGACATCGCCGGCATGCTCCGCTCGTTCGACTATGCCGCGGCGATGGCACGGCGGACCGGCGCCCAGGGCGATCCAAGCGCGTGGGATGCCTGGCTCCGGCGCGCGGAGGATCGTTTCCTCTCGCGGTACTTCGAGCGGATGCCGCACGTCGGCCACGACCGAGATCGGCTGCTCTCGCTGTACCTATTGGAGAAGGCGACGTACGAGATCGGCTACGAGCTCCGCGCGCGCCCCGATTGGGTCGATATCCCGCGACATGGGCTTCACCGCGTCGCCAGCCGCATCACCCACGGACACCGATGACCGCACAGTTCCTACCCTCGCCGCGCGATCCTTTCATCGCTCGACTGCGGCGGATGCTCGTGACGCGCAAGCTCGTCCGGCCGGGCGACGGCGTGCTCGTCGCCTGCTCCGGCGGCGCCGACAGCACCGCGCTCGTCGTGGGGCTCGCAGTCCTTGCGCCGGACCTCGACCTCGTGCTTCGCCTCGGGCACGTGAATCACTGCCTGCGCGGTGCCGAGGCCGACGAAGACGCCCGACGGGTGCGCGACCTCGCCCGCCGGCTCGGCCTGCCCTTTCACCTCGGTGTCGCCCACGTCGCCGCGATCCGCGCCGAGCGTGGCGGATCGATCGAGGAGGTCGCCCGCTGGGCGCGGCTGCGTCTGCTCCGCGACATGGCCGGCGCATCGGACCTCATCGCCACGGCGCACCATGCGGACGACCAGGCGGAGACGGTCCTCCTGCACCTTCTGCGTGGAAGCGGGTTGGAGGGCCTTGCCGGCATGGCATGGGGTCCCGAGGACGGCATCATCCGACCGTTTCTCGGCTTCGAGCGGCGCGAGATCCACGACGCGCTCGTCCGCTGGGGCATGAGCTGGCGCGAGGACGAGTCGAACCGCTCTCTCGAGTTCGCGCGGAATCGCCTGCGTCACGAGCTGATCCCCGAGCTCGCGGCGCAGTGGAACGCGCGGATCGTCCCGGCGCTGGCCCGGCTCGCAGAGATTGTCGCTGGCGACGAGGCTGCGCTCGAGGCATGGGTGGAACGGACGTGGGGCAAAGTGACCAGGTTGCAGACGGCAGAAGTTGTTGTCCTTGATCGTGTAGCTGCGGGGCCGTATCCTTTAGGGATCAAGCGCCGGCTCGTTCGCCGGGCGGCGTACGCGCTACGCACCGTGCGGGAACCGCTCAGCTACGCCGAGACCGACCGCCTTGTCCGCCTCCTCGACGAGCGCGGCGACGTCGTGCTGCGTGGCCGCATGATCGCCTGGAGCGGCGACGACGCGGCGTGGTTCGAGGCGGCCGACGCATGGCGGGGGCCGACTGTCGTGGGCGTGCCGGGGCGGACCAACGTGACTGGCTGGGGCAGCATGCTGGCCGTCCGAGCCGGCGGTCCCGAGGCCGACGTAGCGACGGCGCTCGTCTGGCCGGAGGGCGCGTTCTCGCCTCCCCTCGTCATCCGACGCTGGCGGCCCGGCGACCGCATCGCGGCCCGACCGAAGCGCCGGCCGGACCTCGTCGCCGACCTGGCGCGGAAGCGGAAACCGCCTATCGACCCTCGCGGCGTGCTCGTGCTCGCGGATGCCCAACGGATCATCTGGGCGGTCGGCGTGGCGACGGCGGAACTGCCGCCCACATCGCTGGAGACGTCGCTGGTGGCGTTCCGGTGGGAGCGTGGCAGGTCGCGGGAGATGATCCAGGATGAATGAGCGGCCGGGCCTTCCGCCCGTGCTCATCCCGGAGGACGTCCTTCAGGCGCGCATCGCGGAACTGGGCGCGCAACTGACATGTGAGTACAGAGGATGTCATCCGCTCATGCTAGGCGTCCTCGTTGGTTCGTTCATGTTCATGGCGGACCTCGTGCGGAGGATCGACCTGCCCGTGCGAGTGGATTTCGTCCGCGCCAGCAGTTACGGATCGACGCGCACCTCGAGCGGACAGGTGGAGCTTCTGCCCGGCCCTTGGCACGATCTGGCCGGACGCGACGTCCTCATCGTGGAGGACGTGCTCGACACGGGGCGGACGCTCGGGGCCGTGGTGAACGCCGCGCGCGAGAATGCGGCGCGGAGCGTGCACACGGTCGTCCTCCTTCGCAAGCCGGGTGCGTGCGTGAACGTGGACTATGTTGGATTCGACATCGAGAGCCGATTCGTGGTGGGATACGGCCTCGATGACGGCGGAAGTTGGCGGCAGCTACCCTACATCGGGTACGTGGCCTGACAGGTGGGATGGAAACAAGCCATATGGCACTTGACAATCGTAGCGAGTCGCAGGATACCAGGCGCGATGACCAGGAGCAGGCTCGCAAGCGGCGGAGTCGACGCCGCCCGCGTCGCCCGCCGGAGGCCCAACAAGGGCAACAGCTCACCGGGCCGCAGCCGGCCGCCACTGCGCCGAGAGATCGGAACAGAGAGCCGCAGAACCGGGAGCTCAGAGGGCGGCCGATCGAAGAGGAGCTCTTTCCTCCATCGCGGAGGGAGCGGCCGCAGAGAAAGGAGGAAGGGCGCCCAGCGACCGGTGGCAGGCCGAGGAAGGTGAAGCGCCCGCGCGGTGTTCAGCGCCGGAGGCCCGTGCGCTACTGGCGGTTCGGGCGGGTGCTCATGTTCGCGGCTCTCGCGGTGCTGCTGGGAGTCGTCCTCTGGCGCACCACGGGCGGCACTCGCACCCGCAGCACAATCCCCTACAGCACGCTTGTCACCCAGTACATCGGCTCCGACGCGCAGAGCACCCGCGTGCAGCAGATCCGCGTCATCGGCAGCCGCCTCGACGTCCTCCTGAAGACGACCGACGAGCACGGCCGGCCCGAGCGGAAGCTCGTCTACCTCGGCCCAATGAGCGTCATGCCCGATCTCGTGAGGAGTTGGACCGACCGCGGCATCACGGTGGAGTTCCGCCCGGCTTCGAGCGCGTGGCGGCTCGTCCTCGGCGTCTTTCCCTACGTCATCATCCTCGTGGCCATTTTCCTCATCTTCCGCCAGACGCAGAGCGGCCAGCAAGGCATCTTCTCCTTCGGCAAGAGCCGCGCGAGGGAGCTCACCGAGGACGTGCCGACGATCACCTTCGCCGAGGTGGCCGGAGTCGAAGAGGCCAAGCAGGAGCTGCAGGAGGTCGTCGAGTTCCTCCGCGAGCCGGAGAAGTTCCAGCGGCTCGGCGGCAAGATACCCCGCGGCGTGCTGATGGTCGGGCCGCCCGGGACGGGCAAGACCTACCTCGCCCGCGCGATCGCCGGCGAAGCCGGGGTGCCCTTCTTCTACATCAGCGGGTCCGACTTCGTCGAGATGTTCGTCGGCGTGGGCGCCTCGCGGGTGCGCGATCTCTTCGACCAGGCGAAGCGCAAATCGCCCTGCATCGTCTTCATCGACGAGATCGACGCGGTCGGCCGCCATCGTGGCGCCGGCCTCGGCGGCGGCCACGACGAGCGCGAACAGACGCTCAACCAGCTCCTCGTCGAGATGGACGGCTTCAGCAGCAGCAGGGCCACCGTCATCCTCATCGCCGCGACGAACCGGCCGGACGTGCTCGACCCGGCGCTCCTGCGACCCGGACGCTTCGACCGCCAGGTCTACATCGACATGCCCGACGCCCGTGGACGCGAGGGCATCCTCAAGATCCACACACGCCAGGTGCCCTTGGCCCCGGATGTAGACCTTCACGCCGTGGCGCGCGGCACGTCCGGCCTCTCCGGCGCAGACCTTCGCAACCTCGTCAACGAGGCGGCGCTCCTCGCGGCGCGCAGCAACCGCAGCGAAGTGAGCATGAGCGAGTTCGAGCGCGCGAAGGAGAAGGTCATGTGGGGCACGGAGCGCCGCAGCCTGGTGATGACCGACCAGGAGCGACACGTTACCGCGGTGCACGAGGCCGGTCATGCGCTCGTGGCCCTCTTCACGCCGGAAGCCGATCCGGTGCACAAGTGCTCGATCGTGCCGCGTGGTCGATCGCTCGGGCTCACATCATTCCTGCCGGTGGACGAGCGACATACCGTCACCCGCGGCTGGTGCATGGCGAAGCTGGTCGGCATCCTCGGCGGCCGCGCAGCCGAGATGCTCGTATTCAACGAGATCACGAACGGCGCGGCAAACGACCTCGATACCGCCACCGAGCTCGCCCGCCGCATGGTGTGCGATTGGGGCATGAGCGAGCGTGTCGGCCCGGCGACGGTGGGTCACCGCGACGAAGAGGTCTTCATCGGCAAGGAACTCTTCCATTCGCACAAGCTGAGCGAACGGACTCTGGAAGTGGTCGACGCGGAGGTCCGACGGTTCGTCGATGATGCGCTGCGTGGCGCACGGGCTCTCCTGGAACAGCATCGCGACGCGCTCGATGGGCTGTCCAAAGCGCTCCTCGTCCACGAGGTGCTCGATCGGCCGCAGATCGAGGACATCGTGCGCACCGTGACGAACCAGAGCCAGATCACCGCGCAGTTCGGGCGTCCCGAGGAAGAGCCGCCGCGGCCGAAAGTGGTGGAACGCGGGGCGCAGACACCGCCCGTCGAGGAACGTCCGCCGCAGCCAAGCCGCCAGGAGCGACCGCGTCGAGAGCGGCCGCCGCGGGAACAAGCGGTGACCATCGCGCCGCCGCCGCTCAAGGCCGAAGGACCGCCCACCCACATCGAGGAAGAGGAGACCGAGGTGGTCGCGGCGCAGAGGCATGTGCCGGAGCCCTCGCATGAGGAGAAGGCCGAGCCCGCTCCCGCGGCGGCGCCGGAGCGGGTCAGCTTCGGTCGCAAGCCAAAGGTCGTGCGGCGCACGGCGCTGCCGACGTCGCGTGCGCCGGAGGCTGGCATGCCCGTCTCGGCCGTCCTAAGCGAGCATATCGTGTACGGCCGGCCGCTACGTCCGGCGGACGAAGCCGGCGGCTCGAAGGCCGAGGACACGGCGATGTCCGCCGCCGAGGGGTTGGCCGCCGTGACGTTGGAGGTGACCGCTCCTTCGACCGAGGAGCCCGCCGCCGTAATGCCAGAGCCAACGACCCCGGCAGCCGAATCCATTTCACCTGAGCCGGCGAAAGCCACACCCGCATCGGAGACGACGGAGACCTCCCAGGAAGAAGCCGAGCAGAAGAAGACGGCGACTCCGGACGCGGGGACGACGGTCGAGCCGACCCCGGCATCGGACGTGGCCAAGGCCACGCGACCGGCCGAGGGCGAGCAGGCGCCGCCGCGCGAAGAGCGAGAGGACTGACGCGCGCGGCACAGCCTGATCGTTCCATCACCGGCATCGCGGGTACGGGCGGATCTGGGACCTGTCCATGCCGCCGATTGTGCATCGGAAACGTCACGTTGCGGCGTGGGAGCGAGTCTCAAGGTCGCCCTCGTGAGGACATGTTGGGTTCCGGTCCGGTGCATACAAAGGGGGATGTGCCACGTTCACGTTATTCCACGTCGGCTTCATCGGCATCACCGTCTCGGACGTGCTCGATGTCGCGCTCATGACGGTGCTGTTCTACAAGACCTTCATGCTCCTACGGGGCACGCGCTCGGCCCCGATGGCGATGGGTCTGGTCGTCATCCTCGGCGTCGCCGTGCTCGCCGAGCGGGCACACATGGTGGGCACCGACTGGATCCTGACCCAGTTGAAGACGATCTGGCTCATCGGCCTGGTGATCGTGTTCCAGACGGAGCTCCGGCGGATGCTCTCATATCTCGGGCAGAGCCGCTTCATCCGGCCGTTCTACACCGAGCCGCCGGACCAAACCATCGACGAGGTCGTCACCGCGGCGCGGCAGCTCTCCCGACAGGGCATCGGCGCGCTCATCGTCCTCACGCGGGAGACCGGCATCGCCGTCGTCATCGACAGCGGCACGCATCTCAGGGCCGAGGTGTCGGCGGCGTTGCTTGTGACCATCTTCAACCCGAAGAGCCCCCTCCATGATGGCGCGGTCGTCATCACGAACAACCAGGTCGAGGCGGCCAAGTGCATCCTGCCGCTCACCCAGAACCCGATCGATCCGAATCTTGGCACCCGCCATCGGGCGGCAGTCGGCCTCTCCGAGGAGTCGGACGCGCTCATCGTGGTCGTGTCCGAGGAGACGAGCATCATCTCGGTCGCCATCGAGGGACGGCTCATGCGGAACATCTCGCCCGAGAACCTCCGCACGCTTCTGACGCGCGAGCTGGGGCGGCGTGCAGCAGTTGCGCCGGCGTGGCGATAGTATCCCACATCCAGCATTACCGCTCCCAATAGATGCGTGTATATTTACTCGGTGCGGCGGCATCTATCGAACGCGCTCAACGGGTGATCCGGCTCTCACCCGCCTGTCCGCGCAGACTCCCTCCTCTCATGACGCTGGCTATGAAGGTCGACCGTTCTGCTCGCCTTGCTTCTCCCATCGTATACTTGTGCGCGTGTGCGACGGTAAGCGTGTTCGGCCCTGGAGCACTCCGCGCGACGGCGGGGGTGACCGTGCTCCACTCGGGTCCGGGTGGGCTCGATCTGGAGGTGACCGCGCCGCTTGCGGTGGAACACGTGACGCTCGGCGGTCGCCGCTACGCGCGGCTGCGCGTGGACGATTGGCCGACCGCCGAGGTGCCCGACCGACCTGCGGTGCCGTACCTCGTTGTGCCGTTCGTCGTGCCGCCTACTGGTACTGCCCGCGCCATGGTCGCCGCGCAAGAGGATACGAGCGCCTCCGTCGGCCCTGTATGCCCGGCGGAACGGGACAGGGCCATCAGCCCCGACGGCGCGGAGGAGGTCCTCCCCGCGGCCGATGACGATCTGCCCGCGGAGCCCGTCGCAGTCGAGATCGTCGGCATCGCGCGAGATGTCCGCATGGCGCGGCTCATCGTCCAGCCTGTCCGCGTGAATGGCGGCATCGTGACGTGGGCGAAGCGGCTTCAGGTGGCCATACGGTTCACGTCGCCGGCGACCACGGAGGCGACGCGCGCGAAGCCGGCAGCGGCGGAGTTGGCCTCCGTTGCAAGCTACCATCCTGCCGCATTGGCAGCCAACGCCGAGGAAATCCCATCATTCCGGATTCCGCGGCAGGTAATCCCGCCAAGCGCGCGTCCCGCGGCGATACCGATGCGGCCACGGCTGCGTCTCTACATCACCGAGGAAGGCATCTACCGCATCACCGGCGCGGACCTGAAGAAGTGGGGCGAAGACGCCAGGCTCGATTTCTCGACGGTGGACCCAAGGACACTGCGACTGGAGCTGCGCGGGCAGGAGGTGCCGATCTGGGTTGACGGCGAAGATCATCCCTTCGTCGACGATGCGACGGCGATCGAATTCTACGCTCGCGGCAGCATCGAGCGGTTCCGCTCCATCGCACCCGATCTCTACAACGACCCCTACGTCGAATCCGCGGTCTACTGGCTCTCCTGGGGAGAACGCCCTGGCGCACGGCTGTGCGAGGAGGATGTCTCCATTCGCAACGTGCCGGGCGCGTCCACCGCGTACTCGTACCACCACACAGTCCACGCCGAGAAGGACATCGAGCTAAATCGTCTCGGCGACGTGCTCGACCCGCTCGCGGACCGCAAGTTCTGGCGCACGGTGCGCAACAGCCAACAGGAGACGTTCAACGTCTACGTCGAGGCGCCGGTGCGGCTGGCTCCGCAGATGGGGCCCACGCTCGAGGTGATGGCCCGGGGAAAGACCCACATACGCCACCAGGTGGAGTTCTACCTCCAGGGACGACGTCTGGGCACCGTCGGAGCAGATCGCGAGATCATGAATCAGGCGCTCATCGACTTCGTCAAAACCCTCGACCCGCAGACCCTGCAGTTAGCCGAAGGGACGAACACGGTTGCGGTCATCACTGGCGACCCGAACGACCCGGACCTTTCGCGGAACGACGAGGTGCTGCTCAACTGGATCGAGCTCACCTACGACCGCGAGTATCGCACGAACACCGACTGCATCCTCTTCCGTCCGCCCTCCAATGCGACTTCGAACGTGATCAACTTCACCGTCCAGGGGTTCACGACGTCGGGCAACCTGACAGTGTACAAGCTCGGCGTCAGCCGCCTGCGGAACTTCGAGGTCGAGGAGACGCCGCCGGGGTTGCGCGCCGCGGATAGCGGCCCATACCAGATCCGCTTTCAGGACAGCCTCGTCGACGCCGACACTCGCTACATCGCAGTCACCGAGAGCAAGAAGCTGAAGCCGACCCGCGTCGAGGTGGCGATGCCGTGGCGTGTCTCGCTCCGCGACCCATCGTGCCAGGCGGAGTACCTCATGATCACCCACAGCGCGCTCACCGACACGGCGCGCCGCCTTGCAGAGTACCGTCGCAGCGCCGCCGGCGGCGGGCATGAGGTGCTCATGGTGGACGTACGCCAGGTGTACGACGAGTTCGACTACGGCTACGCCTCATCGAAGGCGATCTACGAGTTCCTCCACTACGCGTTCGACACCTGGCGCACGCCGCCGTCCTATGTGCTGCTCGTCGGTGACGGAGTCGGAGCTGGCGAGTACACCGACCACTGGCTCGCCTCCAACACACCGGTCATCCCGGCGTATGAGGAGCCGGTCAAGGGCTGGGGTATCACGGACACCGACTACGGGTACAGCCTCCAAGCGGGCGACGACCTACTCCCAGACGTGGCTGTGGGGCGTATTCCGGCGGCGGACATAGCAAGCCTACGGGCCGCCATCGACAAGATCATCCAGTTTGAGCAGACGCCGGATGTTTCCTCTCCCTGGCGGCAGTCAGTCACGTTGATCTCCGGGCGGGATACCGACTTCATCGTCCAGTGCGAACAACTGGCGCAGGATGTGCCCCGGCAGTACAGCCTAACGAAGGTTTTCGCCACGATAGAGGGCTTCCTGCCAAGCTCGTTCCTCGACGTCTTCGTGGGCAGCCGTGACGCAGCGATGGCCCAGATCGAGCGAGGCAGTCTCTGGGTGACGTACCTTGGGCACGGAGGCAGCAACGTCTGGGCCGATGAGCAGTTGCTGACGAGTGCCGACCCGCCAAAGCTGCTGAACATCGGCCGCGCGGGGATCTTCCTCAGCATGACCTGCTTCACCGGCTCCTTCGAGTCGGTGGGCTCGAAGTCACTCGCCGAGAAGATGCTCTTCGCGCCCGGCGGGGCGATCGGCTGGTTCGGCTCGTCCGGCCTCGGCTGGGTGCGAAATGACTTCCTGCTCGCGCAGTCGATCCTCCGCGCTGGGTTCCATCCTACCAAGGCAGGCCAGACTCTGGGCTCTATCATCAACGCGGGGAAGACCGACTACCTTCTGCGGTACGGCGGCGCCTTCTCAGTGCGCGGATCGCTACCCCATACGCTCGCCTTCACGTTCAACCTCGTCGGCGACCCAGGCGTAGTTGTCTCGCCGCCTCCGACCGGGCTCACACTCGACACGGCCACGCGCACGCCGGTCACCGGGCAGCAGCTCACCATCACCGGCACGCTGCCTGCGACGGTCTCAGGGACAGCGAACGTCTTCCTCTATGACGATCGCGATTACCAACTCGCGGCGCTCCCCAACATCCCGGTGAGCGGGCGGACGTTCACGACGGACTTCTCCGTGCCAAGCTCGATGTGGGGCAGCGGCCTGACCCTCAAGGGCTACGTCGCCACGTCCGGCGCGCCGCAGAAGGACTGGATGGGCGCCTCACGGTTGGCTGTCGCGACGACGCTCATCGACAGTGTACAGGTCATCGGGCCGTCGCGGGATTCCCTCTACGTCGCCGCCACGGTGATCGACGCCGACGGCGTGGACTCGGTCATCTGCATCGCGCGGCTCAACTCGTGGGAGAACAGCGACTCGATCCCGATGGAACGATACGGCGCGTCGTACCACTACCGAACGGTGCGGCCGCTTGACCTGAGCACGATCTCCCGCGACAGCCCCGATCGGGAGGTCGCGGTCGATATCCGCGTCGTTGATTCCGCCGGGCACGACACGCTCTACACGGGGACCCGGATCTACCCGAACCACCGAGCCATCCTTCAGCTATCCATCGCCGGGCTGGAGGGCACGTCGCGGCCGGAGCTCGCCTTGACGCTCTCGAACACAGGAGACACGCCGACCGACTCGCTCGACGTGAGTGTCTGGCTGGACGGCCCGACGCCGATTCTCCTGGCTACCCGCCGGACAGCGCCGCTGTCACCGCAGTTCCGTCCCACCGGCTCGGCCGACGACCAAGTGCTCGACCTGAAGCCCACGCGCGCCGGCACTCTGGCGTCGGTCGGCGCGGCATTCGTCGAGCCGCAGGTACGCCTGCGAGTGCCGCTGCCAGATTCGCTTGTGCGAGGAGCCGTGCCGGAGCCGGTCCTTGCCGTCTCCGCCGCGTCCATCGACGGTAGGACAGTCTCCAGCCTTTCGCGGTTCAGCGTGCCGACGAACTGGGGCGTCTATACGCCGCGCCTGGCGGCACCGATGGCGCTCTCCACCCCATCGGGCCAAATCCGCATGGAGATCGCGCCCGGGACGTTGTCCGATTCGGCGGTGGTCTCCATCGAGGAAGCCGATCTACCGGCGCAACAAGGCCAGCCGGATATTACGGTCCTCGGTGGCAAGGCATGTCGCATGACCTGGCACGCAGCGGTACACGCTCTTGGCAGCGGCGTGGCGCTCACGCTCAGGCTCGATCGGAGCAATCCGGACATCTGCCAAGCCCTCGCCGCCAATCGGCTGCGCGTGGCGTACTGGAGCGACGTCACGACGCAGTGGGAGGCCCTTGCCGCGCAGGGCCAGATTCTTGCCGCCGACAGTTCCTCGGTGCGCGTGAACGTATCGCGGGATGGGGCGTATGCGCTCGTCTCAGTCGATGATGCGGTGCCGCCGCAGATCGAGGTCACCGTCGGCGGACAGCAGTTCCACGACGGAGCCTTCGTCGACACGAATGCCCGATTCCTCGTCCTCGTGGAGGATCGCAACGGCGTGAGCACCGCGTCGGACGGCGTGCGCGTATGGATCGACAACGTGCCACTGCCGGACAGCATCGTGGCCCAGCCGGCGGGACGGACCACGGGGACGTCGTTGCCGGTGACCATCCGTCCGCCGGAGCTCATGCCGCGGGAAGCGCCATATGAGTTCCGCGTCGTCGCGCGGGATGCGGCGGGCAACGAGGCGGAGCGTACAGTGCACTTCCGCGTCGCCCAGCGTGAGCAGAAGCTCCTCACGTTCCACGGCAACTTCGCTAACCCCTTCGGCAAGGAGGGGACGGTCATCGCCTTCGAGCTCTCCACCCAGGTGGAGGAGGTGAGCCTGCGGATCTACGACGTGAGCGGGCGCCTCGTGCTGAAGGCCAGCAACTTCGACCTCTCGCAGCTCCATCCGGAGGACTCTCCCAGTGACCACCGGAGCGCCGACGGCGACCTGGCCGACAGCCGCGGCCTGCCGCTCATCGCGACGTCGTACCACGAGTTGACCTGGAGCGGGAAGAACCCTCGCGACGAGTTGGTGGCCAACGGCGTCTACTTCGGGGTCCTCAGGGTGCGCGGTGAGCAGAAGCAGGCGGAGGAGCACATATTCACCATGGTGAAGGCGGAATGAACGGACGGATCGCACATCGATGGCTCAGGACGGCTGTGCTTGCGCTCGCGGCGGCACTGTCGCCGCGAGTGCAAGCCGGCTCGACGCCGAACGCCGACGCGTTTCTGCGCCTGCCGATCAACGCGCGGGAGGTTGCCCTCGGGCAGGCGATGGTGGCCCTCGCCCAGGACGCGACGGCATTCCACTGGAACCCCGGTGGGATCGGCATGCTCGACGGCTTCGACGCAGCTGCGTCGTACTCGCGGCTCTACCAGGGGATCGGCAACCACCAGATGCTCGCGGCCGCGGCGCCGATCGGTCACAGCCTCGCCATCGGGCTCGGCTGGGTACGCCTTGGCGTCGACGACATCCCATACTACCCGTCGCTCCAGAACCTCACGAGCGTGCCGGACCGCATGGATCTCACCCGTAGAGGTGCGATTGGCCACTTCACCTACGGGCAGAACGCCTTCTTCCTCACCTTCGCCCGCCGCAACCGGTTTCTCCTCGACATGGGCTGGCAGTACCTGACGCTGCCGATGGAGTTGCCCGTCGGCATCACGGTCAAGTACCTCACGGCAAGCGCGGGCGATAGCGCATCAGGTTCCGGCATTGGCATCGACCTCGGCACGCAGACGCGCTTCTCCCTCGGGCGAACGCTCGACAGCCCCGCGCTCGGGACCATCTCCCTCGGCGTCGCCCTCGGCAACATCGGCGGCACACGCATGACGTGGGATACGCCGACCGACCGCACCGACAAGCAGCCCATGCAGCTCTACTACGGCGGCGCGTACGAGCAGCCGCTGTCGTTCATCCGCGGCAGGTTGACCGGCGCGCTCGCCAGCACCGGCGCCGGGCGTGCCTGGGGGCTCGAGTACGCCTTCATCGACCAGATCTTCCTTCGCGTGGGACAAAGCCTGGCATCCGATAGCCACCTGGCCATGGGAGCAGGCATCGGATGGCGAGGGGTACGACTTGACTACGCCTTGCAGCAGCACCCGCTGGGTGCGACGCATCGTGTCAGCCTCCACTACGGGCGCTAGCGGGCTCTTGGCGATCGCTCTGTTGGCCCTGCCGCTCATCGGCATGAACTGCAACGCGAGCGGGCCCGATGCCAACCCGCTCGCCCAGCCGAAATGGGAGTGCCCTCGACCGATCACCGGCGCACAGGAAGCCGGCATCGGCGCGAGCCCCGAGGATGACGGCATCCACCTCCGCTGGACCATCGGCGATGACCCTGACCTCGTCGGCTACTACATCCGCCGGCGCACGTCGGACGACGTCATCGACCGACTCTACACCACCGTCCCGCTCTCCCGAGAGGAGCTCGCCAACCGCGGCCGGACCATGGAGCGCGTCGATTCCGACGTCGAGATCGGCACGACATACTACTACGTCCTGCTCGCGTACGACCCTCAGGGCAATCGGAGCATGCGGAGCGATACGGTCTCGTACATGCTTCTCCCGAAACCGATGCAGTACAACCCGGAGCCCGGCTCGACGGTCATCACCTCGCGCCCGACATTCGTCTTCGGTCCGCGCGAGACGCTCCTGAATGTCACGACGTACGTCATCCGCGTGACTCGGAAGACCACCGGCGAAGTCGTCTGGCTCAGCCCGCCTCGGACGATGGGATACCTGCCGTCGGAGCTGAGCACCGTGCTGTACGGCTCGGGCGGCACCGTCGCGCTCGACTCGCTGCCGCCGGGCACGTACCGTTGGCGCGTCGATCTCTTCTGCGGGTTCGCCACCGAGTCGGCCGGCGCGCCGTGTGGCTGCGTGTACGATACCGCGCGCTGCCCCGGGGCCGACCCGAGTCTACCCTCATCGAAGGACCTCTCCTTCATCGGCTCCAAGTCGGGCTGGTGGGAATTCACCGTCGCCAAGCCATGAGTACGTCCTTTCCGCCGATGCGTCATATGGCCCCGACCATCTCCGTTGCCGCGCCCGCGAAGGTGAACTTCGGCCTTGCCATCCTCGGCCGGCGACCCGATGGCTACCACGACATTCTCTCCGTGTTCCAGGCCGTCTCGTGGGCGGATCACCTCGCACTCGATGCAACGCCCAGCGGGATCACCGTCGCCTGCTCGCAGCCCGAGGGATGGCCGCCGGTGCCCGCCGGCCGGGACAACCTCGTCTGGCGCGCCGCGGAGCTTGTAGCGCGCCACTTCCGCCGCCCGCACGGCGTCGCAATCCGGCTTGAGAAGCGTATCCCGGCGGGTGCAGGTCTCGGAGGCGGCAGCTCGGACGCCGCAGCGACACTTCGCGCCCTCGCCGCGCTGTGGGAGATCGACGCGAAGGAGACGGAATGGCTCGACCTCTGCGCGCGGCTTGGCTCGGACGTCCCGTTCTTCTTCCATGCGCTCGGCCCCGGTAGCTCGGGCACTGCCATCGTGGAGGGGCGAGGCGAGCGCATCCGCATGCTGCCGCCGCAAGAGCCGTTGATTCTCGTCATCGCGGTGCCGACGACGAGCGTGAGCACCGCGTGGGCGTACAGGCAAGTCCAACCGCCGTACCGCGACCATGCCGCCTACCGCGCGCGCGTCGAGGCCCTCGCCGCGGGCACGATGACGCTCCGGACCTTCTGCCGCGAGCTGGAGAACGACTTCGAGCCCATCGTCGAGCGCCACGTGCCCGCCATTGCAGAGCTTCATCGGGGCCTCGTCGAGGCAGGAGCCGTCACCGCCCTCATGAGCGGGAGCGGGTCCGCCGTCTTCGGCATCTTCGGCGACCGCGCACAGGCGGAGCGCGCTGTTGGGGAGCTTGCCCCGGATGCCGTTCGCGTCGTCGCGACGAGCCTGACGGAGCCGTCGCCCGCGGTGTAGCGGCGCGCGGAGCCACGCGGTGCGTTCAGGACGAACGCGCACGAGAACGCGTGTGACGCCGCACGAGTACGTCGCGGCTCATCGGCGGGCCGACAATCGTCCGGCGCTGCGGGAAGGGCCGTACCGACCGGAATATCGCCTCTGCCACACTCGACGTTACATTCGGGATGTCGCCGCGCGGAGAGGAGATGGCGCACGTGATCCTCGTGAGAGAGATATCTTCGGATAACTTCGGGGCGTACTCCGAGGTCTCCCCGGAGTTCATCGTCACGTCCGTCCTAGAGTGCAAGGTTGCCGCCGGAGGGATTGGCGGCATACTCCTCCGCGAGAAACCCGTGACACCACCGTACCGGAAGTGCGACTACCAGCGCGACGAAAGTCCACCGGACTGGGCCAAGCACTACGATCTGAGCACGTGGGGGATCTTCCTCGCCGACGACGATGGTCGGCCCGTCGGCGGTGCTGCCGTCGCTCCGCCGATGCCCGACATGGTCACAGGTCGGGGACGGAGCGACGTCGCGGTCCTCTGGGGACATCTGTGTCGCACCTTCGGACAGAGGGCGCAGTATCGGGACGACGTTGTTGAAGACCTGTGCCGAGTGGGCAAGGAACAGAGGCTACGGGTTTCTGGGCATCGAAACGCAGAACGTGAATGTGCCCGCGTGCCGCTTCTACCTGAGGTCCGGGTGCGAGCTGGCGGAGATCCGTCGGTTCGGCTACGCTCATTGCGCTGAGTTTGCCCACGAGGCTATGCTGATCTGGCAGCTTGGTCTGTAGGCGGCGATATCCATTCGCGGTAAAGACCTCATAGAGACACTGCGGCATACCCAGCGCAAGGACAAGCCCCGTACTCCGCCCACCACGCGACGCTGCTCCCACTGGACGGGCCGCGGCGCGGCTCCATCATCGGGTATCGGGACAGTACGCCGCGCCAACCAGGATGTCGCCTCGGGCGCGGCCGGATTTACATTCTGAGATGTCGCCGCGCGGGTGGCGGCGCACGGCTGGTGAGCACGCACGAGCGGCATCCATCACGAAAGATCGCAGCGATGCTCCGCCCACCTGAGGGCGCGAGGCCCAACATGGCGTACCGTGCGAGAGAGAGCCGCATGGGCCGCTTTTCCCTACACATTTGGGGCCGCGCCACCTCGTTCCTCGACCGTACCCGCAGGATCGGGTGGGTGGACCTCCTCGTCATCATCGGGTTGGCGGGCATCCTCTTCGGCATCACCCGCATTGCCCGCGAGTGGACCGGGCAACTGCGCCCTACGGTGGAGATCGACCTCTCTCCTTGGGCGCTGCCCAGGTATACGGTGTTCTCCCTCTCACGGGGGCTGATCGCCTACGCGTTCTCTCTCACCTTCACCCTCGTCTACGGCTTCTGGGCCGCCAAGGACCGCATCGCCGAGCGGGTGCTCATCCCGCTCCTGGACATGCTCCAGAGCATCCCCGTCCTGGGCTTCATGCCGGGCGTCGTGCTGGCGTTGGTGGCGCTGTTCCCCAGCAGCAACATCGGGCTTGAGCTCGCGGCGGTCGTGATGATTTTCACGGGCCAGGTCTGGAACATGACCTTCAGCTTCTACCAGTCGCTGCGGTCCGTCCCCGGCGACATGATTGAGGCTTCGGCGCTGTTTCGCTTCTCGTGGTGGCAGCGGCTCAAGTGGATCGAGCTACCGCTCTCCGCGATCGGCCTCGTGTGGAACAGCATGATGAGCATGGCCGGCGGCTGGTTCTTCCTGATGATCAGCGAGGCCTTCGTGCTGGGCAACAAGGACTTCCGCCTTCCCGGCATAGGGTCCTACATGAGCGTCGCGGTTGCCCATGGCGATATTTCCGCCATGATCTGGGCGATCCTGGCCATGACGCTCATGGTCGTGACGCTCGACCAGCTCGTCTGGCGGCCGATCATCGTGCTGTCGCAGCGCTTCCGACTGGAGGAGGACAGCCAGCAGGAGGCGATGTCCTCGTGGTTCCTCGACCTGCTCCGCCAGTCGAGGATCCCCTCCGTGCTCGCGAGGTGGCGCGAGTGGTGGAGTCGCGTCCATGTGCCCCGGCCGCGGCCGCAGGAAGCGCCCGGCGGCGGTGCGCTGCCGACATCTCGGATCGTGTCCGGGCTCTCTTTGGCAGCGTTCCTCGCGCTCCTCGTTATCCTCGGCTACGGCGCGTGGCTGCTCTCCGGCCTCCTGCGCGCTGTCTCGCTCACGGATTGGGGGACGACCGTCGTCGCCGCGCTATGGACGCTGGGTCGCGTGCTGGCCGCCGTAGCGCTCGGCACGCTCTGGGCTCTCCCGGCAGGACTCGCCATCGGCCTCTCCCCGCGCCTTTCGCGGTTCCTGCAGCCCGTGGTGCAGGTCACGGCCTCGTTCCCCGCGCCGATGCTGTTCCCGCTCGTCATCCTCGCGATGCAGCTCGCGGGGATCTCTCTCGGCTGGGGCAGCATCATCCTCATGTTGCTCGGCACGCAGTGGTACATCCTCTTCAACGTGATCGCCGGCGCGATGGCTATCCCCGCGGACCTGAGGGAAGCGGCGCTCGGCTATCGATTCGGCCGGTGGACGAGGTTCCGCACCGTGTACCTCCCGGCGGTCCTCTCCCATCTCGTGACCGGCTGGGTGACCGCCGCGGGAGGCGCATGGAACGCGAGCATCGTGGCGGAGTACGTGACCTTTCGCGGCAAGGTCATCACCGCTTGGGGCATTGGCGCGCGGATCAGCGAAGCCGCGATGAATGGCGACTTCGATCACCTGGCCGCGGATATCGTGGTGATGTCGGTAGTGGTCGTCCTGTTCAACCGCATGGTCTGGCGTCGATGGTACCGGCTTGCCGCGGACCGCTTCTCGTTGAGGTGATGGGGATGGACACGACCGAGAAATCCGCCGCGCCGGAGAAGCCCGTTCCTCTCTGCGAGGCTCGGGACGTATCGCACGATTTCCGGCTGCCCAATGGCGCGCCCTTCCGAGCGGTGGAAGACGTAGACGTCGTGCTGAACCCCGACGAAGTGGTGGCCCTCCTTGGCCCGTCGGGCTGTGGCAAGTCCACCATGCTCAGGATTCTAGCGGGCCTCATTTCCCCTACACAGGGAGAGGTACTGTACCACGGGGAGCCTCTCCACGGCCTGAACCCGGGAGCCGCCGTCGTCTTCCAGAGCTTCGCCCTCTACCCATGGCTCACTGTTTTCCAGAACATCCAGTGCGTCCTCAAGGCGGCGCAGGTCCCCGGCGAGGAGATTTCCCGGCGCATTGTCGAGGTGATCCGGCTCGTCGGCCTGTCGGGCTTCGAGAGCGCCTTCCCGCGAGAGCTGTCCGGAGGGATGAAGCAGCGAGTCGGCATCGCCCGGGCGCTCTCCCTCGATCCCGAGATTCTCCTCATGGACGAACCCTTCAGCCAGGTCGATCCGCTCACGGCGGAGAGCCTTCGCGCGGAGGTGATCGACATCTGGGCGACGAAAGACCGGAATCCGGTGTCGATCCTCCTCGTCAGCCACGACATCAGGGAGGTCGCGTACATGGCCGACCGCATCGTGGTGCTCAGCACAACGCCGGGCCGTGTGCGGACCATCGTCCAGAACAGCCTGCCACGGCCACGCGACTACCGCTCGCCGGCGCTCCTGCGGCTCGTCGACCAGATCCACGAGATCATCACGGGGTACGAGATGCCCGACGTCGTCGTCGCGGCGTCCACGATGCTCGAGCCGCTGCCGGAGGCCTCGATGAGCGAGATCGTCGGCCTCCTCGAGTACCTCGACGCGCGCGGCGGACGGGAGGACATGTTCCGCATCGCGGCCGATACGAACCAGGAATACGGGCACATGATGATGGTCATCAACGCCGCGGAACTGCTGAACCTCGTCGATACCCCGAGACGCGCAGTCGTGCTCGACCTGGAGGGAGTGCGATTCGTCAAGGCGGGTCCGGAGGAGCGGAAGGCCATCCTGCGCGAGCAACTGCTGAAGCTTGGCCTCTTCCGCGAGACGCAGTCGCTCCTCGAGCGGTCGCCCGACCACGTGCTCGACCAGGACGTCATCCTCGAGAACATCGCCATGAGAATGCAGCAGGAGAACTACGAACGTATCTTCGACACCTTCATCCAATGGGGGCGATCCGGCGAGCTCTTTGCCTACGACGACGACGCGGAGGAACTCTCGCTGAAGGAGTGACGGAGCCGGCGTTCACATGGCACTCTTGACGTGCGCTTTCTGATCGCCGGCCGCTGCTGCGCTGCGTTGCGCAGCTCTCTCAACCCGATTCCTTCATGCAATCGCCCTGCCCCTTTCCCTTCCTCCGGTGCATCTCCCGCGGAAGCGGCGTACCTTTAGAAAGTGTTGAGAGGACACGAACCCAACGCGCCGGTCGCCGGGTCGCCGATTGAGCGGCTTCACCGCCGCACCGGAAGGATCGCATGACGACACTCACGCGGGTGAACACCAGGGCGGACGAGGCATCCCTCGAACCGGCGCCGCCGCCCGCCGAGATGCGGCGCTACGCCGACGAGCACGGCATCCTTATCCTCGCGCACAGCTACCAGGACGGGGAGATTCAAGACGCCGCACACGTCGTCGGCGATTCGCTCGAGCTCGCGCGGAAGGCCGTCGACGCCAGGGCGGAGAGGATCTGCTTCTGCGGCGTGCACTTCATGGCGGAGACG
>Ga0315279_10001865_pt1 | contig 33512 bp, 27 predicted proteins | sample YL17G06_20_MG_FD_203694 | JGI IMG/M metagenome (GOLD analysis project Ga0315279, IMG submission 203694) | Sediment microbial communities from Yellowstone Lake, YNP, Wyoming, USA - YL17G06_20 | ecosystem: Environmental > Aquatic > Freshwater > Lake > Sediment | place: USA: Wyoming | collected...
TCTTTGGCTTTCGATGGCCTAAATTATATGTGTGTCTGGCATAATAATGAAAATGGTTTTGTCGGTATTGGTGGTAATGATATCTGGGCCGCGGGAATATCGCAGGACTGTCAACAGATCATCGGATCCCATATTACAATAACCGGTCATTATCAGATTCGCCCGGATGTATCATTCGATGGCCATAATTATTTTACCGTTTGGGAGGACGCACGCAATATGCCGGTAAGAATTTTCGGTAATTTTATCAACCCAACCGGTAACATTGTCTATTCATCAGGATTTATTATTTATGGAGGTTCGTATCCAAATATGTATCCTGCGGTTACCTTTGGAAAAGGAAAATACTTAGTTGCTTGGAAATATTATTATCCACAATTTCATGGTCCGGTTACCTATAATATTTCCGGATCTTCTGTAACGCCAGCCGGGAGTGTATCATCGCGTTATCTTCTTGGCCATTGGCCGCAAGTGTTTCACGATCTAAGTTATTGTAATTCAAGATACATTCTCGTAAGCAATTCATCTGATATCATAGGTGATATTATTGATACAAATTTTAATATATTGAATACGGTTATTATATCGAATGCCTCGGAAAATCAGTCGTATGCCAAGTTGACGGGAAACGGAAATAACTATCTGGCAGTCTGGCAGGATGGCCGTTCCGGTACTTCGTACGATATATATGGCTGTCGATTGGATAGTTTAGGCGTGCCTGTAGATTCCCAGGGGATTTTAATAAATGCCGCGGTTAATGACCAGCTAAATCCGGAGATCGCGTGCAATAACATGGATTATTTCGCGGTCTGGCAGGATCTGCGCGGCGGGTCGTCGTATGATATCTATGCAGCACGGGTTGCCGCCAATGGCATCGTGCTCGATACTTTGGGTGTCTGCGTTTGTGCGGCACCCGGCAATCAAATCGACCCGGCCGTATGTTTTGACGGTGTCAATTACATCGTCGTCTGGTCAGACTACAGGAACGGCGATAATTACGATATTTACGGCGCCAAGATCAGCCCGGCGGGTGTAATTCTTGATACCTTCTTGATTTCGGATCAACCGGGCGATCAATTCATACCCGCCATATGTGCCGGTGACAGCCATCAGGTATTTATCGCCTATGCCGGGTGGACCGATTCGATCGGTCATCGGCCGGTGAAAGACTGGCGAGTTTGGGGAGTGCTCGAGACCTATACCGGGATCGAGGAGGTTCAGGTTGTTGAAGTTACGCCCTGTTTTGAAGTATCCCCGAATCCGTTTCGGGGAATGCTCAGTATCCGAACCGAGGGTTTATGGAATAATCCGATAATTAAAATCTACGATATAGCCGGTAGATTGGTGATAAGCCCGATCGTAAAAGAAATGAATGAGTTGAGTAAGATTGAAGTCGATAATCTTCCCGAAGGGGTTTATTTTATCCATATTCAAGATCCGGGACACACCCAAATTAAAAAAGTAATACATTTAAAATAAATCCAAATAACAGATTATAAGGATTTCCTTATTTAAGGGGTTGAGATCATTGACTTTTAGTCCGGCTTGTATATAATAACCCGTTTATCCCGATAGAGAAAACCACCGATTTATCGGTGGTTATTTCCGAATAACGCTGACAGGGTTTAAATAACACGTCAGCGCATTCACGTTAGAGGAGGGATTTCTCTAACGGGATTTATTTTCTGTTAAAAAAAATTAAAAAATGGAGGTATGCTTATGAATATTTTGGGTCTTGGGTCGAGACACGGTCTGACCGGGTTCGAACAATTCGCAATCATCGGCGTTTTGGTCGTCGCGTTCATCAGCCTTCTATACGCCTGGCTCCTCCGCGGCACCGTTCTCAAGAAAGATAAGGGCACGGTAAAAATGCTCGAGGTGTGGGACGCGATCCGGCTCGGCGCGGACAGCTACCTTAACCAGCAATTGAAGACGATACTGCCGGCCATCGGGCTTCTCTGCGTCGCCCTGTTTTTCAGCGTTTACCTGGCCCGGCCGACCGTGGAAGCCATCGAAGAATTCGGCGGTTCGGCGCAGATCGTCATCGCGGTCGGCCGTTCCCTGGCGTTCATCCTCGGCGCGACTTTTTCCATGCTCGTCGGCCAGCTAGGCATGCGCATGGCTATCCAGGCTAACGTGCGCGCTTGCTCGGCCGCCCGGCGCAGCTTCAACGAATCGCTGTCGATCGCCTATTACGCCGGCACGGTCACGGGCATGCTCACCGACGGCCTGGGCCTGCTCGGCGGGACAACTATTTTCATCATCTTCGGCAAGGCCGCGCCCGATGCCTTGCTTGGTTTCGGATTCGGCGGCACATTGATCGCACTTTTCATGCGGGTCGGCGGCGGTATCTACACGAAAGCCGCGGACGTAGGCGCCGACCTCGTCGGCAAAGTGGAAAAGGACATCCCGGAGGACGATCCCCGGAACGCCGCGGTGATCGCGGACCAGGTTGGCGATAACGTGGGCGACTGCGCGGGCATGGCCGCGGATATCTTCGAAAGTTACGAGGTCACGATCGTGTCCGCCTTGATCCTGGGTTTGGTCCTCATCCAGCTCGATCCCAACCACAGTCTGAAATGGATCGTCTATCCTCTGATCATCCGGGGTATCGGGGTCATCAGCTCGATCCTGGGCACCTTTACGGTCCCGATCTGGGAACGGTTCCCGATCAAATTCCTGCGCGCGCACGACGCCGAGGAGGCGATGTTCCGGTCATATGAAGTTTCCAGTGTCAACACGATACTGTGGTCGTTTTTGGTCGCGATTCTCTACGCCGGCGACTGGCGCCTGGCTATGCTCACTTCGATCGGCGTCGGGCTGGCCGTGGCGTTTAACCCCCTGACTTCTTATTTCACCGCGACTAAGCACACGCCGGTCAAGGAGATCGTAAAATCGGCAAAATCCGGACCGGCCACGATAATCCTGTCCGGTCTTTCGGTCGGTATGGAGTCGAGCGTCTGGGCCCTGCTCGTGATCGCGCTATCTTTCGTGTTCGCTATTCTCCTCTATGGCGGTTCCGCCAACCCGATATACGTGCTCTACGCGGTCGCGATGATCGGCATCGGCATGCTCAGCCACACGGGCAACAACGTGGCCATGGATTCTTATGGCCCGATATCGGACAACGCCAACGGCATCGCGGAAATGGCCTGGCACGACCAGGAAGACGCCGAGACCAAGAAGGCCCGGCAGATCATGGCTGACCTGGACGCGGTGGGCAACACGACCAAAGCAATCACCAAGGGGGTGGCCATCGCGTCGGCGGTTATTGCCGCGGTCAGTCTTTTCGCGTCTTATATCACCGATGTGGGAAGGGTTCAGGCCCAACTCGGCTTCGCCGCGGATAAGATCATCAACGCGATCCGCGTATCCGACACCAAGGTTTTCGTGGGCCTGCTCCTGGGCGGCGCCCTGCCCTGGCTCTTCAGCGCCCTTTCGATCCGGGCCGTAACCCGCGCCGCGCGCCAGATCGTCGACGAAGTGCGCAAGCAGTTCCGTATTCCGGGCATCATGGAAGGCAAGGTCAAGCCTGATTATGCGCGCGTCGTCGGGATCTCTACCCGCTCGGCGCAAAAAGAGCTGATCCCGCTCGCGACGATCGCCATACTCCTGCCGATCATCGTCGGTCTGGTCTTGCAGGTCGAGGCCCTGGGCGGATTTCTTGCCGGCGTGATCCTGAGCGGCCAACTGCTGGCGGTTTTCATGGCCAACAGCGGCGGCGCCTGGGATAACGCCAAGAAAACGATCGAGGACGAGCCGCGTAATATAAAGGAAAACACCGGCAAGGGTTGTGAACGGCACAAGGCGGGAGTGGTCGGCGATACCGTGGGCGATCCGCTCAAGGATACGGCCGGTCCGGCCCTCAACCCAATGATCAAGGTGGTAAACCTGGTCAGCCTTTTGATTGCGCCACTTCTCGTCCGCGCCGATCTGCACAAGTGGTACACGTGGGTGATCGTCGTGATACTGCTCGCGGCCATGATCTGGGCGATCCGCAGGAGCAGCAAAGCCCAACCGGATTTGGAGTAAGGGAAGATCACGGAGATGTAACGACAGATTACGGAGATGGATATATAATAAGGGGCGGTGAGAGCCGCCCCTTTCTGTTTCTCTGGTCTTTTTAGTCTGTTTAGTCTTTTTGGTTTTAAACCAGACAGACCAGAAAGACCCCCTGCGGGGACAATCAATCATTAACGGCAAATTCGCAAATTTAAAAGGTAGCCAGATAGACTAAATAAACAATTGGTTAATTATTGTCCTCGTACACGATATGATCGATGACGTTGTTCTTTCTGAAAAAAACTATCTTGTCCCCGCGCTGGATGACCTCGGTAGCGCCGAGTTCGATCGCCCGAAGCCGGATCTCGGACAGATAGAACATATTTTCCACTTCCCGGGGATACCGGCCAAATCGGTCCAGGATCTCGCTCCGGATCGATTCCAGCTCGAACTTGGACTCGACGTCCAGCAGCCTTTTGTAAAGCGCGGTCCGTTCGTAAGCGCTTTCAATATAGGTCGATGGAAAATACGCGTCGATCTTGAGGGAGAGGACCGGTTCGGTAAAGACCTTTGTCCCGCGCATTTCGTTCACCGAGGCGGTAAGGATCTTCACGTAATGGTGGTATCCGACCGCGTCCATGACGCCCGACTGTTCCTTACCCAAGAGGTCACCGATACCGCGGATCTCCATGTCCCGCAGGGCGAGACGAAACCCGGAGCCGAGCGAGGTGTAGGAGTTGAGGGCGCTCAGGCGTTTGTTGGCGTCCTCGGTCAGGGCCCGAACCTCGGGGATGAGAAAGTAAGCGTAGGCCTGGAGATCGCTGCGGCCGACCCGGCCGCGGAGCTGATGGAGGTCGGCCAGACCGAACTTGTGGGCTTCGTTGACGACGATCGTGTTGACCCGGGGCATGTCCAGACCGGATTCGACGATCGCCGTGGAGAGGAGCAGGTTGTATTTTCCGGATAAAAAATCGATCATCCGGCGTTCGCTAAGGTCGGTCCGCATTTGACCGTGGATCAAGCCGATGCGGACCTCGGGCAGTAGGTTCTGGAGCCGGGAACGGATCATCTCGATCGACTGGATGCGGTTATGGATGAAAAAAACCTGGCCGCCCCGATTCAATTCCGTTTCCACGATCCGCTTGATCTCGTCGTCATCCCAGAATATGATCCGGGTTTCTATATCCTTCCGGCCCGAGGGCGGCGTATGAATGTTGGAGATGTCCTTGATCCCGGTCAGGGCCATATAAAGAGTGCGCGGGATCGGCGTCGCGGACAAATATAGGATGTCGATCCCGGGCTTGAGCTTTTTGAATTTTTCTTTCTGGATCACGCCGAAGCGCTGCTCTTCGTCGATCACCAGAAGGCCCAGGTTCGGGATCTCGATGTCCGGCTGCAGCAGGCGGTGCGTGCCGATCACGATATCGACCCTACCCCGGGCCAGTTCACCGGCGATCGCCTTCAGCTCTTCTTTTTTCTTAAACCGGGAAACCATTTCCACACGGACCGGGAATGTGCCGAGTCTTTTCTGGAAGGTATTGTAATGCTGAAAAGCGAGCAGGGTAGTGGGGCAGAGGATCACGGTCTGTCGGCCCGCGAGCGCGGCCTTGAAAGCGGCGCGCAAAGCGATCTCGGTCTTTCCGTAGCCGACGTCACCGCAGATCAACCGCTCCTGAGGTTTTGGCGACTCCATGTCCCGGGTGACGTCCCGGATCGCCCGGATCTGGTCTTCGGTTTCCTCGTAGGGGAAACCCCCCTCGAGCTCGGACATTTCCAGGCCGTCCTTGGGAAAAGCGAACCCCGGAGTCTGCATACGCTGGGCGTAAAGGCGGATAAGGTCGAAGGCGATCTTCTCGGTTGCCTTTTTGACTTTTTTCTTGGTCCGGAGCCAGGTTTCCGCACCGAGCTTCGATAATTTGGGCGTTTTTTCGGTAGTGGCGATATAACGTTCTAGAAGGTTGATCCTCTCGATGGGCAGAAAAACCTTTCCGCCCTCGGCATAATCGATCCGCAGGCATTCGATCTTCGCGTTCTCCACATCCATCACGGTCAAACCCCGGAACTGGCCGATCCCGAAATCGGAATGGACGACGTAATCAAGATCCTTAAGACCCTTCAGATCATCGACGAAAAGACCCCGGTAGCGTTCTTTGCGGCGTTTGATCTCGCCGAATATTTCGAATTCGGTGAGATACGCGGTCTTCCGGTCCTCGTCGATGAAGCCTTCGGCCAGCGGGATCGGGAGTACGGGGATTTCACCGATCAGGGCCCTCAGTTTCTCCGCCCGGCTCGGGCTTGCGATCAGGATGGTGTATTGGTAGTCGCCGCGCGCGGCATCTGCCCGAAGGGTTTTGATATCTCCGAAATAAAGACGGGGAGAAGTTATTCTGTACCGGATTCGGCCGTCGGTGGACAAACGCACGGTCGGGTTGGGGAGGCTGGTTTCCGAATCCGTGATTATCATCGCCGATCCAGGGATAAGGTCGCGCAGGGGGGCGGTCAGGTCCGGCCGGGCGAGTTCCAACTCAAAAACATCCATATTACCGGTTGAGCGCTGGGTCTGAACGCTGAATTTTCGGATCGATTCGACGGCATCGCCGAACATTTCGACCCGCACCGGCTCGCGGCCCGCTGCGTAAATATCCAGGATGCCGCCGCGGAGTGCGAAATCGCTTTCCTCCTCGACAATATCTTCCCGGGAGAAGCCGGAAGCCAGGAGCCGGTTCAAGATCGTTTCGATATCGACGTCGTTTTTCAACCGAAATTCATATTTTTCCTCGACCGGGATTTCACGCGATAAAAATTCGGTCGCGGTAAGGGTCAAGTCCCGGGCTGAGTAATATGGATTATGCCGGTCGACCGTTTCGGATGTCGGGAGCAACTTTTTTAATTCATGCCGGTATCGGTCGATCTTATCTTCCGCGGTAATGAAAACGACCGGCGGGTAACCGCGCGCCAGTTCGACTGCAAAAAGTGAAAGCGCGGATCCGTAAAGGCCGGAAACCGTGACTTCCCGGCTTTTCTTCAATTCCTCGAGGATGGGGGAGAGGTCGAAGAAAGTCATTGAAGTATATCAGAATACCAGGGTATCAGCAGGGAGTATATCAGCGTATCAGATTCAGATAAAAATTTTTTCTTATATCCTGATCTGCTGATGGTCTGATAACCTGGTCACTGATATTCTGATAATCCGATATACTGGAATTACGACGTCGCGATGCCCAGGGCGATGGAATAAAGCTTGGTCTCGGCTTCATCGGCGCGCGAAAGCATGACGATCGGTTTGGCTGCGCCGGCGACGATCCCGGCGATCTTGGCGTGAGCCAGGTAGACGAGGCCTTTGGCCCAGACATTGGCCGCGCCGATCGACGGCATGGCGATGAAGTCGACGTCACCGGCAACCTCGCTCGTCAATTTCTTGTGCTGGGCGGCTTGCTTGGACACGGCCACGTCGAAGCCGAACGGTCCTTCGATCAGGGCGTCCGGGATCTCTCCCTTTTTAAACATTTCCACGATCGCAGTCGCGTCGACCGTTTCCGGCATGTCGGGATTGACCGTTTCGCTCGCCGCGACCAGGGCGATCCGGGGCTTCGCGATACCCAGCGGTTTCATGATGGCGATGGCGTTGCGGATGATGTCGAGACGCACGTTCAGGTCGAGTTTCGGGTTCATGCCACCGTCGGACATGAAGAGCAATTTATGGTAGGTCGGCACTTCCAGCACGGCGATGTGGCTCAGGATCTTTCCGGTCCGGAGGCCGAATTCCTTGTCGAGCACGCCTTTCAAAAAAACCGAAGTGGATAAAAGCCCTTTCATGAGAAAATCGCCCTTTGCCTTGATGATCTCGATCCCTTTTTTGATCGCCTCTTTCTCGTCGGCGATATCGTGGATGTCGATCGATTGCAGGTTCAAGCCGACTTTTCCCGCGGCGGCGGTGATCGCTTTTTTGTCGCCGATCAAGACCGGCGTGATCAGTTTTTGCTCCATCGCCAGGCGGATCCCTTCCAGGACCGCGTCGTCTTCGGCTTTTACGACGACGCACCTTTTTTGGCCTTTGGTCTTGGCCAGCTGGATAAGCTCTTGAAAATTTTTCATGCGATGATCTCCTTAAGGATTGCGATCAATTTCCGATTTTGCTCCGACTTACCGACCGTGATCCGCAGGCAGGTCGGAAGGTTGTATTCGTTTATCGTGCGCAGGATAATGCCCTTTTTCTGAACGGCTTCGAAGATCTCGCGGGCGTCCCGGCCGAAGTCGACGAGAATGAAATTCCCCCACGATTTCACGAATTTCAACTTGAGTTTCCGGAACTCCCGGTACAGGAATTTTTTCCCGGTTTGGTTCTTCCGGAAACTCTTTTGCACGAAATCCACATCGTCCAGGGCGGCGGTCGCGGCGATCTGCGCCAGGATGTTGACGTTAAAGGGGAGGCGGACCTTGCCCATGCTCCCGATGATCTCCGGGCTAGAAAAACCGTAACCGATGCGCATCCCGGCCAGGCCGTAAATTTTGGAGAACGTGTGGAAAACGATGAGGTTGGGGTGGCGGTTAAGGTACTCGATGCCGTTCGGGTATTCTTCGTCATCGATATATTGCCGGTAAGCTTCGTCGAGGACGACGATCACGTGCGGCGGGACACCCGCGATAAACTCGTCGAACGCGGCGCGTTTGATGATCGTACCCGTAGGATTGATCGGGTTGTCAAGAATGACGATCTTGGTTTTGTCCGTTACCGCCTTCCGGATCGAGGGAACGTCGTGCCGGTAATCGACCAGGGGGATGGCGATGCGTTTGCCGCCGTAGATCTGGCAGGCGATCTTATACATTATAAAAGACGGCTCGCTCATCACGACTTCATCGCCGGGATTGATGTATGCTTTGAAAAGCATTTCGATCAGCTCGACCGATCCGTTGCCGATGATGAGATTGTCGGCCGGCTGGCCGAATTTTTCACACAGTTTCTTCTTTAAATAAAAGCAATTATCGTCCGGATATAAATTAGGAGTCTTTATTTTCTCCTTTACGGCCTTTACCGCCCGGGGAGAAGGGCCCAGGGGATTTTCGTTGGATGCGAGTTTGATTATTTCACCGGTCAGTCCCAGCTCTCGGGCGACTTCTTCGATCGGTTTTCCCGGTTTGTAAGGTTTAATATCCGAAATGAAGCTTCTGGTTTCGATCATGGAACCTCCGTATAATATTATACATAAAATAATATACTTTTCAATAGTCCGGAGATCACATACTCCGAGATCATCCGATCAAGTCGGATGATGACAACTAAGTGACGGTTATTCTTGTTATCCTCTGGTATTTTCTTCTCTGTCATTTTCCGGCATTTTCTTCTTTGTCATTCCCCGGTTTAACCGGGGAATCCAGGTCTTTAGATCCCCCGATCCCTTCGATACACAACTCAGGACTATAGCATGTCGGGGGATGACGGAGTACGAGGGTCGGACGATGACTGGGAGGAAAAGGCGGTTGACAACCTTATTAAACTCGATATAATATTATATATCGCCATTTACACCATTTATGCCCATTTTTCGGTCAGTTATGTAACTGACAAGAGCGGTAGCTTGAACACTGGTAGTTTATGGCCCATCGCCAATGGCCAGTTAAAATGAATAGTCTATCAACCATTAATTGGAGGGGAAAATGAAGGGAAAACTTCTGGTTTTCTGTTCGGACAAAGAAGTGACAAGCGTTTTTTCCGGCGCGCTGGACCCAGCCGGACACCGATTGGTTTTTGCCGATAATATTGATGAGTATATCTCGGAATCGAAAAAGGGACCATGGGACATTATTTTCATCGATGCCCGCATCCATAAGTTACCCTTTCAACGGGTTTTCAACGAAGCCCGAAAGACCCAGCCCGAAGCCGAGATCGTCGTACTGACCGGGCATAATATCCCCGACGCGATCGTCAAACCTGATTTCCACGAGTTATGCGGTTTTTTGGTCCTCCCGCTCAACGCCGAAAAGATAAAGACCCTGGTCAACCGGCTGCTGGCGAGGTTGGAGCTGATCACGGAGAATAAGCGTCTCCTTATCGCCATCACCGCCGCCAAAAAGGAGTGGGAAGCCACGGTCGACGCGATCGAGGATCCGATCGTCGTCACCGATTTCGACCACACGATCCTCCGCGCCAACCTGGCGACCTTCCGCCGTCTGGGCCGCGGATTCAACGAAGTTGTGGGCAAAAAATTCTATAAATTGTTCTATCTAACCGATTCCCCGCCCGATGAATGCCCCAGCCGGAAAGCGCGGGACACCGGCGAATCCGCTTCCGCGACCCTGCAGTTCAAGGGCCTGAAAGAGCGCTTGAAGCTCAGCGTTTATCCCCAGGTGTTCGCCGTGGGCGGCGGCTTGGTCCATATCCTTCAACCCCCGATCACCGGCACCGAACAGGAAGCCGAAACCATGGCCAAATACGAACGGCTCTACATCGAAGCCGCGGTTCCGATCCTGCTGGTCAACATCGACGACATGAAGGTCGTCGAGGCGAACGCCAAGGCTTTCGAATTATTCGGCCGGGATCCGGAATCCATGTCCGATCTCGACCTGGAAAATCTCTTCGCGCAGTCCCAGCGCGAGGCGACGATCAGCGGGATCCTGAACCAGCTGCAAGAGCCATCACCTACCGCCTTGAAAACCAAGGTCCTCGATAATCTGGGCAACGAGATGGATGTTAGCCTCACCGCCAATCCGATCGACCTCGGCGGCAGCCACTTCGCGGAGCTCTTCATTATTTAAAAATTCTACAAATAAAATATTTTAATGTTAATGATAACCCCTGTGCGCAAGAGAATATTTGCCAATTTTTTTAGTCTATCTTTATTGGAAACACTAAATTACATATTTCCATTAATTACGCTGCCTTATTTAGTTAGGATATTAGGTCCGGCAAAATACGGGGCTGTAGCATTCGCTCAAGCTTTAATGCAAATATTCGTGATTTTGACGGATTATGGTTTTTACTTAGCGGCCCCTAAGAAAATTGCTGTTAGTCGAAACAATCCCGAAAAGATCAGATGCATTTTCTGGACAATAATGTTTATAAAATTTATTTTCCTTCTCCTTAGTTTTACAATAATATTAATTATGATTTTTTCCATACAGAAATTTCATGATCATTTATGGCTCTATATATTTTCATTCGGTTATGTTTTAAGCGATTATATGCTCCCGATGTGGTTTTTCCAGGGTATGGAAAAAATGAAATATATAACATTTTTGTATTTTATTGCAAAAAGTATATTTACTGCCGCCGTTTTTATTTTAATCAAATCATCTCAAAATTATATCCTTGTGCCAGCTCTAAATTCATTGGGGATGATATTATCGGGTATTGTCGGATTATTTATTATTAAAAATGTATTTCGGGTAACCTTTTACATCCCCTCACTTTCTACAATTATTCATGAAATCAAAGAAGGCTGGTATTATTTTGTGTCAACACTTTCAATCAGTATAAATACGTATGCAGGCATCTTTATTTTAGGATTACTTACTAATGACACTATTGTTGGTTATTATAGCGCAGCGGAACGGCTTATTAGGGCTATCCAAAGGATATTATGGGCTATATCACAGAGTGTATATCCATATATGAATAAATTAGCCGCGGAATCAAGAGAGCGAGCGTTAATTTTATTGAGAAAAATGGTTTTCTTTATTGGTGGCGGATTCCTTATTGTCTCTATAATTATATTAATCAACGCGAAATTGATAGTAAATGCTATTTTGGGAGCACAATATAGTGCATCGGTTTCCGTATTATCTATTTTATCGATTCTGCCTTTTATATTAACAATAAGTAATATATATGGGATACAAACTATGATTCCCTTTGATATGAAAAAACCTTACTCTATGATTATGATAATGACCGCGGGAGTTAATGTTTTCGGATCTTTGTTTATGACGCACTATTTCAAACATATTGGATTGTCCATCACGGTATTATTTACAGAAATTTTTTCAATTCTCCTAATGTTTTTCTATCTGAGAAATAAAAAAATAAATATTCTTCAAAAAATATCGGTCGCTAAATAATGAAAATTCTGTTCTTAGTTAATTGGAAAATTCATTTTTTGGAAAGAGATGATGAAACATATCAAGCCCCCGATAAATATATTTCCGGAAAACCCTATTGGTTTTTTAGACACTTCCCGACCAATATCAAAGTGGACGTGGATGTGATTGACTATTCCGCGTTGCCATTTATGCATAAACTGGAAAGCAAATATATCAAATTCTACACAATCCAAGCCATAAAAGCCTTGATTAATTCCCGACACTATGATTTGGTGATATCCCACGGAGCGCAAAGTGCGGTAGCATTTGCATTTTTACGCACACTTATGGGGAAAAAAATGCCACCTCATCTTGTCATAGATGCCGGTTGTTTTAACGGGGCAAGAGACGATCCGCGGGAATTGATGTTAATTAAAATGGCCGCGCGTTCATTGTCGGGAATTATTTATCATGCCCGGATCCAATATGATTACTATGCCCGGCATATGTCGTCTTTGCTTAACCGAACTGTCTTTATTCCATTTGGAGTGGATAGCGATTACTTTTTTCCCCAGGCATCCGAAACGGGAGATTATATTTTATCCTTCGGCTATTTAAAACGTGATTATAGTACCTTGATTAACGCGTGGCGAAGACTTGATATAAAATCATTAAAATTACATATCGTAGGCATGAATAAAATTGGCGCTTATGGTATTTCCGATCTTCCGAAAAATATAAAATGCACACCCCGGGTTCCCATATCGACATTAAAAAATCTAATTGCCTCCGCTCGTTTCGTGGTCATACCCCTGCCTTATTTCCGATATTCTTACGGACAAATGAGCATTCTGCAATCGATGAGTATGGGAAAGGCCGTTATTGTTACCCGAACCCCCGGCGTTATCGATTATGTAATAGATAACGAGAACGGTTTCTTTGTAAATCCTTACGACATCAACGATCTGAGCGAAACAATTGCAAAGCTGTTAAAAAATCCCCAGCTGTCTTCATCGGTCGGTCATAACGCCCGGATAACAGTCACGGCAGATTTCAATGAAAAGATCATGGCCGAGAGAATATATAATTTTATTATGAAAACAATGGCGAGAAAGAAAAACCTGATAACCGTCAATTATGTTGGATAAATATCTTCCGATTCTGGTCATCGGCACGGCGCTTATCGCATTCGTTGTTATCGTCATAAAAAATTGGCGATGGTTGCCGGTTATTTTATTGCCCATTATGTTTTATGTCCCACGACAAGCCGTACCGAACGGATTACTGGAAAATTTTATTATCGTCCGGTGGTTGACCTCAATCCTGATTCCGGGTATTTTAATTATCCAGTTAATAAAGATGTTAGCCAGTCATCAAAGATTCAAAATGACCCCGGTCGCTGTTCCTCTTCTGATATTTATTGTATATTACATGGCATGTGGCATAATTAACAATACGGGAATTATTGATATCGCGGGCAGCCTTGTGTTATATGTCCGTTATCCGTTATTATTAATCATTTTTGTTAACCTTGATATTGATGATAAAGTGATGAAAACCTTCTTGATACTTTTCTTTATTTTTATGGTTTTGCAGATACCCGAATGTATTCTTCGCTATCTCTTACTCGGGGTCCGGGGCGATCGGATTTCCATGTCCCTCGGTCCGTGGGGTGCTTTTGATCTAGGCGTTTACTCAATATACTCAATCGCCCTGGTAATCGCCTATAATTCTGTAAAGGGAATAAAAATAACACATCTGATATTTTGTGTTTTTCTATTCATTATCGCCATGCTTGGGGAAATAAAGGCGTTTATAATATCAATTCCTATAATCGCCATTGCGATCATTTATTTCTCAGGGCAAAATCAACAAATGAGGAAAAGAATATTGAGCATCGCCCTGCCAATTTTTCTATTTTTCGTAGCATTTTATATCTATAGCATATGGGGTTCTGTACAAAAAGACAGTAAAAGTGCATTTGGATTTTATATTAATAAAATCGTTAATGTCATTACTAATCCGGGAGTTCTGTTGGAATCTCAGCAACTTGACACTCAGTCTTCCAGAGTATTCGGCTTGGCTTTCGTTTGGGACTATTTAAAAAATAAACCCATTAATCTATTGTTCGGAGTGGGGCCGGGCAGCATGCTCGCGGGTAATTTTTCGGGACAACCGGGGAAAATTTACGATGTTCCGCAGTATCTCAATCAAGTATCGATTATTTTAGGGGAGCTTGGCATTATCGGTTTTGTATTATATTTGATTTTTCTCATTACCCTGTTATTTCTTTTTATTCAAGTAACCAAGTCTTCGAAAAATCCCACTGTTAATATTATCGGATCGGCACTCATCGGGATGTGGATTTATTATACATTTCTTGGGCCATTCTATGATTTGGTTTGGCGCCATGATTCCCCCAATTTTGTATTCTATACGCTATCAGCATATATCATAAGTCGGATTTATAAAAAAAACAATGAAATGATTATATGAATATTCTACTGATTAATAGTTATTATTATAACCGAGGTGGAGATTGCACGTATACCTTCAAATTAGAAAAATTACTTAAATCTAAACCGGATCATACCGTACTCAATTTCGCCATGAAACATCCTCTTAATCATCCCAATAAACACGAAAAATATTTTGTCCCGGAAATTGATTTTATCCGGGAGTTAAAAAGGGGAATTATTCGCGGCGGATTCAGGGTAATGGCTCGTTCTATTTATTCCAGAATCGCCAAGAAGCAAATAAATTCATTGTTAATGGATAACGCAGTCGATATCGCGCATATTCAGAGTATACGCGGCCATATAACACCTTCAATTTTTCATACTTTTAAAAAATGGGGAATTCCCATTATCTGGACACTCCATGATTTTTTTCTTGTTTGCCCCAATAGCACTTTTCTTTCACACGGTCGTTCATGCGAAGCTTGCATGGGAAAGAAATTTTATCGGGTGGTAACAAAAAAATGCAGAAAAGAATCATACGCAGCCAGTATTGTTGTAATGCTAGAAGAATATCTACAACGATTATTGGGGTTAATCAAAATGGTGGATTACTTTATCGCGCCCAGTTTATTTTTAAAAAATAAAATGATTGAACACGGATTACCACAAAAGAAAATAAAATACATCCCCAATTTTATTGAATCCGAAAAGGACAATCAAAGTGTTGAGCACGGAGATTATATTTTATATATAGGCCGATTATCATACGAAAAGGGTTTGTTAACCCTACTAAAATCATGGGTTCATTTTCCGGGAATAAAGCTTATTATTGCTGGCGATGGTCCGATCCGTAGCGAATTAGAAAAAACTGTAAAGGAACTTAATTTGGAGAGTGTGTTTTTTCTTGGGAGAGTTCCAAATTATGAAACGAGCGGATTGATCAAAAACTCTATTTTTATTATTTCCCCATCGGAATGCTATGAGAATGCCCCGTATTCTATACTGGAAGCCTTTGTTTACGGTAAGCCGGTGATTGGGTCGCGGATCGGTGGTATACCCGAATTGGTTATTGACGGGGTTACCGGTATCCTATTCAATCCCGGCGACCAAGCCGATTTAACAGATAAAATCAGATGGATGTTAGAACATCCCGACCATCGCAAAACTTTTGGCGCTAATGCGTATAGAATAGTGCGCGAGAAATTTAATCCGGAGGATCACTACCGCGAAGTCCTTAAAGTGTATACGCGGGTTCTGAAAAGTAACCCAATAAAATGGACGGTATAGATCTGTCAAAAGGCAAGTTTTCCTGCGTTGTTTGCGGCAAGCGTGAAAATGGTTTTTTCATTCGCAACAAAGCGGAATACATGGGACAGAGGTACGTGGTAATGGAATGCAGAAATTGCGGCCTGGGTTTTACAGATCCCAAGCCGGGGAAAAATACGTTGGAAAAACTTTATCGGGAGTATTATACTGAAAAACCCTGCGAATATAACGAGGGAATTTATAAACATGTTATAAAGGAGTTATTATACTGCGGTTCGGGTAGCAGCAACGAATTTATTAGTATTTTGGCGGAAAAAATGATAGATGCCATGACGCAGGTTTGTCCCCCGCTGGTTTTCGGTACCGGCCGGATCTTGGATGTCGGATGCGGGTTCGGTCGCCTCTTAGATCTTTTCAAATTACAAGGTTGGCATACTTTCGGTGTGGAACCGGGAATCCAGGCTTCAAAATATGCCCGCCGACACGGTCATAAAATAATTACCGGCGAAATAGCCGATGCTCAATTTCCCGAAAATTATTTTTCCTGCATCGTTTTCAGTCATAGTTTTGAGCATATATCTGATCCCATTTTAGCATTGACCGAAGCTGGTCGGATTTTGATGCGAAAGGGTATGGTAATTATCGAGGTGCCAAACGCGGCCTGCGCGGATTCTGTTTTTTATAAGAGTGCTTGGCTAGGATGGCACCTGCCCTTTCACTTATATCACTGGTCAAAGAAGTCTTTGGAACTAGCGATCCGCAATGCGGGGTTTAAGCCCATACGGTGGAAATATAAATTACCGACGACGAACGATATCACATACAATACGGTAAATTTCATGAAATTATATCGTTCGAAACCGGTTAACTATTACTACACGATTATAAAAAACTGGGTATCCGGACATCTCGGTTTTAACAAACCAAATTATAACCATTTTATTACTTTATATGCCAAAAAATCTAATAATTTACGAGATAAATAAATGGAATACGCGGTTATAACTACCTATCGTTATAACGCCCGCTGCCAGATGTACCATGCTTTGCAGAATCCAAACTACTCGGATCGGCTGTGTACCCGAAATGGATAAAGAATTATTTCATTATACTAATCTTTACAAACTTAATATAAGGAGGATAAAAAAATGGACGGAGCTATAATTACGACATACCGATGTAATGCAAAATGCCATATGTGTCACACCTGGAAGTATCCGTCTAAACGCGATGAAGAGATCGGCTTGGAATTAATAAAAAAACTCCCCGGCAATCTGGATCATTTAAATATAACCGGTGGTGAACCAATGTTACGGAATGATATCGAAGACATTGTTGACGTTGTATCATCCAAGGCGCGGTGCATAGAGGTGAGCACTAACGGTTATTTTACCGACCGGATTGTTCGATTAGCAGAAAAATTTCCTTTCTTAAAGATTCGAGTAAGCGTTGAAGGACTTCCCGCTTTAAACGACATATTAAGAGGACCAAAAAATGGTTTTGATCATGCGTTGAGAACTATTTTGGAGTTAAAAAGATGTAATATTAAAGATATTGGATTTTCGTTTGTCGTTTCCGATAAAAATATCCCGGATTTGCTAAATTTATATTATCTATGTGCAAGCATGGGTATTGAATTCACGAATGCTCCAATGCATAATTCATTCTATTTTCACAAACACGACAACAAACTGGATGATGTTGATAATACGGTTCGGGAATTGAAGAAATTTATTATTGCCATGCTTGGTTCGCCGAGATCCTCCTTGCGGATGAAAGTAAAAGATTGGTTGAGGGCTTATTATAATATTGGGATTATTTCCTATATCTCCGGTAAGCAACCATTGCTGGCCGGGTGCCCTGCGGGTCGGGATATGTTTTTCTTATCTCCATTCGGGGATATTTTACCATGTAACGCTTCTGCTGAACCCTGGATAATGGGGAATTTAAAAGAAAAGTCATTTCATGAAATATGGAATAGCCTTCAAGCTATTGAAATTAGAAAAAAAATCGAAATTTGCAATCGTAATTGCTGGATGATGGGTTGCGCTCGTGGTAAAATGAGAAGAAATCCTCTTCCAATAATCAATTGGATATTGATTAATAAATACCGATTGGCATTTAAAATACCTCCCACATTCCTGTAATTAATATTGACTAATTGAAGATGAATATCATAATGATGGGTGTGAAAGGATTGCCGGCAACATACGGAGGAGTTGAAAAACATACAGAGGAGCTTTCTACAAGACTGGCGGCCCGTAAACATAAGGTTGCAGTTTATTGCCGATCTCATTATTCAGTTGACGGCCACCAATATAAAGGCGTAACCTTAATTCGGATACCTACAATAAGACAAAAACATGTTGAAATGATCACCCACAGCTTATTATCATCACTGCATTTTCTGATTTCAGACAATAATGTTGATATAATTCACATACAAAGTATTGATCCGGCGATAATCGCATTTATTTCCAAGATAAAAACTAAAGTGGTGGTAACTTCACACGGTTGGGCCTATAAAACGCATAATTGGAATAAATCGATTTTATTTTTTTCGCGATTAGCGGAAAAAAATTTTACGATCATACCCAATTGTCGTATAGTGGTGTCAAAAACGTTAAAAAAATATTATGAATCTATATACCCCGGTGAATATAACTATATTCCAAATGGCGTTGAAATTCCGGATTTAAATAAATACCGATCAATAAATTTTGAATTGCCAATGAAAAACAATATAAAAAAATCTCTTCATTTATATCAGGATAATTATTTGCTTTGCGTAAGCCGTATTTTACCCAACAAGGGATTAGATATTTTGGTCGAAGCATGGAAAAATGTAAAGACAGATAAGCAGTTGTTGATTGTCGGCGGCAGTTCATATGAGGATAATTATCGCAAATTCTTAGAAAAAAATGCTGATGAAAGAACTTATTTTGTCGATTACCGTTACGGGCGAGAACTCAAAATGCTTTATGCCAATGCTTATTTGACTATAATGCCTTCTTGTGTCGAAGGTATGTCTTTTACATTATTGGAGTCCATGAGTTTTTCGAAATGTGTAGTATATTCGAACATACCGGAAAACAGGGAAGTGGTTGATAATTGCGGGATACCATTTATTGTAAATAATTCTAGTGATTTATCGGAAAAAATAAAATTAGCATTAAGCGATCATCAACTTTGTTTTCAATTAGGGAGTAGGGGCCTGGGAAAAGCAAAAAACGAATATAGTTGGGACCAGGTAGTTGAAAAGACCGAAAAGTTATATAATTCATTATATATTTAATGGTAATAACTTGACATATCAAATATATTATATATACTTGAAATAATTTATGAAAATAGCGGTGGTCGGCATCGGTTATTGGGGTCCTAATCTGGTGCGGAATTTTCTGAACATCAGCCGTGTGCACAAGGTTTACTGCTGCGACCAGGACAAGGCCCGATTGGACCTGATCCGGAAGCAGTATCCTCTCGTCGAGGTTATCACGGATTACAACGAAGTCCTGCAGAACAATTCCATCGACGCGGTCGTGCTCGCGACACCGGTCAGCACTCATTTCCCGCTGGTTAAGAAAGCTTTGGAAGCCGGTAAACACGTTTTCGTTGAAAAACCGATCACCGCCAATAGCCGCGACGCCGAACAGTTGATCGAGATCGCGAACCGGAAAAAACTGATCCTTATGGTCGATCATATTTTCATATTCAACGGCGCGGTAATAAAAATTAAAGATATAATCGAATCCGGCGAGATCGGGAAAATACTATATTTCGACGCGGTCCGGATCAACCTTGGTCTGTTTCAACACGACGTGAACGTGCTCTGGGACCTTGCCATCCACGACCTTTCGATCATGAATCACCTTCTGGACGAAAAACCCAAAGCCGTGTCTGCGGTCGGCATAAACCATTTTAACACCATTGAAGATATGTCTTATTTGACTTTGTTCTTTGAGAGCAACTGCATCGCCCACCTGCACGTGAATTGGCTGGCGCCGGTCAAGATCCGTCGCATCCTCATCGGCGGCACTAAAAAGATGATCGTCTATGACGAAATGGAAACCGTAGAGAAGATCCGCGTGTACGATAAAGGCGTGGATATCAAGACCAAGGAGGGAATTTACAAGACCCTGATCCAGTACCGGACCGGCGACATGTATGCTCCGAGCTTCGATAATACCGAAGCCCTCACTTCGATCACGCAAGAATTCATCCGGCGCATCCATGATCAAGACCGTATTGATTGTTGCGATGGGACCGAGGGACTCCGCATCGTCCGGATCCTGGAGGCAGCAGAAAAATCCATCAAGAACAAGGGTAAGATCATCGAACTGGACGGCAGATAATGGTCCAGGACAATCCCCAAAATTGCATCAGCAACGTCAAGCTTGGCAAGGATGTGAAAATATCCAATTTTGTAAACTTGTATGGCTGTACGATCGGCGATAACACCAAGATCGGCACGTTCGTGGAGATCCAGAAGAACGCCTTCATTGGTAAAAATTGCAAAATTTCCAGTCACACTTTCATCTGCGAAGGCGTAACGATCGAGGACGACGTTTTTGTCGGTCATAATGTTACTTTTATCAATGACAAGTATCCCCGGTCTACTGGCTCAGCGGGTACACTTCAAACCGAGGCGGATTGGCAAGTGGTCCCAACTCGCATCAAGAAAGGCGCGTCCATCGGATCCAGCGCCACGATTTTATGCGGATTAACGGTCGGCGAGAACGCGATCGTCGGCTGCGGCAGCGTCGTGACCAAGGACGTACCGGACAACGCGGTAGTCGCAGGTGTGCCGGCCCGGATCATCCGCACCATTAACAAGTAGCATACCCCGCGCCCCCCAAAAACTGGCGCATTATGTAACGAGATCAGCCGGGATAACCGGCTTGCCATCATCTTTCAAGGAGGATTAATGCAAGTTCCCTTCATGGATTTAAAAAGACAATACGAAATGATCAAAGACGAGATCGACCATGCGATCTACGAAACCATAGATGCCACGGCATTCGTAGCCGGTTCCAAAGTGAAGGAGTTTGAGGGTAATTTCGGTCGGTATTGCAACATCGAGCACGCGGTCGGGGTATCGAACGGCACCGGCGCGCTGTACGCGGCCCTCAAGGCTTACGATATCGGTAAGCACGATATCGTCGTGACCACTCCCATGACCTTTATCGCCACGGCCGAGGCGATATCCATGACCAACGCCGAGCCGGTTTTCGTCGATATCGAGGAAAATTCATTTAACCTCTCGCCGGCCCGGCTCAAAGAATACATAAAGAAAAATTGCGAATGGAGCGAGAAGAAAAAAGCCCTGATCGACAACGAGCGCAAAGCCCGGATCCGAGCGGTCATCCCGGTACACTTGTACGGTCAGGTCGCGGAAATGGACGAGATCAAGAAGATCGCCAAGGAAAACAACATGATCGTACTTGAGGACGCCTGCCAAGCGCACGGCGCCGAGTACAAGGGTAAAAAGGCGGGTGCGATCGGCGATATTGCCGCCTTCAGTTTCTATCCCAGCAAGAACCTGGGAGCGTACGGCCAGGGCGGTATGGTCCTCACCTCCAAACCTGAGATCGCCGAGAAGATCCGGATCCTTATCAACCACGGACAGAAGGAGCGTTACAACCACCTGATCGAAGGCTGGAATTTTAAAATGGACGGTTTCCAGGCCGCGATCCTCAACGTCAAGCTGAGCTACCTGGACGACTGGAACGAAGATCGCAGACAGAACGTAAAATACTATACCGAGTTGTTGACGGGGATCGAAAAAATAACTCTTCCCAAAGAATTACCGGACCGCAAGCATGTCTACCACGTGTACGCGGCACGCGTCAAAGACCGCCCCGGGTTCATGGAATTCATGAAAAAAGAAGGTGTCGGCACATCTATTCATTATCCGATACCCCTGCACCTGCAGCCGGCCTACAAGCATCTTGGTTTTGAGGTAGGCGCCTTCCCGGTCAGCGAACAGGTGGCGGCCGAAGTCGTATCCCTGCCTATGTTTCCGGAACTGACCAAGCAGGAGATCGAATATACCTGCCAGAAGATAAAGGAATGGGCGAACCTTAGTCCATAAGGACCATGCGTAAATTCATACTAATAATATCGGATTTGCTAGCGGTATTCAGCGCGTTCTCTTTATCCCTTCTTCTCCGGTTCGGCGGGCTGTATAACGTCGAACGAAATCAATGGTCGACGCTCGCCGTTCTACTGGTCATTTACCCGATCATTCTTTATTCTTTCGATCTCTATCACCCCTTCATCTTCGTAAAACGGATAAAATTATTCTTCACGCTGGTGAAAACATTGACGATCCTGATCGTGATCTATGTCTTTGCGGGGTTCATATTCAAATTCTATTTTCTGATCGCGAGCCGTTCGTTCATCATCCTCTTTTTCGCGCTCCTCTTTTTCTGCCATTTCGTATTCCGTATGATCATCGTGCCGCGGTTGATCCACAGGTTATTCCGTAACCCGGGCCGACGTCCCATCTGCCTTTTCATCGGACCGCGCGAAAAATTCCGTCAGATCCGGAAATTCTGCGATACAAATTCCCTGATTGGTTTTAACCTGATCCACGAGTCCGACCGGAAAGAAAAATTACCCGCCGTAAAGTATTATCTTTTATACAGCTTGGGCGGGGATTTCTCATCACTCTACAAGGAGATCCGGAGCCATATCAAAAGCGGGTACACATTATTCGTAGTCTCGTCCCTTTTTAACGAGTTGAATATCAATCAGGAATGGTGCGAATTCGACGATATGCCGGTGTACACCTTCAGTTACCGGACCAATCAAAAATTACGCGATGCCGTTCGGCGAATGATCGACATTGCCGGTTCCCTGTGCCTCCTGGTCGTTCTCCTGCCGTTCTTCATCATTATCGCTATTGCAATAAAGATCGATTCGCCCGGACCGGTGATCTATAAACAGAAACGCTGCGGAAAAGACGGGAATATCTTCACCTTTTACAAATTCCGTTCTATGTTCGAGCACGAGAGAAAGGACGAGATCCGTGAATTCGAATTCAAGGGGTATATCGAGCAGAAGACGACCAAGGGCAAGGTGATCAATCACAAGGACATCACAAACATCGGCCGGGTCATCCGCAAGACCTCGATCGACGAACTCCCTCAGTTCTTCAACGTCCTAAAAGGGGAGATGAGTCTGATCGGACCGCGACCGCCGATACCATATGAAGTGAAATATTACAAGGATTGGCATAAAGACCGGCTGTCCATTAAACCCGGCTTGAGCGGTCTCTGGCAGATATTCGGCCGCGGGAACATGCCTTGCGACTCTTCGATATTCCTCGATCTGATGTACGTCATCAACCGTTCAATATCGCTCGATGTAAAATTGCTCATCCAGACCGTACCGGCCGTGCTGTTCGGAAAAGGAGCTTATTAATAAATGCCAAATTAAAAATATCAAATGTCAAATCCCTCGCTCCTTGTGGGAGAGGGCAGGGTGAGGGGTAAAAAATGATCCTCTTTTTCATCCTCGCTGTTTCATATCCGATCGAGTCGTGGCAGAACGAGGCGTTGGAGGAAATGCAGGTCCGCGGCAGTCATTTTTCGCGTTTCCCGAGCGTCCGACCATATGATATAAAGAACGAAACGCAATTTGTCGAGCCGGTAACTTTGACCGGTGCGGACGATAATGTACCGGAATTATGGCTCGCCAACTTTACATCCGATCTTCGATTCGATTCGATCAAGGTCCTGCGTTTCAAACCTCGGCTTTACGCGGACTGGTCGGATTTTTCTTTCATTCTCCAGCCCGTCATAAAATTCGGACGTGACAGCCTGCCGCCCAACCGGGTATTCGCCGGTTTGTTCGCCGCCGACAACGAGCGCGCGTCAATAAAATATGCAAACGCTTATTTTCAAATTTTCATCGGCCGGGAAAGGTTCGCGCTTGGGCCTTCCCCGCGTTATAACCTGATCCTTTCCGGATACGGCGCACCCATGGATTGGTTCCATTACGCGCTGGGGTCGAAGGTCTTTCAACTGTCTTATTATTTAAGCCAGCTCGACGACATGACCTGCAAGCCGGTTGAATACGTCGGAGATACGATCACCCGTTTGATCGAAGTAAGGCGCTTTCTGGTCATCAAGCGCCTGGACGTTTCGCCCGCAGAATGGTTTAATTTCAGCTTTTCCGAGGCCGCGACTTTCGGCGGCGAAAATTACGCGTTGACCCCGTACCATTTCAACCCGGTCGTCCTGCTCCATACCTACCAGCACAACTGGGACAAACCGGCCAACCTTTTTTTCAATCTGGACGCAAAGATCTTTTTTAAAAATATCGCCTTGTATGGCACGCTGCTGGTGGACGATTACCAGCTGGACCCGGATCCCAACGGGGAACCGAACCACCTGGGTATGAATACCGGGATCGAGTTCTGCGACCTGATTGTCAAGAAGACTTTCATTCACCTCGAATATACCCGCATGAGCCGTTGGATATACGCGATCTTCACGCCCTACCAGCGGTACGAGTATGTCGGCAGTCCGATCGGATACCCGTTCGGTCCGGGCAGCGACGAGATATTCGGTAAGGGGGTATACCATTTGCGGTCGGGGGAAATCGACCTGACGGCTTCGATCGCTTACCTTCGGAAAGGGGAGAACGAAGTGAACTCGGTATGGCCGATACCCGAAGAACCGCGGGTACCCGGAACCTTATTCCCTGAAAATAACTTTCTTTTCGGAGTCGTCCAAAAAACCCTGGATTTGTGCGCCGGAGTGAGATTTTTTCATAAACCTTATTACGCATTTAACCTATCGGTCGGGTTCGCCCACGCCGTCAACTATCACCACCTGGGCGGGGTGATAAAAAACTACCCGATGATCAGATTGCAGATCGATTTGCTGGAATTATTCCATAGATAACATCACCCAAATCCGTAAAATAACCGTCTGGGATTATGTTTTTTTAACCCGGCCGATCCTGCTCGTTCCGGTCTGGGCGTTCCTGTTGCTGGGCTATTTCCGAGCCGGCGGCGACCGTTTTCAGATTCATCGCGGATGCCTGCTGGTTCTCGTTTCATATTCCCTGCTCATGGCCGCCCTGTACATCCTCAACCAGATAATCGACATGAAATCGGACGTCATCAATAAAAAACACCTTTTGCTCGCCGAAGGATTAATGCCCGTGAAGAACGCCCTTTTGTTCTTGATCTTGCTCCTCATCGTTTCGGCCGTGATCGCGCTCCGGTTACCGGTGTTGACCCGGTTCTTCATGGCGGTTTCCCTGATCCTGGGCATATTCTATTCCCTGCCGCCGTTCATCTTAAAAGCCCGGCCCTTTCTCGATTTTCTAGTCAACGGTATCGGTTACGGGTTCTTCAATTTCGCCATGGGCTGGTTGTCGCTCAAACCGTATTCCAGTCAAACTTTGATCTCCGCCCTGCCTTACGTCCTGGCGGTGTCGGCGATCTTCGTCAACACCACGATCCTCGATATCGAAGGCGACCGGAAATGCAATTATCTGACAACCGGCGTGCTGTTAAAAGAACGGGGCGCGGCCGTGCTCGGGTTCGTGCTGATCGCTTCCTGCGCGGGAATTTCTTACTATCTGCGGGACTATGTTTGTTTGATCCCGGCCTTGGTCGCCCTGCCGTTGTTCCTGGCCGGCGTGCTGAATAAAGGGCCGAAGTTCATCACCCTTTCGATCCGGATCGGCGGCCCGCTTCTTATCCTGATCACGGGCCTGCTTTTTCCTTATTTTTTGGCTCTCGGCCTGCTGATTTTTATTTTTTTAAGGATATATTATAAAAGACGTTTTGGGATCATTTATCCAAGTTTATAAAGGAGGATAATTTGGCGATAATTCTTGACGGGACGGGCTTGACCGTGGAAAAAATAGCCCGGATCGCCCGCGCAAATGAAAAAGTTGAACTCCATCCCGATGCTCTGGAACGGATCAAAAAATGCCGGGTCATGCTGGAGAAGAAGCTCCAAACCCGGGAAATTATGTACGGAGTCAATACCGGCATCGGCGAATTCTCGGAGGTGGTCCTGACCGACGAGCAGGTTAAGCAATTCCAACGTTATCTTATCTATAACCACGCCGCCGGAATCGGCGATCCGGCGCCTATGGAATTCGTCCGGGGAGCCATGGCCGGCCGGGTCAACGTCCACGCGCACGGTAATTCCGGTTGCCGGCCCGAAATAACCATGACCTTGGTTGAAATGCTCAACAAAGGCGTCACCCCGGTCGTCTGTCAGAAAGGATCGGTCGGCGCGTGCGGTGATCTGGCGCCGATGTCCCAGATCGCATTGCTGATGATGGGGGAAGGCGAGGCTTTTTTTCAGGGCGAACGGTTACCCGGTAAAAACGCCATGGAAAAAGCCGGGATCCCGGTTCCGGGGTTGCAAGCCCGGGATGGCCTTGCTTTGATCAACGGGTCCAATCTGATCACGGCGATGAGCGCGATTCAGCTTTTTGATATGAACCGCTGGCTCATCCAGGCCGAGATCGCCTGCGCCATGACCCTGGAAGCGCTGCTCGCTAATTTGAAACCATACGATGTGAGGGTTCACGAGGCAAGGGGATTTCCCGGCGCCATCCGGTCGACGCGCGCGATAATGAAGTGTATCGAAGGTAGCGACCTCGCTACCGGAAAGTTGAAGACCCGGGTCCAGGACGCTTATTCCATGCGCTCCACTCCCCAGGTGATCGGTACCGCCCACGACGTGGTTGGTTACGCCCGGAAACAAGTGGAGACAGAACTCAACGGCGTCGGCGATAACCCGATATTCCTGCCGGAATACAACCTGACCCTGACCGGTGCCAATTTTCAAGGCAGCCCGATTTCCCTACCCATGGACATGGCGGGTGCCGCCCTAACCATGGTCTGCGTGCTTTCCGAGCGGAGGCTCAACCGGCTGACAAATCCCGCGCTCAGCGCCGGGCTCCCGGCTTTTCTGACCAAAGGCGCCGGCATGTTTTCCGGACTTATGCTCAGCCAGTATACCGCCGATACTCTGATCGTCGAGCAGCGGATCCTTTCCATGCCCGCGTCGATACAGTCGATACCGGCCGCGGCCGATCAGGAAGATTTCGTGTCCATGGGGATGAACACGGCGATCAAGAACGGGCAGATCCTCGATAACGCCTGCGGCGTACTGGGCATTGAGTTCATGGCTGCCGCCCAGGCTTTGGATTTCCGAACGCTAAATCCTGGAAAGGGCGTGACCGCTGCAAAAAAGGTCATCCGCGGGCGCGTTAAGCATCTTGAAGAAGACCGCCCGCTTTATATGGATCACACGGTCATGCAGGAACTCGTTAAGTCGGGCGCGATTCTGGATGCGGTGGAGAAGGAAGTGGGGAAGTTGGAGTAGACAGTAAGTAGTAGGGAGTATGCAGTAAGCAGAAAAACAAAATAGACAAAAAAAACTAGAAAGACTAAAGAAACCAAATGAGCTACATTAAATGTCTTATAATTATCGTCACTTTTTTATCGCTCATCTCGGCCGAGACGGATTGGAATCAGGAAGGCCTGGACGCGTACAAGAAAGGCGATTATAGCCAGGCGATCGATAGTTACTCGAAGGCGATTAAAGCGGACCCCAAAAAATCCGAATCATATTATAACCGGGGACTTGCTTATGGCGCCGAAGGGCAACACGACAAGGCGATCGCGGATTTCACCAAGGCGCTGAAGATCAATCCGAAATTCGTGCCGGCTTATCAAAACCGGGGCAACGCCTACTACGCTAAGCGAGACTACGGCTCGGCGGTTAAGGATATCACCCGGGCCCTTGAGCTCGATCCCAAAAACGCTTTGGCTTATACCGACCGGGGTAACGCGTACCTGGCGCGCCAGGATTTTAACCGGGCCGCCGAAGACTATACCCGGTCCATCGCTTTGAATCCCGGATACGCCAAGGCCTTTTATAACCGGGGGCTGGCGAATCTGAAGCGGGCTTCTTTTGAACAGTCGGTCGCTGATTTCACGAAGGCGATCGAGATCGACCCGAAATACGCGCGCGCTTATTATTTCCGGGGCGCCGCTTACGATAATCTCGACGCATACGACAAGGCGGATGCCGACTATCTTACGGCCGCCCGCCTGGATCCCGCTTTGGCACTAAAAAAAGCTCCGGGAGAAACGTCCGATCGGGATCTCATGAAATCTTTCAACCTGGGTAAAAAATATCTGGAAGAGGGTGATTATTTAAGGGCGATAGAATCTTTTACGGAAGCGGCTGCGGCCGCGCCTAAGGATGTCCGTATTTATTACAACCGGGCTCTCGCCTATGAGAAAACCGGCGACCAGGAGAAGGCACTCGCCGATTATTCCAAGGTGGTTGAACTGGATCCGGGATATGTCAAAGCCCGTTTCAACCGCGGCGGCTTGTTGTATGGCCGGGGCGAGTATGAGAAAGCATGCGCCGATTATTCAGCGGTCCTCGAAACGGAACCGGACAATGCCGAGGCCTGCCGCAACCGGGCGCTGGCCAATTATGCCTTAAAGAAATACGAGAGCGCGATCGCGGACTTCTGTAGGGCCATGTCTTTGGGCGTCGCGAGCGACGTTGATTATTATAACCGGGGCAACGCCTATTTTTATCTTAACGATCTCGACCGGGCCCGCGCCGACTATACCGAGTCGGTGCGGATGAATTCCGATTACGCCGAGGCTTATTTCAACCGGGCCGTGGTCTATATCAAGAAGAGCTTAAGGGAATTCGCGATCAACGACCTGGTGAAAGCATCGGCGCTCGGTTATGCGCCGGCCCGCAAGACCCTGAAGGATAAATACGGTATCGATTATTGATTTTAATGATTAAGGAGGGAGATATGGCTAAAGTCGGGATCATACGCTGCCAGCAGACCGAAGATATTTGCTGCGGCGATATCTGTTTTCATGTTTCCCGGCGGGGAAAACAGGCGTTCAAGAGTATCGGACCGGCCGAAGTGGTCGGGTTCGCTTCCTGCGGCGGATGTCCGGGGAAAAAAGCCGTGCAAAGGGCGCAGGCCATGGTGAAAAGCGGGGTAAGGACGATCGTCTTCGCGTCGTGTGTGGCCCGGGGTAAGCCCAACGATTTTTCTTGTCCCTTTTTCGCGAAGATGAAAAAGGTCGTGATGAAGGAGCTCGGCCCAAAGATAAAATTCATCGACTGGACGCACGACTGATGAAAGTGAAGCAGGGGGAGGGCTAATGGGGGAAACCAAAGTCCGGGTCTACGGTTACCGGTGGCTTGTGCTCGGAGCCTTCATGTTTCTGGCGGCGATGACCCAGTTGTTATGGATAACCTTCGCCCCGATCACCAGCGCCGCCGCCCGTTTTTATCAGACCTCAGATCTGATAATCGGCCTCTTGTCGATGAACTTCATGGTGATATTCATGCTCGCCGTCATCCCGTCTGCCTGGCTTATCGATACTCACGGTTTCTTCCGGGCGGTCGGTTTGGGCGCGGTTTTTACCGCGACCTTCGCCTTGGCCCGCGGGATTTTTGCTTCGAATTTCACCGTAGTTTTCATCGCCCAGATGGGGATCGCCCTTGGCCAGCCGCTGGTCGTCGGTTCGATCACCAAATTGGCGGCTCGCTGGTTTCCGGTCAACGAACGCGCGATCGCGTCCGGCTTCGGTACCCTGGCTATGTATCTCGGGATCCTCGTCGCGATGATCCTGACCCCCATCCTCGCCATCCAGCACGGCATGGAACGGATGCTGTTGATTTACGGGATAACGGCCGTACTCGCGGCCGTGGTTTTTCTTGCGATCGCCCGCGAACGACCGCCGACCCCGCCCGGCCCGGCTGGGGACGAGGCCCGGTCGTTGATGTTCGACGGCCTTAAGGCTATGCTCCGTAACCGCGATTTCATAATCCTGCTCTTAATTTTCTTCGTCGGCCTGGGCATGTTTAATGGCGTTTCAACCTGGATCGAAAATATCGTGCGACCCAGAGGTTTTTCCATATCCCAGGCGGGAATGCTGGGTGGCATGATACTGATCGGCGGCATCCTCGGCGCGCTGACGATCCCGATCCTTTCCGACCGCGTTCGAAAAAGGAAACCTTTCATGCTCCTGTCGTTGGCCGGTTTGATCCCCGGTCTTCTCGGCATGACCTTCACCGTCAATTACGCCGTGCTGCTTGTTTCCGGATTTATTTTCGGATTTTTTCTGCTGAGTTCGGGCCCGATCGGTTTTCAATACGGCGCCGAGATAACGCATCCGGCGCCGGAAGGCACGTCCAACAGCCTGCTCTTACTCATGGGCCAGGTGTCGGGCATTATATTCATCTTCGGCATGGATCTGGTCAAATCACCCACGTCGGGCGCGATGACCGGTTCCCTGATCGTTCTCGTCGGTCTGACCATCGCAAGTTTCGCGCTTTGCGCGTTGCTTAAGGATTCTAATACCAGGCAATAGCGCCATAAAGGGGAGATCGCAAAATGACCACAGTCCAGTTAGGCAAGTTCACCATAGCCATCGTTTCCGACGGCAGTTTTTGGATCGACGGCGGTGCACTTTTCGGCACCGTACCCAGAACGATCTGGTCCAAACTGGTAACGCCCGACGAGTTAAACCGTATCGAATTAGCCCTCAATTGTCTTCTGATCAAGACCCCGGACAAGAAGATCCTCGTCGATACGGGCGTGGGAGAGAAGCTGGCCGATAAGATCAAAGAAATATATAAGATCCAAAAACCGCCGGATCTGGTGCAATCCCTGAAAAAGGCGGGCGTTGATCCGGGGCAGATCGATTTTGTCATCAATACCCACTTGCACTTTGATCATTGCGGTGGGAACACCCGGCCCCTGGAAGATAACTACCGTCCGGTTTTTCCCAATGCCAAATATATCGTCCAGAAACAGGAATGGGAGGACGCGTTCCATCCCGACGAGCGGTCCCGTTCCAGCTATTTAAAAGAAAACTTCATGCCCCTGGAGCAGGCCGGCCAACTCGTTCTGGTCGATGGCGATCACGAAATTACCCCGGGAGTTAAGGTCCTCCTTACCCCCGGACATACCAGCGCCCACCAATCAGTGATCATTCAATCCGGAGACCAGACCGCGCTCTATCTCGGCGACGTGACGTGCATATCCCAGCAGATCAAAGTCCCTTATCTGACGAGTTTTGATCTTTATCCCGTACGGTTGATGAAAACCCGGAAAGAATTGCTGAAACGGGCCCAGGAGGAGCGCTGGCTTTTGGTCTTTGATCACGATCCCAAAATGCCTTTCGCGTACCTGACCGAAATCGACGGCAAGCCGGTGTTGGAACCGATCGTTAATGTCAAATAAAAAAATCCAAAAACCAAATAAATAAACGATGTTCAAATGTCAAAGGAAAAAGAAAGATTATATCTTGAAATATCTATAAATTTGATTATAATAATATTTTAATACTTTTTATTTCCTAAAATTTTTTAATTTTTTTTGGATTTTGAAATTCAGCATTTGAATATTATTTAAGGAAGGAGGCAAGATGCTTAGTTACGGAATGAACGAGGAACAGCAGATGATCCGGGACCTGGCCCGTCAGGTCGCCGAGGAAAAGATCAAACCCAAATCCAAGGAATGGGACGAGAAAGAGGAGTTTCCCTGGGAAGCGATCAAGGCTTTGGCCCAATCCGATTTCTTCCGGCTGCCCATCCCCGAAGCTTACGGCGGCATGGGTAAGGGTGTTCTGGAAATGTGCATCGCCACGGAAGAGGTATCCCGGGTCGACGGCGGAGTCGCGACATCCTTCGCGGCATCGTTCTTGGGCATGTTCCCCATCCTCCTTTACGGCACCGAAGAACAGAAAAAGAAATACCTGCCTTTGATCGCGTCCGGAGAAAAGATCGCCGCGTTCGCGATCACGGAACCGGAAGCCGGGTCGGATACGGCCGCGATCAAGACCCGCGCCGTAAAACAGGGCGATTTTTACGTCCTGAACGGCCTCAAACATTTCATTACCAACGCCGGCGAGGCTGAAATATATTCGGTCATCGCGGTCACCGACAAGACCAAGGGTATGCGCGGCACCTCGGCTTTCATTCTCGAGAAGAACGATCCGGGGTTCACCTTCGGCAAGAAGGAGGATAAAATGGGCATCCGCGCCTCCTCGACGAGAGAGCTTGTTTTCCAGGATTGTAAAATACCCCGGGAACGTCTGCTGGGCGGACGCGAGGGCATCGGGTTCATCGCGACCATGAAAACATTCGACGTCTCCCGTCCGGGCGTGGCTTCCCAAGCGGTCGGCATCGCGCAGGGCGCTCTCGAACTGGCCGTCGGATACGCGCACCAGCGCGAGCAGTTCGGTCAAAAGATATCGTCGTTCCAAGGGATCCAGTGGATGCTGGCCGATATGGCGACCAAGATCGAAGCCGCCCGAGCCCTGGTGTACGCCGCGGCCCAGGCCGTGGACCGGGGTGAGAAGGACGTCGGCGCGGCCTCAGCCATGGCCAAGCTCTACGCGGGCGACGTGGCCATGGAAGTCACCACGAACGCGGTCCAGATCTTTGGCGGTTATGGATACATGCGGGATTACCCGGTGGAAAAATTCATGCGCGATGCGAAGATCACCCAGATCTACGAGGGTACGAACCAGATCCAACGAAATATCATCGCCCTCCAGTTGATCAAAGAATACACGAAGTAAAGACTGGCTAATGAATATCATTGTCTGCATTAAACAGGTCCCGGATACGACCGATGTCAAGATCGATCCCCAGACCAATACCCTGATCCGGGAAGGCGTCGCATCGATCATCAATCCCTTCGACATGTACGCGGTCGAGGAGGGTATCCGTTTGAAAGAACGGTTTGGCGGAAAAAGCATCGTCATCACCATGGGACCGCCCCAGGCCGATTCGGCCCTGCGCGAAGCCCTCTCCATGGGTATCGACCAGGTGATCCACCTTTCGGACCGGGTTTTCGCCGGTTCGGATACTTGGGCGACCAGCCTGGTTTTGGCCAAAGCGATCGAAAAGATCAAAGAATACGACCTGATAATTTGCGGAAAACAGGCTTCGGACGGCGATACAGCCCAGGTCGGCCCGGGCATCGCGACCCATTTGAATCTACCCCAGGCGACCTACGTCCGCAAGATCGACGAGGTCAAGCTCGACACGAATCCGAAATTGATGAAAGTCGAAAGGCTGTTGGAAGAAGGATATGAGATCGTCGAACTGCAAATGCCGGCGCTGATCACGGTCGTTAAAGAGATCAACGAACCCCGGCTTCCTTCATTAAAGGGTAAGCTGCGCGCCAAAAAGGAGCCGGTCACGGTCTGGAAGTATTCGGATATCGCGGTCCGGGAAGAAGCGGTCGGACTTAAAGGTTCGCCGACGCAGGTCATTAAAATATTCAATCCGCCCGCGAAGACCGGCGGTCGGATCCTAAAAGGAGAACCCCACGAAATAGTCGAAGAACTGGTTCGGGTAATAAAGGGGATCCTATGAGTCGAATCCTGGTCAACCCCGAAAAATGCAACGGCTGCGGCGCCTGCATCGCCGCCTGCCCGTTCGGCGCGATCTCGGTCGTCGATAACTTGGCGGTCATTGATCTCGATAAATGCAATTTCTGCGGTGCCTGCCCGGATAAGTGCGGATTCGAAGCGATCCAGATCATCAAGGACGAAGTTGTTGTCAAAGACGATCTGGCTGCATACCGCGGAGTGTGGGTTTTCGGTGAGCAGCGCGATTCTATTGTCAGCTCCGTCGTTTACGAACTGCTGGGCAAGGCCCAGGAACTCGCCCGGGATCTGAACACCTATGTCGGGGTCACCCTGCTGGGTCATAACGT
>Ga0315279_10001867_pt1 | contig 33504 bp, 33 predicted proteins | sample YL17G06_20_MG_FD_203694 | JGI IMG/M metagenome (GOLD analysis project Ga0315279, IMG submission 203694) | Sediment microbial communities from Yellowstone Lake, YNP, Wyoming, USA - YL17G06_20 | ecosystem: Environmental > Aquatic > Freshwater > Lake > Sediment | place: USA: Wyoming | collected...
TTTCCTGTTTTCATGTCCCTGATCACGACCTGTCCTTCGGAGTGCTCCTTTGGCCCGATTATCACCACTTTTTCCACCTTGAGGGAGTCAGCGTATTCCAGGGCCTTCCTCAGCTTCCTGCCCATCAGGTCTACTTGGACGCGGAGCCCGGCCCTGCGGAGCCCCGACGCAATCTCCATGGCATCGGGAACCATCTTCTCCTCGGTTGACACCACGACGCAGTCAAGATGCTGCTTTTGTTTCAGCTTCCCGATGGACAAAAGGGCGTTTGCTATCCTATCGACCCCGAACCCTACCCCGACCGCTGGTGTCTGTTCTCCCCCGAGCAACTGAACCAGCTCGTCGTAGCGTCCGCCTCCGGCCACCTGCACTCCGTCCACATATATTTCGAACACGAACCCCGTGTAATAGTCAAGGCCGCGGGCTATTCCCAGGTCGACCTCAAAATCTCCAACCCCCATCCGGCCGAGCAGGTTGATTATCTCCTGCAGGTTGTCAAGCGCATGGAGCGCGTTCGGGACATTTTCCAGCAGCTTCTTCGCCTTTTTCAGGACATCCGTTCCTCTGCGGAGAGCAACAAGATCGCGCAGGATCTTCTCAAAATCCTTAGGGATTTTCGCGCGTGCCAGTTCGCCCGAAAGCCTTTTGTCATCGTGGGAGTCCATCGCCCTAAGAATCGGGTCTTGGTCTGCCTCTTTAACCCCGGCTTTGGAGAGAACCTCCCGTAGCAGACGGACCTGGCCCAGCCGGAGTTTGAAGTTTGCCAGACCAAGCTTGTCCATCACTTCATTTGCCAGAGCGACCACTTCCGCATCCGTCTCAGACCTCGATGAGCCGATAACCTCAACCCCCGCCTGAGTGAACTGCCGCCACCTCATCGCCTGCGGCTCCTCGTACCTGAAACAGCTCCCGGAGTACCAGAGCTTCACGGGTTTCGGGTCAGACCTGAAATTTTCCGTGTAAAGCCGGACAGCAGAAGGCGTGATTTCCGGACGCAGGGCGATTTCTCTTCCACCCTTGTCCTTGAAGGCGTAAATCTGGCCGACGACGTTCATGCCGCTCTTCGCCGTGAAAAGCTCCAGATGCTCAAACATGGGAGTTTCCACCCCTCTGTACCCATACCTGCCAGCAGTCTCTTCAATCACCTGCAGAACTATCCTGATTGCCGCGAGCTCTTCACCGAACAGGTCCTTGGTCCCTCGAGGTTTCTGCACGTTGTTCCCCTATGCTATGAACTGGTGGTTAACCTGGATTATCTTCACGGCGCCGTCGGGGCTAGTGTAAGCCACGGTAAAAGCGTTGTCGTCGCCCACGTTGCTCCCTGTACCGGTGTTGAAAGCCAGCACTCCCGCCCTTTCCGCGGTCCTGGCCACCGCCCCATAGGTGCCTTCCACAAGCCAGGCAGTGAGTGCGCTGCCCTGCGAGTTCATGATCACCACAAGGTCCTCGTTGATCTGGGGGGCCGATGACGAGGGGGAGAAGCCCTGGAAGCTAACCCCACCCGAGTCGCTGACAGTGAAGAAGGCGTACCCGTCCATTATCTGCTGTCCTTCAGCAGTGTTCAAGTACACGTTCCCTTGTTCAAGAACCACGGCGCTCCTGTCCCCTCCAAAGTCGAAAATGTACTTGTTGTCCTGGACGGTCGGCCTCAACGAGGAGGGAGAGATTAACCTTCTACCCTCCGCCCAAAGGTAGTAGCTCGCGAATTCGTTGCTCTGGTAGAAATTGTACGCGGTATAGTACTCGTCTGCGGAGAAGATCAGGTAGTCTATCTTGCAGCCGTAGCTGTCCCGGTAGGTTTTCAAATACCACTTCAGCTCATCCGGCCCGATCAGCGGGAACCACTGGACGTCTATCCGCCTCCCGTTTATCGCCCAGTTTTCCCTGGTAGCGTTGATACCGTAGATCATCCCTGTGCTATCCTGCGTGAAGAGGATGTAATCGGGCGGGCGGACCGTGCCGGACTGCTCCCACGTCCCCTGCCACGCAGGGGATTCCGACCCGTCCGTGACTGACGGATGTTGGGTCGTCCCTGTGAAAAGGTGCCCGAACGACCACTGGATGGAGACGATGTTGTCTGTGGTGGTGTTATTGCGAATCCAGTCAAAAGCTTCCAGGAACCCGTTGTCCAAGCTGATCCCACGCCACTCTGTCGGCGGGGTCGTGGCTGCGGCGACCGCACCGGCGTTTACCACGAAAGCACTGCTCACAAGCACGACCGTGAGCACGGGGAGCAACGGATGGTAAATCCATTTCGCCCACTCGGCTGAGTATTCAGAGGTGAACTTCCTGACCAGGGATGCCAGTGTGGCCAATCCGACCCCAGCCAGACACGGCAGGAGCGGCCACCACAATCTGTCAAAGCGTGCAACCCCCTTCCCAGGCCACACCATCGCCAGCAGGATTACGAACCATGCGACGGCGAGGAGGTCCACCTTTCTCCTCGACCACAGCAGCTTCATGAGCCCGAGCGCCAGAAGGGCCATGACGAGTACCGTCAAAATACTCGAGCTGTAGAACTTGCCAAAAGTGTCGCCAAAGGACCCGGCAGCGGTGGCCTCGCTTGCATAGGTTGGCATGGACACCCCCCCGCCCCCGACGCTGATTCCCACGTATCCCAGTAGCGTCTGAGCGAACCCGACCCACATGGAAACAGGGTCCACCGCCGCCAGAGAACAAAGGACCACCGTGGCCACGACAATCATGCCAACCACGCCTATGATGAGATGCAGGTGGGACTTGACCGCCGAAGAGACCGCGCCGACGATGTCAAACTTCCCGTGCAGGAGCTTCCCGACGAAACCAAGCGCCAGGACCAGCACCACTCCCAGCACCACGACGGCCATCAAAGACAGCCAGCCGGACCATGCGAGCGCGAAGAGCCCGCTAGTCAATCCGGAAAGAATGGCAAACTTCGGGATGTCCTTGCGGGTGGCCTTGAAGAGCTTGATGACGAAGAACATGGTCAATGCCCCGAAGAGGGTCTGCATGGCCTCCCTGTCGTAGGCGCCGACCTTGCCCCAGTATATGATGTCCGTAATGGTGGCCGCGAGGAAGACAGCTGTAACACCGGCAATGTTGCCCCCAAGTTCCCTACCGATTAAAAAGATGGGTATGAGGGCAAGTGCAAACACAAAGGGGCTCCAGTACTTCACCACGTCCATAAGCGTGACGCTGGGGTTGATGGCGTTGACGGCCCGGTAGAGCATGACGGTGGTGAGCGGTTGGAGCTGTTGTGGCTCTGCCTTCATCCCGTAGGGCGCGTGGGACAGGTACATGTTATCCGGCAGGGCGTTCGTGTTCTCTATTATGGCCGCAGAATCATAGAGCCAGCCGCTGTCGGAGGTTGTCAGGGTCTGGTACCTCTCCCCGGGGATGATAAGAATGTATGCTGTTATCCCCATCGACGCAGCTATGAGCAGCACTACCAACCATCGACCGTAGTTCAAACGGCCACCTAGAACCATATTCACACAGGCCTTATTAGAATTGGTTTACGCTGATTTTTCTTCCTTTTTCTCGGCAGGGACCGCCGGAGGGGCGTACTCCTTGGTCGTGGCCATTATCCAGCCGAGCCAGATGCCCAGCAGGCAGACCACTAGCACCCCGACTGTAACCGGCAATGCAAAGGCCAAAGGTATTGGGGCATGCGTTGCGATGTAGCCGAAGTAGATGTGTGCGACTATCACTACAAGACATAAGACCAAGACCACAGCACCGAGCGCCCTAGTAGTTCCCACATCATCACCTCTTGGCAAAACGTGGTTGGGCCTTTTTAAATAACTTGTGTTTAAGCCTTGAGCAGAAAGCTCCATAAATCTGAAGGCGGAGGGCTCATGGGGCCCGTGGCCCAGCCTGGATAGGGCGGCAGCGTCCTAAGCTGCACATCGCGGGTTCGAATCCCGCCGGGCCCGCCATCAAACCTTTTACAATTGTAATTCATGGTTAAACGGTGCTCCGGTGGTGTAGCTCGGTCAAACATGGTGGCCTCTCGAGCCACCGCCCCGGGTTCAAATCCCGGCCGGAGCACCACGTGATCGCATGCCGCCGGAAACTGAAGATGAAATCGAGCGCAAGCTGCAGGAGAAGGACAAGAAGAAGTACCGCGCGGTCTACCGCAGGGTCCACAAGAAAGGGCGCTAGTTTTATTGCTTTCACAAAAGAGCTTATTCTGCGGGGGTACCTAAGCTTGGCCAAAAGGGCAGGACTTAAGATCCTGTAGCCGAAGGGCTTTCGAGAGTTCGAATCTCTCCCCCCGCACTATGACTGTTTGTTCTATTTTCAGAAGAGGATATCCTAAAGCAATTTTTCTCGCAACTCTTCTACTCCTTTTCCCGCGGTGGCAGTTACAAAAAACGAACTCGGGCATCTCTCCCGCATCTGACTCATTTTTTCCTCGTTTAATAGATCTGTTTTGTTCACGACCACGACCACGTCTATCCCAACAAACATCTTTTCAATGTCTTCCAGCAAGTGGAGCTGGTCCTTCAACTCGTAACCACATGTCTCGGAAGGGTCAAGCATGAAGACTATCGTGTTCGCAAGGTGCCTCAGGGCCGCTATCGCTTGGCGCTCGATGGGGTTGCGCTTCTCCAGAGGCCTGTCCAGCAGGCCAGGGGTGTCGACGATCTGGTAGCGCTGGTGGCGGTGCTCGAAGTAGCCCAGCTGTAGCCCGGTCGTCGTGAACGGATAGGACGCGATCTTGGGAGCCGACCCCGTCAACGCTTTCAGCAGCGTGGTTTTCCCGACGTTGGGGTAGCCGGCGATTACTGTTGTCGGCAGGTCCACGTAGACGGATGACAGGTCGGAGAGCTTCTGGGAGGCCCCCTGCAGGAAAACGAGGTGTTCGTCCGCCTTCTTGACGATGGAGGAGATCCTGCCATAGACCTGCCTGCGCACTTCCGCGGCTTCCGCCGGAGTTCCTGAAAACCTTATCTTTTGAACGTGTCCGCGCGTTATTTTGTTAACGGCCTTGGCGGTGCCAGCCACGGCCCCCAGCGACTTCCTCATCTTGTCTATTCCGACCATGGCATCCACCAGGTCGCGGTAGAAAGGATGCAGGTTGGCAAGCGATGGAAATCCGTGGACGATCTTGGACAAGTGACTAGAAACCGTCGTAGACATTATTATTATTCGTTTGCGTTCCCGAGCCCCCGCCACATCGCGAGTATGTCTGCGGGCTTTGAGTTCCGCGTCGGCCGCTTTTTTGAACGCTTTTTCTATCAGTTCTTTGGACCCAAGCACTTGCGGCAGTTTTTCCAGTTCAAGCTTCTCCATGGTTACCTAAGCTAGCTTCCCTGATATGTGATATAACAACATGTTTCTACTGTAAGGTGAGGGAAAGATGATAGCCACAACAGGCGCAGGCTTCGACATAGTGCTCATCACGGCGGACTACTACGATGACCACCCATTCTCTCCCGCGGGAATCATAGCCCGGGTCCTGGACGCCAAGGGTTACAAGGTCGGGATAATCGAGAAGCCGGAGACAGAGGAGGACTTCACAAGGCTAGGTGCGCCCAAGCTCTGCTTCTGCGTCACGTCCGGACCCGTGGACAGCATGTTGAACAACTACACGCCGCTCAAGAAGGAGCGGGCCGGCGACAGCTCCGTCACGAAGATGCCGGACAGGGCCGTGATTGTCTACTGCAACGGGATAAGGCGGAACTTCAAGTTAAGCGCAATCGTCATAGGCGGCATAGAGTCATCCCTGAGGAGGTTCGCGCACTATGATTACTGGGACAACGATGTGAGGCGCAGCATCCTTCTCGACTCTAGGGCCGACATCCTGGTGTACGGCAACGGCGAGAAGCAGGTAATCGAGATCGCCGACAGGTTGAGGGACCGGAAGGACCCGCGTGGAATACTTGGCACGTGCATCCTCTCCCAGACGGTTGGCCCAGATTTTGAGATGCTGCCGTCTTTCAAGGAAGTGAAGGAGGACAAGGTGAAGTTCTGCCAGATGCATGCGGCATTCTCGAACTGCAAGAACCAGGCCCAGGAGTACGAGAACAACTACGTGCTGCAGTACAGATATCCTGATTACACGACAGAGGACCTGGACTGGATTTACTCCTTGGGCTACACGAGGAAGCTGCACCCGCACTCGCAATTGAAGATGGCCAAGTTTTCCGTCGTCACGCATCGTGGGTGCATAGGCGGGTGCAATTTCTGCTCCATCGCGCTCCATCAGGGGGACAAGATAATCTCGAGGTCGGAGGCAAGCATACTGAAGGAAATAAAAGATCTGACGAAGCATCCAGATTTCAAAGGCTACATAGACGACCTCGGCGGACCATCGGCGAACATGTACGGCATGGACTGCGAGAAGAGGTGCGGCGAAAGTTGCTGGCGATGCAAAGACCTGGACAGGAGCCACAGGAGGTTGATATCTCTGTTGAAGAAAGCCAGGGCGATCCCAGAAGTGAAGAAGGTTTTCGTCAGGAGCGGCATAAGGTACGACCTAGCGATGGACAGCGAGGAGTACATAAAGGAGTTGTCGGAGCACCACATCTCGGGCACACTGAAGATAGCCCCGGAGCACTTCTCGGTCGAGGTCCTGAGGCTCATGAACAAGGACAACTCCAGGTTCGACGAGTTCGTGGAAATCTTCAACTCCCTGAACAAGGGCAAGAAGCAGACCCTGAGGCACTACATAATGATAGGACATCCCGGCGACGACGAGGGGCAGGTTAAATTGTTGGGTGAGAAGCTGGCGAAGCTGCAGAACATAGAGCAGTTCCAGCTCTTCACGCCCACGCCCATGACTGTCTCATCATGCATGTATTGGACGGGCCTGAACCCATTCACGCTTGAGAAGGTTAATGTCGTTTACGATTACCACACAAAGAAGAAAATAAAGAGGATATTGCTGGAGTCAATAAAAGATTCTCATTCCGAGGACATGCGCGCATGGGAGTAAAAAAGCCAGCCACACAGACATTGCCATTTAAATCGCCCCGCCCAGAGGATTGACGGGAAGCTCATGGAGAAGAACCTCATCGGAAAAAGCGTCAACGCCCCGAAGTTCATGGGGGCGCTTGAGAAGGACCAGGGCTGGTTCACATCCTACACGATTTTGCTTGCCGAGAAGCACTTCGAGGACCAGGAGACAAAGAAGATTTACGTGGCCGTCGTCCTGCTTGGAGACTACCTCTGGGACATCCAGACGGTCAGGTTCGAGGAAGTTGTGTACGAGGCGGAGCGGACGAAGAGGAAGAAGGTTGAAAATCCTCCCGCGGCGGTTCTTGAGAAGACCATTTCAGAGATCCAAGCTGCTTACGATAAGGCGAAGGAGCTCCCGGCGAAGATCAAAAAGCGGCTTGTTGAGGTTCAGGAGACACACGAAAGGGCGCCCGAGGAGCTACCGAGATAGTTCTTTCGCCCTTTTTGCCGAGGCTTTGACGGCGTCTTTCATGACTTTTGCAGCGCCCCTCTTTTCCAGAACATTCATTCCCTCGATGGTCGTACCCTTCGGCGTGCATACTTTTTGAATAAGCTCGTCAGGTGTCCAAGACTTCAATAGCTCGCCGGTGCCCTTCGCTGTCTGGGCCGCGAGCGCCAATGCAACATTTTTTGGCAGCCCGAGCTCTTCCCCAGCCTCCGTCATGGCCTTGATCAAGCAAGCAAAGTAGGCCGGGCCGCTCCCGCTGACCCCCGTGACGGCGCTCATGAGCTTTTCATCCACCTTGAAAGTAACCCCAACGCTGCCGAGCAGCCGTTCGACCAGCTTCTGATCGCTGCGCGTGGCTCCCTTCCCCAGCGAGAAGCAAGATGCCATTTCCCTGACCGCCCCGCAGACGTTTGGCATAACCCTCACCACTCGCGCCCTCGTTCTTTCCCTGATGAACTTCGTAGAGACCCCGGCCGCAAGGGAAACAAACAGCTTGCCTCTGGAAAATGCTTCGGTTTCCCTAAGCACTGATTCAACAACACCGGGCTTCACGGCGATGAAAATCACGTTGCAGTCCTTCACTAACTTTTTGCTGTCATTCGTCGTTTGAATTCCTAGCTTTTTCAGCCCTTTGAGCTTTTTTGCATCGAGGTCGCAGGCCATTATCCCTTTTGCTTTCAGAGAGCCGGAGCTCACGAGCCCACGCGCAAGCGAGGACCCCATGTTGCCCGCACCTATGAACCCGACTTTCATTTGCATCCCAGCACCTCTACGACGTTCGGTAATAAAGTGCTAACCTCGGCAAGCCTTTTAGATTTCAAACCACAGTTCCAATCGGGCCGCCGTAGCTCAGTCGGTAGAGCGCGTCCTTGGTAAGGACGAGGTCGCGAGTTCAATCCTCGCCGGCGGCTCCACTCACACTTCGTGCCCAGATGAAGCCCAGAGTTCCGCTACCCAATGTTTTCGTGCATGTTTGGCCTTGTGCCGGCGTGTGTACAACACCACAGCCACAACCGCAAGCAGCGCGACGAAGATGATCGATGTGTTAATGATGAACGCCGAGGTTTGGTTCGGAGGTTCAGTAACCCACCTGGCGTAGTTGCTGTTCCAGTCGCCGAAAAATATTGTTTCAAGAGCTGACACCAGCGTAGGGTCTTCAAAAGTCAGTCCCACCTCCCGCCTGTCTCTCATGGAGGTGGTTGACCAGTTTGCGCTCCCGACGTACGCCTTCTTCCCATCGACGATTACAACCTTCAGGTGGGACACGTATGACAGGTTGACCGTTTTCACTTCCACGTTAGGGACGATTGACAGGTCGGTCAAGAATGGAAACGCGCTTGGGCCGTAATCAGAGTCCACCGTTATCTGCACCTTGACTCCGCGCTCCGCAGCATTTTCAATGGCGTTGCGAAGCGGAGCATATCCTGAAAATGCATAGACCGGCGCGTGTATCGTGTTCTCTGCAGAGTCCAAAAGGCCAACCACCACATCCTCGGTAGCAGGCACCCAGCTTGGGGTGTAGATTGGAGTCGCCACGGGATATATCCACTGCGAGCTTAGCTCGTTTTCAAACCCTGGCTGGTTTTCATTTTCAGTCCAACCGGCCTCGAATATTCCCTCCAGCTCCTCGACCACCAAGCCACTATGCACCAAAATCCCGATTTCTCGGTCGCCAGTCATTGCAGAGTAACTCTCGTTGGCGCTGCCGACGTAGGCCGCCTCGTTGTCAACGATTATCACTTTCGAGTGCATCAGCTTACTGAGCTGGCGGACCTCGATGTTTTCGTTTGCGTCGAACTCGTTCATCAGATTTTTCGTGTCCGGGTCTTGGTAGATATCGTTGTCGATTAGCATTCGTATTTTGACGCCTCGAGCTGCAGCGCTGTAAATGGCGCTGTGCAAGTCGGCGATGGGCCCGCTGGAGTACTTGTATATCGTGTAAATCTCCATGTCCAGCGTCTGGCGTGCGTTTTCGACGAGGCTCAGCCAAACGTCTGGCGTGTTTTCGATGTTGGGGTTGTCCAGACTTGTGGGAGCAGTTTCAACCAATTGAGCAGTTATTGAATCCCGTGTGGTGATCGAGCCCAGGAAATCCGGAGCGGCAGGAGACGGTGAGGAAGTGAGGAAGTAGATAGAAGCCGAGGCGCCAAGTGATATTCCCAGGAGCACGGCGGCCAGCACCGCCATTTTCAAATATCCTGACTTGATTGACACGGTTTTCTATCGCGTGGTCGTAAAAAAGCATTTGCTGAAGCAACAACGGTATCATTTTAAGCCGCTGAAATCAGGGCATACTGAAGGACGGTGAGAAAGTGGACATGGATAGCAAGGTCGTCTTGACGTTTGTCGGGTCCGGAGGCGTGGCCGGGGCAATCTCAGCGGTCCTGGCAAACGGATGGTTAGCAATACTCGTGGTGCTGGGTCTGTTTTATCTCGTGTACAAGATGGCCCCAAAGTACCTCAAGATAGACTCGAAGAGCTTCCCCTCGATGGATGTGCTGAAGACGGGAATCTGGCCGCACTTCATCATGTGGCTCGTCGTCTGGGTAATGGTTTATACGGTGGCGTTCGTCCGCTGATTTTTTCTCTTTAAAACTACCGCGATCCAAAGGCATGGTGGAGCTGGTGAAAGCCTAGCGGTTTTCGCGGCCCTAAATATGTGTCAGGTCTAGTCTGGTGAGAGCATGAAGGAGCATAAGATCAAGATAATCGCGGACCACCGCGAGGCGCCGTCTGGGGTGGTGGAGAAGCTGCGGGAGCTCGGCGTCGAGGTCGAGGCCAAGCAGCTGGTGTCCGGTGACTTCGTAATAAGCCAGCGCGTGGCGGTGGAGCGGAAGTCGGTGGAGGATTTCTTGCAGTCCATGATTGACGGACGTCTCCTCTCTCAGGCAAAGTCCCTGTGCGAGACATTCGAGCGCCCAGTCCTGATACTTGAGGGCAAGGAGCTCCACAACAGGCGGGACATCCACCCGAACGCCATCCGCGGGGCCCTTGCAGCGCTCGCCGTGGATTTCAAAATCCCAGTCCTCCCATCAGTGGACGAGGAGGACACCGCCCTGCTGCTGGCCGCGATTGCGAAGAGGGAGCAGGTGGAGGAGCTCAAGGAGGTGGCCCTGCGCAAGAAGCCGAAGGAGCCGCCGCTGCAGGAGAACCAGCGTTTCATCGTCGAGGGTCTCCCTGGGATTTCATCTGTGATTGCAAAGCGTCTGCTGGAGCACTTCAAGACGGTCGAGGCGGTCATGTGCGCCTTGGATGAGGAGCTCCGGAAGGTCGACGGGGTCGGGAAGGTCAAAGCAAAGAAGATACGCGAACTCCTTTCAGCCACGTATGAAGCACAAGACTCTGAGAAAACCTGTTGATTTCCGGCCGTGCCGCTAGGATTTTAGACTGCCAGTATAAACTCTCCCCGAGTAAAATGCACTGGATAGACCAGGTCGCGCAAGCCCTGATGGAGCGGGGGAAAAGGCACGTCGTCGCGAGTGGAATCTCTGTATCGGGCCACATACACATAGGCCACGCCAACGACGTCTTCATCGCCGACGCCGTCCGCAGGTCTTTGGAAGAGCTGGGCGCGGAGGCAGAGGCCATCTGGTACGCCGACGACTTCGACCCCATGAGGAGGATTCCCTGGCCACTGAACGAGGGCGAGCTGGCAGAGAAATACAAGCAGTACTTCGGGATGCCGTACGCGAACATCCCCTCCCCGGACCAGGAGCATGATGGTTTCGTCGATTACTTCTCAAGGCCGTTCGTGGATACGCTCGAGGACTTCGGAATAAAGGTGAAAATTTACTCAGGGGCGGAAGTTTACCGCAGCGGAATCATGACCAACCTGATTAAGACTGCTTTGGAGCACTCTGAGGAGATAAGGGAAATCCTGAACAAGTTCCGCGACAAGCCGCACCCAAGAGGCTGGCTCCCGTTCGACCCGCTCTGCGAGAACTGCGGCAGGATATCCACGACCAAGGCAATCTCCTGGCACGGCGACTACGTGAGATACATTTGTGAGGGGACGGACTACGTGGATGGGTGCGGGCACGACGGGGAGGCCGATTACACCATCGGGGGCGGAAAGCTCACGTGGAGAGTGGAGTGGCCGGCCCGCTGGAGGCTGCTGGGGGTCACATGCGAGCCTTTCGGGAAGGACCACGCCGTTGTCGGTGGGAGCTACGACACGGGAAAGCTCATCGCCAGGAATATTTTCAGACAGGAGCCGCCGCACCCGATCACTTACGAGTGGGTGAGCCTGCTCGGGAAGCGGATGTCATCCTCCCGCGGGGTCGTCTTCACACTCAAGGAGTGGCTTGAGGTGGCGGAGCCGGAGCTCCTCCGCTACTTCATATTCAGGAGCAAGTCCACGAAGTCGAAGGGGTTCGACCCGGAGACCACGATGATCGACCTCTACGACGAGTATGACATGGTGGAACAGGTCTACTTCAAGAAGGCAGAGGCCCCGGGGGGGAGGGACGAGCAGCTCGGCAGGATTTACGAGATTTCTCAGACGGCAGCGGTGCCGGAGCAGGCCCCGCAGAGAGTTCCTTTCAGGTTCGCAGCGGTGCTCGGCCAGGTGGTGGGCGAGGACAGGGAAAAGGCGCTCGAGCTGCTTGAGAAGAGAAAAATGCTTGTCAACCCAGGCCCTGCAGACGTAGAACTGGCGATGGAGCGGATATCCCGGGCAATCAACTGGGTGCAGAAGTATGCTCCGGAGCACTACCGCTTCATCTTGTCTCCAAAATTGTCGGATGACGTGAAGGCAACCCTGACCCAGGCGCAGAAGAAAGGGCTTGGTAGGCTGGCCGAAGACATCTTCAAAAAGGAGTTCACGCCTCTGGAGCTGCACAACCACATATACGAGGTGGCTGGAGAGATTGGACTCAAGCCAGCGGAGCTCTTCTCAGCAGTTTACCTCGCCCTGATGGGAAAAAGCGTCGGGCCGCGCGCAGGGACGTTCATCTCTGCGCTTGAAAGGGATTTTGTGGTCTCCAGGTTCAGGGAAGCCGCAACTTGATATTCTTAATAATTTAACGAATTCCACCAGTCTCGGACCGGTAGTCAGAAAGCGCTAATCCATTTATAGGTTAATTTGTCCGGCGATGCGCCCATATTACCGCGAGCAGTACCACCAGCAGCACTAGCGCGGCAATCGGGACCCACAGAGGGGCTGCAGGCGGCTGAGTTGGTTGCTCTGGCTGTGCTGCTTGGCCGGTTATCGCGAAGACCGAGAAGCCCGGCGTAATCGCAGCGTAAAACGCATGCGTCCCGTTTTCGCCGGTGAAAGTCGTTGGCAGATTCTCCCATTCGTTGTCTGCCCAGTGAAGCAACAAGATTGCATTTTCAACCACGCCGTTCGCTTCCAGCCATGAGCGCCCGACTGCAAAGTTAACCGTCGCGCTTGAAATTGACTCTGACGATGCGGTGGTCGTTAGTCCAAGATAGGCGAGCACTGTTGTTTCGGAGGGCTCAGCGACATTTTCTGGCCTGTTTTCAAACACGCACACGATGAGCAAGACGTTCTCCACGTTCTCCACGGGGGCGAACGCGAGTCCCTGCACGGGCAAGCCGTTCTCGCTGAGATCCACGCCAGAGTTCTCGCCCGCTACGAACGCACCTATATTGATGTTTATGGATGCTGGTGACGCTTCAGCGATAAGCTCGAAATAATCTTCATCCCAACACGTCCACTGAGCATGTTCAAGCGAATTTTCTGTATTTATAAAGCGCAAATCTACTCTTATCCTATCTCCATTTGTTAAGTTCATAAACCCGCTATACCAACTAAACACTATCTCTATCACATCTTCTTCATAGAGCAGTACATCTGGCCATTCAGATGGCATGTAGCTTAGGACTTCGTCAATTTTTGCCGTGACGACAATATCTTCTTGCGATACTACGGTTGCCGTAACTGATGCGTAGCCTAAAATATGCAGCGCAGGTGAAGGATCACCGGTCATGGTGGAGCTCAAATCAATCAAGGTGGAACTCCCAAAATCGTGCTGTGCTGGCTGAATGAATGCCGAAAGTGAGGCGCAAACTAGAAGCAGTACTACAGTCAAACACATGACTCGCATTCAATCCACTTCCATTAGATTATATGAACTAAGACTGTTATAAAATTTCCAGTATTGTTTTATGGAAGCCGCCCTTTGAGCCCGACGCCCATTGCAGGGTTCTTGTTAATGAGCGACCTCAGCACCAGCTCAAAGCTCTCTTCCGGCGCCAGTGTTCTCTGAATGAAAATTCCGGTGTGCCCCAACTCTGCCCTGCGGCTGAGGACCTGGACCCTTTCGTGGACTATGTCCAAGCTCACCCCGACAAGTTCTGCGGCTTCCGCTTCTCTCCCGACCACCTGGACCTCAACGTGTCCCTCGGGGGTCGGCTCTATCAGCATCAATCGCTTGTCTATCCCGGGGACGCGAGTCCCCTTCTTCGCCTGATCGAAGTCAACAGCCCCTCCGAACATGTAGAACTCGAGCTCGAGCGGTTTTGGCTTCACGAGCGGGAACGTCACCGAGCGTTTCTCATCGACATAGATGTGGGCCTTTGGCAGCTGCCAGGGGGTCGCCATGACTATCTCCCGCTTCCAGAACTCGAACCCAGCATTCCTGAGGGGCAGCTCAACCTTGTAGGAAGGAACGGTTGCGGGAATGAAGACATCCACGTCGCTGTCTTTGTCCACGTCCCCCCGGGCGACGCTCCCGTGGACGAGAGGCTGCGGTCCAATCCCCCCCAGATGTGTCATTATCTCGAGAGCCCTTCGCCTGAACTCCTGCAGGAGGTCCCACCGCTCCGGCTCATAAACAACTTTGGATATCTCGCCCACGCGCGCAGGCCTTATCGTCAAAGATTAGTCACCCTGTCTCCTACCACGAAAGTTTTCCCGGAGACGTGGAGGAGCGGCTTGACGACTTCGGCGTTCAGCATTCCCTCTTTCACGGCGTTCTCCTTTGCGTGGGCGGCCACCACTTTTCCAGCGATCACAACGTACTCCGGTCCCCTGTGTGTCCAGTCCAGCTTGCACTCCAGGTTGGCCGGGCACTCGACGACCCTTGGCGGCTTCACGACGTCAGATGGCTCCCAGGTGAGCTTGGCCTTCTCTAGCTCGTTGACCCCGCGGGGAAAGCTCTTCCCGCACAGGTACATCTGCTTCTTGATGGATTCGGGCACGAGGTTCAGCACGAACTCCTCGGTGTCGATGATGTTCTTGTAAGTGTCGCTCTCGTAACTGGTTGAGAAAGCCACTATCGGAGGGTCGGATTCCAGTGGGGCCACGTACGACATCGGAGCCGCGTTAATCCTGCCCTGCTTGTCAACGGTCGTTATCAACATGATTGGGCGTGGGGCGACGAGCCTGTACGCGTCCTTAAGGTCGACCTTCATCTCATCACCTCAGACTTTCTTCAACCCACCTTAAATACTCGGAGCACCCGCGCTCGACCTTCAAGGCAAGGATCTCCGGCACATCATAGCTGTGGAGCCTCTTGATGCGGCAGATGAGCTGGTCGAGTTTCTGCTTTGAAGTCTTCGCGATCAAAAGGACTTCGTCGGCTCGTTCGATCTTTCCCTTCCAGTGGTAGACAGACTTGGCGCCGGGGACGGAGCTGACGCAGGCCGCCAGCCTCTCGGAGACGAGCTTCTCAGAGATTTTCTTGGCCTCGGCCAGATTTTTCACGGTCGTCAGCACGACGTATAACATTTCACCGATTTCCACCATTACGCCAGAAGTTTAAACCTTGCCGCACAATAGGAAAACTGCATGTGGGACCTGCTGATATTACTGATAGCGATGGGGGTACTGTGGCTAGCGGTTGGGCTGTGCTACCGCAGGTACAAGCTGAAGGAGCGCGGGCTCCTGCTGTACCCGGGGGCCATGATGTGGCGCACCACGAAGGGACTGGGCGTCATAGACCGCACGGCGACGAAGCACCGCAGGTTCTGGAACTCTTACGGGAACGTCGCGATCGCAGTCGGCCTTTTTTTCATGGTCTTCGTCTTCGTCAACCTCATCCTTAACATCATATTCTACATCATGTACCCCGCCAAGGTGCCTGCGGGCGTGACTTTCATCCTCCCAGGTCTCATACCCGGACTGGGAATCACGGCGTGGTTGATTAGCATAGGGGTCGTGCTTGTGATACACGAGTTCTCACACGGGCTCCTCCTCAGGAGCCAGGGGCTGAAGACCCAGTCAGTCGGCGCAATGCTTCTCCTCTTCATCCCTGGGGCGTTTGTGGAGCCGAACGAGAAGGAGCTGAGGAAAGCGCCAAGCACTAAGAGGATGCGCATGTTCGCTGCCGGGCCCTTCAGCAACGTGGTCTTTGCCTTCGTGTTCATGATCATCCTCCTCCTCTTGCTTACCCCGAAGGCAGGAGTGTACATGTACGGGGTGGCGGGCGATTATCCGCTGGACAACTACATCCGGGACAACATGTTCGGGCACATCACGAACGAGAACTTGGCCGAGAGCTTTACAGAGAACTATATCACGGAGAACCTGATTGGGGTTCGGATATTGTCGTTAAACAGCGCGACGATAGGCACCATGACACTCGAAAGCATTGATAACTTTGACAACTTTATGAACCAGACCAAGCCGGGAGATAACGTCACAATGGTCACTGGAAAAGGAACTTTCAACATAACGCTCACAAAAGACAGCGAAAATGAAAACATGGGAGAGATGGGCATCGCGGCTTTGGCAGCTCCTTCAAGCTGGAGTTTCCTGAACCCACTGTTTGTGCTGGGATCGGCGGTAGGGGTCTTCTTCGGCTCCCCCACATTCAGCCCCGTGGTTTACACTGCCGTCGTACCCTGGGCGGTCGTCGACATCCTGAAGTGGCTCTTCGTGCTTAACCTCGGGGTCGGGATGTTCAACCTGCTGCCAGCGAAGCCACTGGACGGCGGGTACCTTTTTGAGGGTCTGCTCGAGAAGAGGATCTCCAAGGAGGGCGCAAAGAAAGCCGCGAAGGTGTGCGCCTACCTGGTGCTTCTCCTGATCATACTGAACTTCATCCCGGCCGTTTTGGGGAGGCTCTGAGTTGATTGACGTCAAGATAGCCGGGCAGCGGGCAAGGAAACTGAAACTAAATAGAAGAACGAAAATCTCTGATGTTCTGAAGGAACTCGGGCTTGCGAGGGAAACGGTGGCAGTGAAGCTCAACGGCAAGATAGCGCCAGAGGAAGAGACTGTCAAGGACAGGGACAAGCTCGAGGTCACGCTTGTAGTGACTGGTGGGTGAATGCTCCGCTGCAGCTTGTGCGGGCGGCAGGCGGCCTACAGCCGCCGATATGCTGGTGTTTTTCTCTGCGACAGGTGCCTTGTGAAAAGCGTGGAGCGAAGGTTCAGGCGTAGCGTCGCCGAGCACTCGCTCATATCTCCGGGAGAGAAGATTGCCCTGGCGGTCTCTGGCGGCAAGGACAGCGTCTCTTGCATGCACATGCTGGCCGATTACTGCAAAAACAAAAACTGCGAGCTCGTGACGGTAACGGTCGACGAGGGGATAAAGGGGTACAGGGAGAAAAGCATCCCGATAGCTCGTGAGAACGCCGAGCTTCTGGGAGTCCAGCACTTCGTCGTGAGCTTCAAGCAGGCGTTCGGTGCCACATTGGATGAGATGGTCAAGACTGCGAGGAAAAGAAAAACGGGGCTCGGTGCTTGCACATACTGCGGGATCATGCGGCGCGTCCTCATGAACCAAGCTGCGAGAGAGCTCGGAGCAAAAAAGCTGGCCACGGCCCACAACTTGGACGACGAGATTCAGGCGATAATGCTCAACTACATCCGGGCCGACTTCTCCAGACTATACCGCCTCGGCCCCGCTTACTCTCCGAAGGAGGGGTTCGTCCCGAGGATCAAGCCGTTGCGCGAAATCCCCGAGAAGGAGGTAGCGCTCTACGCGCTTTTGAAAAATATAAACGTGCATCTAGGGGTCTGTCCATACGCGGAGGGGATCCATTCAGAGGTCAGGGACTTCATAAACAAGCTGGAGGAGAACCACCCGAACTCCAAGTTCATGATTCTGAGGATGTTCGACAGGATGAAGCCGAACCTGCTCAAGGCGGTGCCGGAGTTCGAGATCAAGAAATGCGAGCGATGCGGGGAGCCGACTTCAACAGACGTGTGCAAGGCTTGCGGGATTCTGGAAGAGCTGGGGTTGGGACGGGAGCAGAAAACCCTTATTTCTACAAAATCCGAGTAAGCATGGCAGCGGGCTAGGCGGACGGCTACCCCTCGTCTCTTCCACAAATGGGGTTCATGGTGGGCCGAAGCTCGGGGACGGCGCTTGGAACCACGTGTCGACCCGGTTTCCGGCGTCGAAGTCCTGTCCCGCAGGGTCGGCGGGGGCTGGCCCCCGGCTGTAGGGTCGGGGTCAACAGTCCTTGCCTGTCAAACCCCCCAGGGGCGGAAGTCAGCAAGGGTAGGCAGGACGTCTGGCGCTTGCGGAAAACGGGATGGAGCTTGGGGCCGGCAATCGGCGCTGGGGAAGGGCGTCAACCTCGGGCGCGCTCGCTGCCTTTTTGTGTGGGCGTTTCGTGAAGCTCCATCATTTTAAGTAGCAGCGTCGATTTACCATCGAGCCGGGGTGGCCCAGCTAGGTAAGGCGACAGGTTGCTAACCTGTTGGCGCTTTGCGCCTCAGGGGTTCAAATCCCCTCCCCGGCGCCAGCATTTCAATAAAATTTTTAAAAAATAATTTCATTGTTTGTCTAGCTTGAACCTCTGGTCACCCTTGGCGAGGTAAATCTCCGGAATCCCAGAACTCAGGTGCGGAGTCATGAGCGCGGCCCTCTCCACGCCGCTCTGGGTGATTATCCCGATTATTCTATCATCCTTCACCACAGGAATTCGCCTGATGGAATGCTTCTCCATGAGCTTCATAACCTCGAACATGGACGCATCAGGCTTCGTCGTGACAAGAGGCTTTGACATTATACTCGCGACTTTCTCCTTTTTCAGCCGAAGCCCCTCTGCAACAGCCCTCGTGATGACGTCCCGGTCCGTCAATATCCCCACAGGTTTCTTTCCTCGCGTCACGACTATGCTGCCAATCTTCTGATCTCTCAGCACTTTCGCCGCAGTAAGTATGCTTTTGGAAGCGTCGATGGTGATGACTTTCTGCGTCATGAAGTCTTCAACCTTGGCTACCATGTTTCACCCTCTGATGATTTTTCTATCTTCGGCTTAAATGTGTTCTGAAATCTGTTGCATCCACCCTTCCAAAGCCACCCACAAACGTCTTAATAAGGCGCCTCGACAAAATTAGGAAAGGTTTGGGATTTAGATGCCGGAAGAGTTCAAGCATATAGTCAGGATGGCGGGGAAGGACCTGCGTGGCGAGCGCCAGGTTCAGATGGCTCTCTATGACCTGAGGGGCCTGAACTTTGCCTATGCAAGGGCGGTGGCTTACACAGCAGGGATTAATCCTTTCGTGAAAATTGGCACTCTTTCGGATGATCAGGTAAAGAAGCTGGAAAAGGTTATGAAGGACCCCGTTGCGCACGGGATACCAGACTGGCTTTTGAACAGGAGGAGGGACTACGAGCTCGGGACAACCTCTCACATTATCGGCGCAGGCATAGACGTGGCCCTCCGAGGGGACGTAGGGCGGGAGCGCCGCATGGGAAGCAGGCGCGGGAAAAGGCACGACTTGGGTCTCCCGGTCAGGGGCCAGCACACAAGGACGACCGGACGGAAGGGGCTGACCGTGGGAGTGAAGAGGAAAGAGATCAGGATCAGGGAGGAGGCCGCGAAGGCCGAGAAAGGAAGAGGTGAAGGGAAGCCCGAAGGGGCCAAGCCAGAGAAGGGGGCAAAGCCGGAGAAAGGAGCAAAGCCAGAGGGAGCTCCAAAGCCAGAGAAGGGGGCAAAGCCGGAGAAGGGAGCAGAAAAGGCAAAGCCGGAGAAGGGGGCAAAGCCAGAGGGAACTCCAAAGCCAGAGAAGGGGGCAAAGCCGGAGAAGAAAAAACCAGAGGAGAAGAAGAAGTGATTGAATGAAACGCTCGCGCAGGAAGTACCGCAAGCCCTCCCATCCGTGGGAAAAGGAGAGGATGGATTCAGAGGACAAGTTGCTCCAGCAGTATGGTCTCAGGAGGAAGAGGGAGATATGGAGGACCCAGACGCTGCTGAGGAGCTTCAGGCAGCAGGCCAGGAGGCTTCTGACGGCTTCAGGGCTGCAGGCAAAGCGCGAGACGAAGCAGCTCACAGACAGGCTTCAAAAGCTCGGGCTCCTTGGGGCGAGCGCTACCCTGGACGACGTTCTCGGGCTGACCGTGGACAAGCTTCTTGAGAGGTATCTCCAGATCGTGGTTCACAGGAAGGGGCTGGCGAAGACCCCGAGGCAAGCCAGGCAGCTCGTGCTGCACGGTAAGATAAAGGTCGGGGGCAGGAAGGTTAATGTCCCGAGCTATCTCGTGAGGGTCGAGGAAGAGTCGCTCATCGAGTACGCCGGGAAAGGGCCGGCTCCGGGAGCTCAAAGCGCGGAGACGACTCAGGCGCCTCCGGCAACCGAAGCCCCTAGCACAGATGCAGGAGGGGAAGGATGACCGAAGGGAAGTGGGGGATTGCTCACATCTACTCGTCGTTCAACAACACCATAATCCACATAACAGACCAGACGGGCGCGGAGACAGTGGCGAAGGCATCCGGCGGTATGATAGTAAAAGCCCAGAGGGAGGAGTCCTCGCCTTACGCAGCGATGCAGGCGGCCATGCGAGCGGCGGAGGAGGCGATGGACAAAGGTTTTACAGGGATACACATAAAGGTGCGTGCGCCAGGAGGGCTCGGGTCCAAGACACCAGGGCCGGGGGCGCAGGCGGCCATAAGGGCTCTCGCAAGGGCCGGCCTCAAGATAGGCAGGATAGAGGACGACACTCCCATCCCGCACGGCGGAGGGCGCAAGCCCGGTGGGAGAAGGGGCCGTAGGGTGTAGTTTCAAGGTGATATGATGGAGATAGAAGTCAGGAAAGTGGACGGCAACGAGATGGAGTTCACGCTGTCGGGAGCAAACCCAGCAGTAGCCAACGCCATCAGGAGGTCGGCGATGAGGGATGTGCCGGTGATGGCGGTTGACGAGGTGGAGTTCGTGGCAAACGACTCCGCGATGTACGACGAGATCCTTGCCCACCGCATCGCGATGATCCCGCTCAAGACCCCGCTCAAAGGATACGCGCTTCCCGAGAAGTGCGGGTGCAAGGAGGGGAAGTGCCCCAAGTGCAGCGTGGAGATTGGGTTGAAGGCAGAGGGGCCCGTGACTGTGATGAGCAGCGACATGAAGTCATCTGATGAGGAGGCGGGGCCTGTCAGCGGTTCCGTCCCGATAGTGACCTTGATGAAAGGGCAGAAGCTCGAGCTGACGGCCATCGCCCGCTTGGGCCTGGGTAAGGTCCACGCGAAGTGGCAGCCGGGAATCGTGGCTTACAAGTACATGCCTGTGCTTGAGTTCGACGAGAAGAAGTGCAACGCATGCAAGGATTGCGTGAAGGCGTGTCCCAAGGGGATATTGGAGGTCCGCGACGGGAAGGTCAGGGTCATGGACCTGACGCTCTGCACGATGTGCAAGGCGTGCGTGGAGGCCTGCTCGCCCGATGTCGTGAAGGTTTCCGGGGACCCCACCAAGTTCATCTTCATGGTAGAGTCCTTCGGGGGGCTCCCACCCGAGCAGATAACTCTGCGGGCCATTGATGCTCTTAAAGACAAGTTCGAGGATTTCTCAAAGCTCGTGAAGAAGCTTTAATTTTACCCCAGTTATCTTCAATTTGCGGGGGTGGCCGAGTCAGGTCAAAGGTGCTAGCTTGAGGGGCTAGTCCCGAAGGGGTTCGCGGGTTCAAATCCCGTCCCCCGCACCACGATTTTTCACGTGAAGAAGCGTTTTCAAACGGAGGCGAAACCAACATTTAAAAGTTCCACGGCATAGCGCTAGTGGTGTTATGGGAATATTTGGAGGCCAGAAGAAGAGGGAACTGCACTTCGTTGATGAGAAGAAGAGGCCAGCCATAAAGAAAGCCCTCGCAAAGTTGGCCGAAGAAATCTACGACTTGGCCCAAGTCGTAAGTTACCGCGACATGCTGCTCCCTTCGCCGCCGAAGACCTCCGGAGCTATGAGGCTGAAGGAGGCTGGAAGGAACCTGTATGAAGTCCTCGAGGGGCTAGAGAGGAACCATTTTGAAATGAGGCACATGAAAGCCGTGAACGATAATCTGTTGTCCGCCCTGGAGCTGGAAAAGAATCCGCTGTACAAGGACAAGATGAACAAGATCATAAAGCGGCTGGGCGATGTGTTGAACCGGCTCAGGGCAGGCACCCTTTACAAGGACTACATCTGAGTAAGGCTACTCCGAGTTCTCCTGGGCTATGGCCCGGCCGCCGTAACTGTCGTATATCGTCACGTTAGTCCTGCCGCCGACACGCGAAAGCACGAACCTCAGCTGCTCGCACCCGTAGTTCTCGTTCAGCTCGTTTTCAAATGAAACAACGTCATCGACAGTTTGCGCTTGCTGGTAGACTTGATGGGCAACGTGGTAAAGCCGCCCGTAGCGCGGGACCACTCCAGCGTCGAGCCTGAGCCCGAATGCCTTGGTCCCGTCCAGATGTTCGAATGTGGCCCCAAGATATCCGTACGCTTTGAGCCCGCCGTCAGGAAGCCACTGCAGCAGGAGGGTGTTTTCGTCGCTCAGTGGGACTTGGATTTCCTTGAAGTTCGAGTACTCCCAGCCGGCGGAGATCCTCTGGTTGAAGTATTCTCTCAGGCGGTTCTCCACTCCTGATTTGTTTTCTCCCCTCAATCCAGCCTCGTACATGGCAGCCGTTGTCGCCGTCCTGAGGGCATCGTTCGCCTCGGTTTCCACGCTTGTCGCAGTGGCCTTCGTGGTGTCTATGCCCATGGCCTGGTGGAAGCTGGAAAGCTGCCGGCTGTACCCCTCCTCAAACGTGTGGAGGGCGACCACCGAAGTGAGGAAGACAAAGACGGTGAAGACGGCGAGTGTCGCGACATCCCCTCTTTCATCTAGTCTCATCTCATCACCTGTAGATTGTGACCTTGGCCTGAACCTGGGCCACGCGGTTTTCACCCGCCTCTGCGACTATTATCGTCACGTCTCCTGAGAACGTGAACTGCGTCGCGTTCGATGCCGGTTGGTTGTCGGATATTTGAACCCAAGAGCGGTTGTCATTCGTCAGCTCGACCATGATGCTGCAGTCGGTTGGTTTCAGGTAATTGAGCATGTTATCTATTCTTTCTCTCAAGTAGTTCTCAGGGACTACTGTATCTCCCAAACCAAGCAGGTTCTCGGCCGCGGCCTCAAGGTAACTGAGCGAGTAGTTCTCGACCTGCGAGAGTTCAAGAGTCTTGTACGCATATTCTGCCTTGAGCTGGAGCTGGCGGTCGGCCGCGGACGTGACGGCGTCAAGTCGGTAGGCGTGTAGCAAAACTCCTGCGAAGATAGCGATCAGGAACATGAAGGCGATCGCAAGGACATCGCTCACCCCTCTTTCCTCTCTCCTCAGGCGCGCCACACTTTCGCCTCCAGTTTTCCTGTCTCAAAGCGGTAGTTGTCAAAAACAGTCACCGGGACCGAGATGCTTGAAACCGCGCCCTCTGACGGAGGGAGTGGACCGTATGGCCCGAGCACCTGTTCCGCCCCGGCAGTGTACCTGATGGTAACTTGGAACATGAAGTTTTCCCCGCCGATTTCCTGCCTGAAGTCGAGGAGAGGGATCTTCTGCAGGTCAACAACATACTCCTTTGTGTATTCCCCTTCCTCGTAGGCCAGTGTCTTCAGCGCGACGTGGTTGGCGAGGCTGGAGGAGGCGTCGACGAGCCCGGCAATCGACATGTTGGTTGTGTACTGGGTGTAGGCGGACAGCAGCAAAGCTATGAAAGTTATCACGAGCAGGGCGGACATCACAGCCTTGAAAATCCTTACAAGATCCGTGAAACCACCACCGTGTTTTCCTGCACAGTTACGGAAAGCGTGTATGTCCCAGCTTCCAGCTGCGGGGAGTTCTCCGCGAACATTAGCCCGAGCATCTTGGGTTGGATTTCGTGGTTGTCAATGAAGATAATGTTGTCAGAAAATCTCATCTGGTAACCGCCGGGCACCGTGATTTCGACGGTCCTAGTCCCTCCGGATATCACGACGGACTCGCACTCCCCGGCAACCTCCAGGGCGGCGTCCGTGGCTGCCCTGTCCCTCATAACAGATTGGAAAGCGACGTAGCCGATGACCCCGACTAGGACGACGAATGCAGCTAGTATCACGAGGCCGAGCGTCCGCATTGCTGGCATAATCAGGCCTATTGTATGTTTATGGTGTACGGAGCGGAACCAGCCGTGCTGCCACTGTTATCCTTCGCAGTGATGGTCAGGACATAGCTCCCTGCCAATGCGGTGTTGTCCACGGTCACCGTCATGTTGGAGTAGAAAGTGGGCTCGTCGGTGATTGGTTGGAAAATAACGCTGACGCCCGTCGGTTCTCCGGTCGCAGAGAGCGTTGCATCTGCTTTCGTGCCCATAGTGTACTCCACTGTGGTCTGGATAGTGTCGCTTCCGGGCTTGGTTATCGTCGAGCTCAGTTTGTTGAAGGTTATGTTGCATTTCAACGCTGTCGCGTATCCCCCCGCCCAGCTGTACACGGCATATCCAATCCCGAGGCCTATCACAAGCAGCACTATTCCAGCAAAAATCTGCATAGCAAGCGGTTCGACCCCCCTCTGGTCTATCATTTCAAACCCCCCCCACGGTTATCATCGTAAGTAGAAAGCTCGTGGCGGTAAATATAGCTGTCGAAACGAGGGCGGACTTCAGAACAGCTGACCAGAGCTCGACCTTGTCCCCGGCAGCCTTTATGTTGGCGATGTACCGCGCGATTATTATCGAGAGAAGCATCGCCGTCACCCCCATCACCAGCCTGAGCAGAGCAAGCTCCCCCGTCCCCATCGCCCCGAGCAGGAACGGCATCCCGCTCACGCCTGCGGAGGTTGTTTTGGCCGCCATTGAGTACTTCATCCCCGACATGAAGTCCATCACCCAGACAGACATCGCGCAGACGACCGGGATCAGCATCACGGCCACAAGCCAGAGGTTTCCCATGGATTCGTCTATCTTCTCCCTGAACCTGCGCTCGACCCTGTGCAGAGTGTTCAGGAGGTCGGCGGCCATCATGCACGCCCTCCCGGCTGCGGCCTCGCTTCCCCCCCTCACGCGGGATATTATTTTGATGAAGCTCTCAATGAGTGGGTTGTGGCGCCTCTTCCCGCCGGATATTGCCTCGTCCAGCCCGAGTCCCAGCTGCTCCATCCTCAGCCCGGCTTCTTTCAGTTCTTCCGCCAGAGGAGATCCCTCCATCAGGTTCGCAGCCTCAGTCATGGCTCGGGCGGCCGGCTTCCCGTCGAGCATGCGCGATCCCATGGTGTTCAGGGCGTTGCCCCAGTCCAAGAGCTTCCGGCGCTCCTCGTTCCTAATCTTCGCGCGCTTGGACGAGCTCAGGTATGCGTGGACGACTATTGCCGCGGCCATGGCCCAGACGAGCCAGAGTGTCGTGAAGCTCATGGTGATGATTCCAATCACTCCCGATGTCATCCCAAGGAGGTAGAGGACTCCAGGCCAAGCAAGAGCAACGAACACAAGGGCAGGAGGGAGCCAGCTTGGCAGGAGCTTCCCGAAAATTTTTACTTTTCCTTTGGGAGGAAGGCGCGGGTCGTCTTCAGGGATTTCCGGGGGCTGAATCGTGATTGGACGGCGGCCCCCCATGTAGAGGGTGAACAGAAGGAACGCCATGACGAGCGCGGTCGCCATCCCGACGAAGAACTTCAGGTCGACCAGCTGCATCCCGAGAATCGTGAACACAGGGGAAAGCCCAATCGTCCCTATTATCGCGAGCGAGCCGAAGGTCAGGAAGGCAAGGGTTGGCATGACCAGGCTGTTCAAGCGCTGTGAAAGTTGTTCCTCTGCTCCTTCGAGGACCCTTGCAGGAGCCCTTGACACGTCCGCGATCCTGGCCGCCTCGTCTTTCGTGCCTGTCGAGCGGAGGATGTCAAAAATCGCCTGCCTGGTGCTCTCGTCGACGTTCTCCCACTCGTTTGCTATCACGGTCAGCAGGTGCCTGACGGTCTCGTACTTCCTGCGCTCGTCCATCTCCAGCAACCCCCTCTGCAGATCCTCGGCAAGCTTCCCCTCGCCCACATCCGCCGCGTATACCGTGGCGCCCCTGATGTCTGGCCGGTGGTAGAGGGAGAAGCTCAGCAGCATGATTGTGTTTATCGCCTTGCTCTGCGCCTCGCTTTTCTTGGCCGTGGCGAGGGAGGAAGGATAGGACTGGAAGACCATCAGGCCGAGCCCGCCGAGCAAGAGCCCGAGAAGCGGGAGGTAAAGGAGGCCGAAAGGGTTACCACCCACAAGTATCAGCACAATCCAGATCAGGAAAGCCGGGAGCGCAGCGACGAGAGGGGCGAAAAGCATCCCGGCCGTCCACTCCTTTGGCGTGATTCTGAGCCTCGCTTCCTTTATGGAGCGGAGGGTCGACGCGCTCAGCTTCGGTGTCCCCACAACCTTCCCAAGGACCCGGCTCGCCAGTCCGCAGAATTTTTCGTAAAAGTTTTTCTCCTTGGGCCCAGCTATCCTCTCGAGGGCCAGCCTCACGTCGCTCGGGACCGGGAACTTGTCCGGCAGCTTCTTCAGGGTTTTTTCAGCCAAGCCCGCCAGTCCCCCAGCACTTCTTTGAATTCAGGCGCGTTCCTCTTGAGAGAGGAGAAGTAAACGTTGTAGGCGCTGCTCACGAAAGGCAGTTCTAGATAGCTTGACTTGCCAGTCCTTTTCGCCAGCATCAGCAGGTCCGACTTGATCTTGGCCTCCACGAGGATCCCTTTCAGGAAATCGTCCTCCGTGATTCCCATGCGCTGGCACATGGCAGGTATCAGCTGGCTGCCGCCTTTTTCTGGCGGGAGGAAGTCCAACTTCTTTGCCGCCTTCAGGACATCCACCTTTGAGAGGTCCACGGAGTTCAAGCTTTGCAGCAGGCGACTGTTGCCCCTCAGGAAGTTCTTCGGCTGCAGTAGGTCCCGTTTTCTGTCGTCTGCAAAAAGTTCCGTGTACTTCGGTTCTTCCCTCCAGTCCTTGCGCACCTCTGCTATCTCCACTATCCGCCTCACGGCCCCGGCGCTTGTTGAGAAGCGGCCGGTGCTCACGATCAGATCCACGTACTTGAATGCCGCTTCGTGGAGACCCATCACATGGACAATCAGGTCGAACATCTCTCTCTTGCTCCTGGCGTGGAAGCTCGCGACCACGGGTTGTGAGCCCTGCCTCGCCGCCGCGCCCAAAGCGGCCCTGACGGCTTCCGCAGCTCGGACCTCGGTGATCAGCCAGTAGCTCGCTCCGCCCCTCAGGAAGGCGTTGACCTGCTTGTCCAGATGCCCCGCGTCCGAGACCCGAACGTTCACAATCTTGTATCCATAGGAGAGGAAATCTTCCACGTGCAGCTCCTCCGTGTCCTGGAACGCCACTATCCTGTTTTGCGGCCCGATCTCTGGGATGTACGTCTCGACCTGGGAAGTCTTTGCGGTCCCCATCTCCCCTATCACAAATGCGCTGGCCCCGAGGCGCAGGACGTTCCCGAGCATGGCGCTGGCAAGGGGCGTGAGGGTGCCGCGTTCCAAGAATAGGGGTTGGGTCCACGGCTTCGAGCGGCGTTTCCTTACAGCAATCTCCACACTCCTTTCCCATATTGCCGGGTACCTGCTCAGAAACAGACGCATCCCAAGTTCTGGGATTTCGGCGTCGAGCTGCGGACGGACCTCGTCAAATGACGTTCCTAAGCGGGAGGCCAGGGTTTCCCCGAGCCCCAGCAATGAGGGAGTTGTCCAGTAAATCCCGGTCTCAAGCTTCCCCCACTTTTCATGTTCCAAGCTTATGGGCTGGATCTCCGGCGGTGCGGGGATGTAGATGTCGGTGATGTGGTCGTCGTGGCTGAATGGCTCGAGCACCCGGTAGGTCAGCCACCCGGCCATGAGTTCCGCCAGCTTCTTGAGCTCCACCGTGGACGCTTTCTCATCTCCGCGCAGCATGTGAAGAAGCACGTTGTACCACTCCTCCGCAAACGAGAGCATGCGCCCGGAGTATGCAAACCTGGCGTGGCCCGGGGCACCATCAAGCTTCAGGCGGAACGCAGACTCGAGGAGCGCAAGCTGCTGCAGCGGCAACTTGAACTCCGGCAGCTCAAGCTCGTAGAACAGGACGGGATTTTCCTTTCTCTCGTATATTTTTACTTCGCCGCGCGCGTCAGACAGCTTGTATGACTCCATCAGGCGGGCCCCGGGCGGGTGCGGGTTCCAGGTCCCGTCTATGAAGAATGGCCTTTCCCTGGCGATGAAAACTTCGTCGTAGTTATCAGCCGTGAGTCTTTTGATCGCCTTCGAGTTCTCAAACAGATCCTTGATTGATCCCACGAGCTTCAGGAAGTTTTTGTCCGTGCAGTTCTTGCATTCTCCCTTGAGGTTTTTTTCCGATTTCGAAACAATGTCCCCCAAAGACTTCAGGTCGTGTGGGTTGGCGGTGAGGTGGTCCATTTTTCCAAGGAGCAGCGACATGCGCCCGTCGATGCACTTCTTGCAGTCCTTCCCGCCTTCCCCGTAAAGTGTTCGGTCGAGCGCGAGCTGTTGGGCGGTCGCAATGTTCCGCGCCAGCCTCGAGAGCTCCGGGGAGCAGTAGATCTTCGTCATCGGGCCGACCAGCACCACCTGGTTCACCTCCCCCTCTGTTCGGAGAGCGTTGATCACGCGGGCGCGGCATTTCTGGTCAGACAGGGTGCACGGGTCATCCCTGAAATCAAAGTAGGCTATCCTGAGAGGTCCTGATTCTTTAACCTCAACATCATGTGGCTGCACCAATTCCCCCATGAATTAATCCCCCCATAAGTATCGGAGAGTGCCTTAAAAAGCACGGCAGATTGTGGGCCCACGTTTATCGGATGGTCACTTCGATGGGGACGCTGTGGGAGACGTTGTCCACGCCCGTCCCGGTTATCGTAATCTGGAACAGCCCAGTGTAGCCATTCAGTTCACCGGTGTCTATACTTACTTTCACGGTAGAGGTGAACGTTGGAGTGCCACTTGGTGGTGAAAAGCTCACTCCTAGCCAGTCTCCCTGGACGCTTGGGGAATAGCTGAGGGTGACATCTTCGTCGTAACCTGCGGTCGTATTCTCAACGGTGACCCGGGTTTCCTGACTTACGGTCTCCTCCTGCAAAGGGGACACGTTGAGGCTAAGACGGTCGTCAGCGCCAGCGCTCATGGAGATGTTGAAGTCTCCAGAGAAGGGGTTCCCGGATGTCTGGTTTTCGGACGGGCCAGATGTTTTCTGCCAACCCAAAAATATGGCAACCCCTGCGGCCAGGACCATCATCGTCAGAGATAAAACGAGCTTTTTTCTGAACCGGTGCGAAGGATGACCGACGTGTGTGTGGTGGGTATGAGTTTCTGTCATTCGCTGAAAACTCGGCATAAGCGATTTATAGATGTTGCCATCACTTTTACCGAGGCCGATGGTAGTCAAGTCTGTTGCGCGTCGGGGAGACTATCGCGATTCAGTGGTCCTCATGCGCGTGTCCCAGCAGTTGGAGGGAGTGGACGGAGTCCTCAAAGCTTCGGTGATGATGGCCACAGACAGCAACAAGCAGCTCCTCCGCGACGCCGGGCTGTTTACGGATGAGATTGGCGCCGCCGGTCCGAACGATTTGGTGGTTTCGGTGGAGGCGGCAAGCCAGGAAGCGGCTGAGAAGGCCGTCCAAAAAGCGGACGAGTTCCTGACGACGGTCTCGTTAACCGCGCGCGGGGAAGTTATCTACAAAACCATGGGCGCGGCATTTGACGCGGTCCCGGACTCTAACATCGTGGTCATATCTACTCCCGGAGAGTTCGCCGCCCGCGAGGCCATGAAGGCGCTCCGGGCCGGCAAGCACGTGATGCTCTTCAGCAGCGACGTCACCACTGAGGACGAGGTCAGGCTCAAGCAGTTCGCGGCCGAGAAGGGGCTCCTCGTGATGGGTCCCGACTGCGGTACCGCGATCCTTGGCGGCGTCGGCCTAGGGTTCTCAGATGTCGTCAGGAGGGGGCCGGTTGGCATCGTCGGGGCGGCTGGCACTGGCATCCAGGAAGTGTCATCCATCCTGGACGCTGTCGGGGTTTCTCACGCCATAGGAACAGGGGGCCATGACCTCTCTGATGCTGTCGGCGGGACGACTATGCTCGCAGGTTTAGATGCACTGGAGGCAGACGAGCAGACGAAGGTCATCGTCGTGATTTCAAAGCCTCCATCCCCGAAGGTCTCCGAGAAGATACTTGAGAGGGTCAAGAAGCTCAAGAAGCCCGTCGTCGTGGATTTCATAGGCGGAGACCAAAGTCTGATTGCGAAGTACGGCGCAACTCCGGCTTCCACACTTGAGGATGCGGCTGCAAAGGCCGTTGCCCTGCTCCACAACAAGAAACCCTGGGACATAAAGTTCACGATCCCTGAGGAGCGGGTCAAGGCGCTGGTGGACGGGGAGAGCGGGAGGCTGGCGCCAAACCAAAAGTACATCAGAGGACTTTTCTCAGGCGGGACCCTCTGTGCTGAAGCACTGCTCATACTGAGGGATTTGATTGGAGACGTTTACTCGAATGTCGCGCTCAAGTCAGAGATGAAGCTCTCAGACGTTCACAAGAGCAAGTTCAACACGTGCGTGGACATGGGCACCGAGGACTTCGTGAGGGGCGTTCCACACCCCATGATAGACTTCAGGTTCAGGAAGGAGAGGCTGATGAGGGAGGCCAAGGACCCGGAGACCGCCGTGATATTGCTGGATATGGTGCTGGGGATAGGCGCGAACCTGGACCCGGCAGGGGAGATTGTAGGCGTCGTCCGGGATGCGAAGGAAATGGCAAGGAAGGAGGGGCGTCATCTCTCTGTCGTTTCTTCCGTGACGGGAACGGCAGGGGACCCGCAGGGGTTGGCCGCGCAGAGGGGGAGGCTGGAAGACTCGGGTGTGATCGTCATGCCGTCGAATGCCCAGGCAGCTAGGATGGCCGCTCTCATAGCGACGAGGGGAAAAGTTTGGGGGAAGCTTGAATGAAGCTGCCAAAAGAACTCAATATAGTGAACGTCGGGCTGAAGTCATTCTACGACGACCTACTGAGCCAGAAGGCAAGCGCCGTCCACGTGGACTGGCGACCGCCCGCAGGGGGGGACCCGGAGCTCGTGAAGCTGCTCGCGAAGCTGGAGCGCCCGGAAGTGGACGAGGCCAACAAGAAATCTGTAGAAAGAATTTTAGCAGCCAAGCCCACGCTCGTTGACATCAAGACTGCAAAGGAGGTGATCCCAGGGATGGCCGAGCGCACGATCTTGCACTCGGGGCCGCCAATCGAGTGGAACAGGATGTCAGGCCCTACCAAGGGAGCAGTCTGGGGGGCGCTGATTTACGAGGGGCTGGCGCAAGGTCATGAGGAGGCGGACAAGCTCGCGGCGAGCGGGAAGATAAAGTTTGCACCATGTCACGATCACGACTCTGTCGGCCCGATGGCAGGGATAATCTCGCCGTCCATGCCCGTCTTCGTTATAGAGAACAAGGAGCACGGCAACCGCGCTTACTCGGGCTTCAACGAGGGGCTGGGGAAGGTCCTGCGCTACGGAGCATACGGGGACGAGGTGATAACGAGGTTGAAGTGGATAGAGCAGACCCTCGCCCCGATGTTGGCGGAGTCACTCAAGCTCTCCGGGCCAATTGACCTCAAGGCAATAATGTCGCAGGCGTTGCAGATGGGAGATGAACTCCACACTAGGAATGTTGCCTCGAGTCTTATACTCCTAAAACAGATGGCGCAGTACATAGGGCAGACTAGGTTCGACAAGAAGGATGTGGCGGACGTAATGAAGTTCATGGGCGACAACTTCCTATTCTTCTTGAACCCTGCGATGGCGTCGTGCAAGGCGATGATGGACGCCGGGCATGGTATCAAGCACAGCACTGTCGTGACAGCCCTCGCGAGGAACGGCACAGATTTCGGCATCCGGGTGAGCGGGCTCCCGGGCAAGTGGTTCACTGCTCCTTCGGAGATCCCGAAGACACTATTCTACCCAGGATTCAAGGAGGAGGATGCGAACCCCGACATAGGCGACAGCGCGATAATGGAGACGGCGGGCTTCGGCGGGTTTGCGTCTGCAGCGTCCCCGGCGGTGGTCCAGGTTGTGGGCGGTTCTCCTGACGCCGCGGCCGATTACACGAGGGAGATGTGGGAGATTTGCCTGGCGAAGGACAAGAGCTTCCCGATTCCGTTCATGAACTTTGAGGGGGTGCCCCGCTGCGTCGACCTGCGGAAGGTAATAGACACGGGCATTCTGCCGTTCATCAACACAGGCGTGGCCCACAAGAAGCCAGGGTTCGGCACGGTCGGGTTCGGAGTTCTACGTGCGCCGATGGAATGCTTCACGAAGGCACTCAGGGCGTCGGCGGAAAAGTAACTAAATCTTCTTTAGGTTGGAGATGACATCTTTTATCTCGTCAACGGATGCGCCTTCCTCAATTGTCGAGAGGTCACCGAGCTCCTCGCCCATCCAAAGCTTCTTCATGACACGGCGCATGATTTTCCCGCTTCTGGTCTTTGGTAGAATGTTCACGAAACCTATCCCCCCGAACACCACTATCGGTCCCATCGTCTTCCTGACATGAGCGGTGAGCTCCTTCTTGAGTTCCTCTGAGGGATGGTAACCTGGTTTGAGCACGACGAAGGCCACCGCGACCTCTCCCCTGAGCTCGTCAGGAGTCCCACAGACGCCGGCCTCGGCCACAGCAGGGTGGGATATAAGGGCGCTTTCGATTTCCACAGTGCCTATCCTGTGGGCGGCAATCTTAATCACCTCGTCAGCCCTGCCGGAGAAGAAAATGTACCCGTCCCCATCTATTTGGGCCGAGTCGCCGGTGAAGTACTTCCTCATGGTGTACGGTCTCGCCTCCCAGTATTCCCTCGTGTATCTTTCCGGGTCCTTCCAGAGTGTCGGGGTCATGCCAGGCACAGGTTTCTTCAGCGCGAGAACTCCCTTCTTTCCCTGCTCGCAGACCTTCCCTGTCCTGTCGTCTATTATCTCCGGGTCCACCCCCGGGAGCGGGAATCCTGCAGAGCCGGGCTTTATCGGCGGCAAGTTGTGGTAAGGATATCCGAACATTGCCCCGGGAACCTCCGTCTGCCACATGTGGTCTATCACGGGGACTTTTCCATCAAAGACCTCGTGGTGGAGCCACGACCAGACCTCCGGGTTCAGGACCTCGCCGGCGCAGACTACTCTCTCCAGAGAGCTCAAGTTGTGCTTCTTCGCCTGTTCGACCCCAAGGCGCCGCAAGACCCTCGCACCGGTCGGTGATGTCCAGAACAACGTGGCTTTGTATTTTTCCATGATGCTCCACCAAACATCAGGGCTTGGGTAGTCCGGCGTCCCATCAAACAGGATACTCGTGCTTCCCGTGAGAAGAGGGGCAAAGATGATGTAGCTCTGGCCGACTATCCAGCCGATGTCAGAGGTGTTGAAAATCACATCCTCCGTTTTCATCCCGTAGATCCACTTTGCTGTCCAGTAAATCCACGTCTGAAACCCCCCGTGGACGTGGACGACAGGCTTTGGTTTCGCCGTGGTGCCGGAGGTGCACATGATGAGAAGTGGATCGTTAGATTCCATCTGCACGAACCCGTCATCTTGGCCAGCCGCCTTCCTCTCGAAATCCTCAAACAAGATGTCTCTCTCTTGGGTCATCAGCAACTCTTCCTCAGGTACGGCCCTTTCAACGACGGTCTTCAACTTGCTGGTAATTTGTGGGGGCAGTAACTCCAGAGCGCTATCAACGTTGCTTTTGAGGTTGATCAACTTCCCGCGCCTGATCGAGAAGTCCTGGGTGAAGATGAGCTTGGGCTCCGTGAGCTCTATCCTGTCTGCCAGAGCTTTTGGAGAGAACCCCGCGAACACGCAGGTCGGTATCGCCCCGATCCTCGCGCAGGCCTGGAGTAGCGCAGCCGACTCTATGCAGTTCGGCATGTAGAGAAGCACTCGGTCCCCTTTTCCGACCCCCAATCCCCTGAGCGCGGCTGAATATTTTTTAACA